>Ga0209225_1004357_pt1 | contig 11205 bp, 12 predicted proteins | sample WasSprMetagenome_FD_184732 | JGI IMG/M metagenome (GOLD analysis project Ga0209225, IMG submission 184732) | Sulfidic aquatic microbial communities from Washburn Spring, Yellowstone National Park, USA - WS (SPAdes) (version 3) | ecosystem: Environmental > Aquatic > Thermal springs > Hot (42-90C)...
GCCGGTAAGGGTAAGAGAGGTATACCGGCTGGAGTATACGTGGTCATCCGCACCATATTCGACAGGAGGAGTGAAGACCTCAAATACTACGAGGCTCTGCAGAAGCTTGCGGAGAGGGAGGGCTTAGACGTTGGAGAATACGTGAAGAAGATAATCGTAGACCACGTTAGGAGGAGCTTGGGAGAGTTTTAGAAAAATGTGTGTGCGTGCTGCCTGGCTTCCACAATTCTAGAGTGTAGTCTGCTCCATCTTCCCCCTCCATGATAGACGGCGCTCCTCCATACCCTCTGTAGAGGAGAATGTTTACTTTACTTGTAGTTCTAAATAAAACAATAAAGTTTAAAATAAAATAATAAAGTTAGAGTATAATAGGGGATTATGAGCGGTGGGGTAGTGGTTACGGTGAAGATAAGGGATGAAGAGGTCTGGGCGAGCTTCAAACGGTTCGTCGTAGCGAAGCATGGAAAACTGCACACGGCACTGGGGCTGGAGCTTACAGAAGCTATTAGAAGATACCTCAGAGAAGAGGAGAGCACACACACGCAGAACAGCTCTAAGAAGGCTCAGAGAGAAGTGGACTGTCTTAAAAAGGAGATACTGAAGCTGGTTGAGCCTGGAGGCTTACTCCCAAGACGCATGCTTGAAAACATAGTGAGACGCACATCCGGGGTCATAGATAAGCGTTCCGTAGGAGACAGGATCGAAGCATTGGTCGCGGAAGGCTTCCTACAGCGCGACTGGCTCACGTCGACACGTGGAGACGTGTTCAAGGTGGTCGGGTATGGTGCAGAGAAGACTAGATGAATACGCTGAAGGATATAAATGCCCCGTGTGCGGGCGGACCTTCAAAAGCTTCAGGTCCGTAAACATACACATTTCGAAGGCTCACAGCCTAGCGGATACGCCAGACGTATACCCAGGCGAGGGGGTTGAAGTGGTGCGCAGGGGAGGATACGTCGAACTAGTCGTCAAGATGAGGAGGAGCCTATGGGACGATATAAGGAGAAGCTCCATAGAGGAGAACGTTCCGGTTGAAGTCGTAGTCTTCAGGCGGCTGGCCAACATGCTGAAAACACCGGTTCTTGCGGAAGCAGGGGAGATATCATACATCTACTGACGTGGCTCTACTTCTTCTCAACAGTCGGCTTGTAGTAGATGCATGCCGTGCAGAAGCCCGGGTATTCCCTGGCGTTGGCCCTGTAGACCTCTCCATCCTTCACATATATCTCCCTGTCGAAGCCCGTGCCGAGCTGTTTTTTAAGAATAACTGTGCATAGGCCTCTATTCTTGTCGTAGTATGTGCAGCTGTCGCGTTTGAGGGAGCCTGCCTCTTCTAGGGCTGCTAGCTTATCCATAACCCAGTCTAAGTCTTCGGTTAAGAGCTTAAGCCTACGCCCATAGTCTTCCACCGTTCCCACGATGCCCTTCCGGCCGCGCTCCAAGCCAACGGTATACCTTTTAACCGTGTTCAGGTGTAGGTTGAGCTTTTTCGCTATAGCCTTCTTAGTCCAGCCCCGCTCGTACAGCTTCTGGACCTCCTCTACGACTTCGGGGTTTAACGGTACAGGCATCGCTTGAAGATGCGTCAAGGCTTTATTTAAACCCTTCTGTGTCCCTTCTGTGCGAGATGCACAGAATAGACATATAACGGACAAACGGGTATACAGAATAGACATAAAACGGCACACAGCTTTTTTATGTCTCTTCTGTGTACCTAGCACAGAAGGGACATAGGAGGGACAGACCGGGTTCACAGAACAGACATATGACGGACATAGGTTCACAGAATAGACATTAAAGAGTACCTACTTCAGACTGAAGGCTGACTGGAGGCGGGCTTAAACACCATGACGGGTTTGTGCTGTTATATGTCTATTCTGTGAACCCTTAGTCTGTGGGCTTCGCGATCTTATGTCCCTTCTGTATACCCCACATAGAATAGACGTAAAACGGACATAGCTTTTTTACGTCTCTTCTGTATCAGCACAGAATAGACATAAAACGGTACAAACCGCAGATTAGAAAACTTAAATTAGGGGATTCCATTAACCTTTTCTGATAAACATGTCTGATGAGGAGCTTATGGAGAAGGTTTCAAAGGTGGATGAGCTTGTTGACCGTTACGGCTTGAGCCTGCAGGAGGCGTGTAGGCGGGTGGGCATAACTCCAAAAACCTACTTCAAGCTTAAACACGACTTAGACCCGAAGGATCCTCAAAAAGAGGAGACGGAGGATAGTGTAGGCTCGGCTGAAGCCCAGCAGCCGCCGGAGACAGGCTCCAACGTAGATTTGGAAGGCAAGAGGGAGGAGCTTAAGAGCTTGGAGCAGCAGCTGGCGAAGGAGAAGAGTGATATAGAGGAGGTTGATAAGAGGATTAAGAGCTACGTGGGGGAGAGGCTTGACCACCCGCTTGTCAAGCTCGCTACAGAGCTTAAGGAGAAGGTTGCACAGGAGGAAGAGGCTCTTAAAAGAACATACGCCATGCTCGGCTGGACTCCAGCACCCGGTTCAGAACAGCAGTCTGAGCAGCCGCAGCCAGCGGCTCCAACACCTACGCCTGAGACCACACCCGTTGACAGCATTGAGGCTTTGAAGAGGGATATTGAGACGATTGAGGAGAAGCGTAGAAAAATGAAGGAGACGTTTGAGAAGCTGGGGTTTAAGGTTGAAGACATGTATATGCGTCGCGACGAGTTTGAACGTAGGCTTGCCGAGGAGAGGCAGAAGATGACGGATGACGCTTTAGACGACAGGCGTATAAAGGCTGTTGAAAACATCGTGAACAGGGCTATAGATAAGGTCGCTGAGATGTTCAAGCCCGCAGTAGATATGATCGTACAGCAGATGATCATGCAGATGCAGGGGAGGGGGCAGGCTTCAACCCAGCTTAACGGCGTACAGTACTACATGCCTGAGGGGAATCCTGGGATAGATCAGACCCAGCAGAACCCGACAGCTGAAAGCAGCCTTGGGAGGGGGCAGCCTTCGACCCGGCAAGAGCAGTCAGATTCTCAGCAAAGCTCAGCCTCAGGGTCCTAGAGACTTCAGCCGAAGCCCTGCTCAGAGCGGTTGTGAAGGCGTTGGGTGTAGATAAGCTGAGGCTCTTCATACAGCACGACTGGTACCTGCTGGGAAGCATATTCTACGCGCTCACAAACCCCCCGCTGGACGCATATAGGCATATGAGGCCTGAAGAGGTTGAACGTGCCGAAGCCTTGAGGCGCAGCATGGCTAAAACCGTGCTGCCGCTTCTAGCGATGGCTAGGAGAACCGCCATGATGTTCCCAGAGGAGCTTGTAGAGGGTAAGGTTACGGCCGAGTGGCTTCTAGAAAAGGCTAAGGCGAAGATGCCTGAGCTCGCCGAAGCCGACGAGGCTGACCTCATGCCCTAAACTGGACAGCTCGCACGCCAAATCCCAAACAACACCCTCAGTGCCGCCGTACCCGCTGGGAGGAGTAGGAAGGTTCTCAGTCGATATTAGACATATTTTCAAGCCTTCATCCTCTCCTCTCTTAAATCGAATCCTATTTCGGCGTTAAATTTTAGGCTCGGGTTTCTTCTGAAGTGTTCGATGAGGGCCCAGCTTCCAGGATACTGTGTGTTGAAAACGTCTCTTGTCACGAGCTGAACTTCGTCTGGCGCCGTGTTGAGCCCGCACTTTCCAGGACCAATCAGCCCCATTACGAGCCGCCCGTTCACGTACCCCGGCCTCCACCCAAGCTGCTCATATGTAACCTCTTTATAGCGAGGCTTAGGGTTAGCCGGTCCTGAGCCGTGGGCTATGTGGTAAACCGTGCTTTCCGGCGTGTTCAAAAAGCGGAACCTCCACCCCGCCCTCTCTAAAGCCAGCCCCATAAGAACATCCTCCTCCCTTGTGAGGTCGGCGATCTCCCAGAAGCCGTTCACCTCGATTATCTTGTCCAGCGGGGCGCTTGCGTTGCTCGTGTAGAACCATCCTGCTGGGCAGTCCCACATTTCTCTCCTATGCTCTCTCCACTGCTCCCTCCATTTTCCACGAACCCCGAACGGTATGTTTTCAACCGGAATCCTAGCGTCCTCATGTTTTATAGCTAAAGTGCTTAGGTCTTCGGGGTAAGGCTCCGTTGGATACTCTATGGCTGCAACAGGCCCTATCAGCGAATAGCCTTTTACTGGATCGTAGCCTCTCCACATGGTTTCCAGATACTGCGGTTTAACCCATGAATAATCATCTATGAAGACGCACAGTTCCCCCTCAGCGTAGATTAATCCAGTGTTTCTCGCACATGCAATTGCGGCGTTAGTCCGATAATGTGATGGCTTTGAACGCATCCACTTAATATTCATGCCGTTTTCTCCAGCAAACTTTTTCACCTCCTCCTCCCTCGACTCCGGGAAATCATCCACTAGGATAAGCTCCCACTCATCCTTAGGCATCGTCTGCATAGCTAGGCTTGGAAGCTGAAACCTGAAAAGAGGCCCCGAGGGCCTAATGGTCGGAATTATCACAGAAATCTTCACTCCAACACCTCCAAGACTAAAACCAAATTTTTTCTCCAATTTACCGTTACTTCTTCAGGCGTCAAAAGATAAAAATATTCAACCAGATCTCTTCTAAAGAGTATGTTATCCCTGTCAAGCCTCTCATACCAGAATGAGGGGGGTTGCACGGTTACGTGACCTGCACATGCGTTTGCCTCAAGCTCAACCGGAACGGGCTCTCCCCTTTTCAATATATAGCCCTTCTCATGTATGCCGTAGCCCGAGCCCCCGCCTACGACGGCTATCTGGAGGAAAACCCACTTCCGAGCCACCCTATACATCTCATCGACAACCTTAGGAATATCCTCTGAATACAGGTGTTCGAAAAAGTCTAGCGCTGTCAATAGGTCGAAGCTTTTATCCCCGTAGGGCCATGGAGTTTTAGTTGCATCCCAAACTCTAAACCAATCTTTACTGCAACCGGGGCAAAGGTTGTTTATCGCATACTCGCTGAAATCGAAACCATAGGCTTCTACGCCTATTTCTCTGGTAGCCAGCGTGAAGGCCCCCCGACCGCATCCAATATCTAGCATGTTTTTAGGGCTGAACATGGTTTTCCAGGCTTTAGCTATCGGCCTACAGCCTTCCCACCAGCCGTCCCTGTTGTAGTAGCTCCATTGGGCTACTGTCCCGTTCGGCCTTCTGAACCTCTTGCCGCCCCTTCTCCCCACGAAGTATTCCTCGTCATAGAATTCCGCCGTAAACTCTCTTGGAATGTCGCTCAAAGCCTACACCAACAGCTTTATAAACACCTCAGTATTAAAAGGTTACTATGGTGTTATGCCGTCTGTCAAGCTTAAAGAGTCCACCTTGAAGCGGATAAACGAGGTCTTCGAGTCGCTGTTCCTAGGAAACTCCGAGGTCGCCCAAAGCCTCGCCAAGCAGGCGACCTGGGACTTCAAGATAAACGCGATAATGGATAGGCTGAGCGAAGCCATAAGCAGAGGTGGCTGAATGACTCTGAGGATACTATGGAACAGCGACAGGATGGTCGGAGGCACCTCGGCCTACAGCAGAGTAACATTTGAGGTCTGCACGAGGCTCGCTAGGATGGGCTACCAAGTGGCTCACGTGCCGATGGGTAGGGCTAACAGAATGGGCAAGTGGGTCTACCAAGGCGTGTTGATATATCCTTCGGGGCAGGACCCGTTCAACGAAGACGTGATCCTAGACCACTACGTAGACTGGCGGGCGGACATGCTTATAACCTGCAAGGAGCCGTGGATTTTCCAGCAGACCCACCTCTGGGCCTACAACTTCGTACCGCATGCGATAATCGACCACAGCCCCGTCTCGCCGAGCATAACGAGCCGGCTGCACACGGCCTTCAGAATCATCGTTGTCAGCAGGTTCGCTCAGAGGGAGCTCGCCCAAGCGGGTTTTACGGAAAACGTCCGCTACATACCCCATGGATGCGATACCCAAACCTTCCGCCCCTTGGAGAACAGAGCTGAGTGTAAAAAACTGTGGTTCATTAAGGACCCAGACGACTTCACCGTGCTCTTCATAGGTCGAAATCAGAGCCGAAAAATGATCCCCCACGTTTTGAAGGCCTATAGGCTCTTCAGGGAGAGGAACCCAGACGTTAAAAGCCACATGCTCCTATGGACCGACGTGAACCCGGTTTCCAGAGAACAGTATGAGGGCGCATTAGGCTTAGGCGTAGCAGACGTAGGCGTAAACCTCCTACCGGAGATAATGGAGCTCGGCTTGGGTGAAGCCGTCCTGTGGCCAGATGCTAAGCTTATCCGCGAAGGACTGCCGGACTGGGCGGGACCAGAGGGACACGACCTAGTTAAACTCTACAACGCAGCCGACGTGGTGATAAGCCTCTCAGGCGAAGGGTTCTGGCTTCCAGGGCTGGAGGCTCAAAGCTGCGGCCGCCCGATTGTCTGTGCAAATTTTGCAGCGGCTCCAGAAATCTGCGGCGCAGGCTTAACCGTAGACGTCCAAGACTACGTTGTGCTTAACACGCCAGGCACACGCTATCCGATTTGCAATTTAGACCGGGCTACTGAAGCCTTAACAAAAATAATGAACACCGACCGAGAAAAGCTAGCCAAAAAAGCACGAACATTCGCCCAAAGATACGACTGGAACGTTATAATGGAACGGTATTGGAAGCCTTTCTTACTTGAATGTGAGACTGAACTTAAGCCCCTGCTTACAAAGGAGGGTGTGAAGGCATGGGATTAAAGGTTGCAATGGTTTCACCTTGGGGGAAAACAACCAGATGCGGCATTCGAACATATACTGAGCATTTAGTAGCTGCCTTGACTCAATTGGATGTTGATGTTTTCGTCTGCCGGTGGCCGAGGTTTGGTCAGCGGACGCCAGAACTAATTGAAAGCTGTGTTTTAGACAAGATTCCCCGCAACGTCGATTTAATCCATCTGCAACATGAGTATGGCCTTTTCACTCCGAACCTCGAAGGCGGCGTGTACGCCTACCTGAAGAGGCTTGGAAAACCCGTTGTGACGACCATGCATGCTGTGGGAAGCTACGCAGTAGACAAGATTGTAGGGGACGTTTCAGACAAAATTGTACTCCATAACGAGTTCTGCACCAGGTATTTTCAAGGGAACCCGCGAAAGGTCGTAATTATTCCACATGGGGCAACGCCCTCCAAGTGTATCCCGACCGAGGAGGCTAAGCGTAGTCTTGGAATAGACCCCCGAATACCCATTATAGGTGTTTTCGGCTTCTTAAGCCAGGTGAAGGGTTTTGAGCTTGCCTTGGAGGCTTTGGAGAGATTGCCTAACGCAGCCATGCTTGTGACCGGCGGATGGTTCACCACAGCGGAAACCGAATATCTAGAGTTGATGAGGCGAAACGCCCTAGCCAGATTTCCTGGAAGAATACGGTTTTTAGGCTTCGTCCCGGATGAGCAGTTGCCGACAGTTTTCGGCGCCCAGGACGTGGTGCTTTTCTGCCACCGCTATGCGACAGAAAGCGGGGCGTTGCTCACAGCTCTAAGCTACGGCAAGTGCTGTCTCACGAGTCGGCTACCGCCGTTCCGGGAGAAGGAGAAGCTCGGGGTTTTACAGACCTACAGGGATGTCCCAGACATGGTTAGAAAACTCAAGAGGTTGCTGGCCGATGAAGCGTTGAGGCGTAAGTTTGAGGAGACGGCTCACAACTATGCAGAAAGCGTTAAATGGTATCCGAATATTGCTCAAGCCCACATCAATATATATAATGAGATCTTAGAGAGTCACAAGGTCTGATATAATGTATCTGAAGTTCAATCTTTCCAGAGAGGAATTAAGATATTTATATTGTGATATGCGGCTTACAGCGAAAGAGATCGCGGATAAGTTAGCAGTGGACATAACAACTGTTTATCATTGGCTAAAACAATATGGTATTCCAAGAAGAAACAAATCTGAGGCTAGAAAACTTGTTTGGATGGATCCTGAAAAGAAACAACGTTACCTTCAGGGAATTAAAGAGAGCGGAAGGCGGACTAGAAAGTTTGACTTAGGAAAAGACGAGCTTCATTATTTATACTGGGTTGAGGGCTTAAGCCAATCTGAAATAGCAAAAAAGTTTGGAGTGACGCGCACCATAGTTAAAAGACGGTTAAAAGAATACAGCATACCCGTTAAAGGTAGAAGCATAATCAGCAAAGAAACAGCCAAAAGAAGAACGAGGCAGTTATCTGAAATAATGAAGCAACGTTGGAGAAAAAACCCTGAGTATAGGGAGAAGACACTTAAACTTTTACGTGAACTAGCTGAGAAACGCCAAGGTGTGAAAAGAACCGATGGCGTTTTTAAGGTGGGGCATGAAGTGCCAAGTGAGTGGCGTGAAAAGTTTAGAAGAATGTATAAGGGCAAGCATTTCTCCCCTAAAACAGAACTCAATTCTGAGAAAGCAAAGCAACTTTGGAAACGGAAGGATTACAGAGAAAGAGTAATCAGTGGTACCTTAAAATCATTAAGGAAAAGACCAACAGAACCCGAACGAGAGATTTTAAATATTATGGAAAAACACGGTTTCCCCTTCAAATATGTTGGAAATGGAAGCGTCGTTATAGGTAGAATCAACCCAGATTTTATTCATAATAACGGTGTAAAAAAGGTGATAGAAGTTTTTGGCAGAGCTTATCATGATCCAAACATCAGCTTTAGAAAGAACATTCCTTGGCATCAACAACCTTTCGGTCGAATTGCTTACTATGCTCAGCATGGCTACGACTGTCTCATTATTTGGGATGATGAGTTGGGTGACGAGGCTAGGATTGTTGAGAAAATTAGAACCTTTATAAAAACATAAATAACAGGGTGCGAAGTCCTACGCCGAATCTGTCAGTTGGCCGAAAGTGGCTGAGAAACATTTATCAGTATACCTAGATGTTTTTAAAAAATAGGGAGTTTCCAAGTTGAGCGGGGGCTCGAAGGAAGAAGAGTTTGAGAAGCTCGTGGAGAGGCTTGAGAAGCTCCTCAGCAAGGAGGAGGAGCTGAAGGTTAAGATAGAGCAGCACCTTTCCAGGCTGAGGGAGATCGAGGAGAAGCGGCATGCCGGCGAGTTTGGAAGGTATAGAGACATATACAAGTATAACGTGACGCTTGCACCCAGGGAGAGGAAGCTTCTGCTTGAAGCATACGGAGCAGGCAGGCTCCTAGACCACGTAGCAAGCGTAACAATGCCGGACGCCACTCCACCCGAGATAGAGTTCGAATTGAAGTTTGATGAAGACGTTATCCTTGATTGGACCTGCGTCCCTCCAGGTACTGACGTCTACTCAAATCCAGGCACCGTCCCGATAGAGCGGTTGCCAGTTGGAGGTAGACTGCTTGGAGTGCACGGAGAGCAGAAGGTGCTCAAAACCTTCAGCAGAAGGTACGAAGGTAAAATGGTTAAAATAAAGCCTAGATACTTTGAGGCGGTCTCGTTCACCCCTGAGCATCCTATTCTAATCGCTGAGAGGGAGAGGGTGCATGGAAGCATAGGGAAGGTGAAGAATGTTGTCTGGAAACGTGCTGGGGAAGTTAAGAAGGGCGATTTCGTCATCATCCCCAAAGACCTGTTTAAAGAGGAGGAGCACGTCGTAGACTTTAGAATATACTCCAGCCGAAAACCACGTAAAATACCTGAAAGGGTGTCTCTCACACCTCAGCTAGCCGAACTGTTCGGGTTTTATCTGAGCGAAGGCTCGGTAGGTAAGGCTGGTACGCCGGTGAGAGGTAAGAGCGACTTAAAGGCGAACTTCGACTTCGGGAGGCATGAAAGGGAAAACGTTGAAAGAGTCCTTGAGCTGCTACGCCACCTCAATTTGAAGGGATACGTGAAAGGTCGCGGTACGTCAATAAGGGTTGAGGCTGGGTCTCAACCCCTCGCCAGGTTCCTAGCGGAAAACTTCGGAAGGGGTGCTCATAGCAAACGTATACCTTCATTCATCATGAATGCGAAGAGGGAGATCGTTCAAGCATTTCTTAAGGGGTGTTGGGCTGGAGATGGATGCGTCACGAAACACAGGTCTGGGAAGCCGTACCATAAATATGTTACATGTTCAAAGGCCTTGGCTAAGCAGATTCAGATGCTATTGTTGAAGATAGGCATACCGGCATCCGTATACGAACATCACAGGGGGCGCTCTGCGATCAGAGGAAGGGAGCTAGTAGATAGCATCGGCTATTATGTGGTGTTCTCGGAGAGAAAACGGAGAGAGTGGATCGAGGATGAAAAATTCTACTACATACCGGTCGACGACGTTAAAGAGGAGCACTACGAGGGATACGTGTACAACGTTAAAACCACTGAAAACGTATACCTAGTCCCCTTCGTAGTCCACAATTGCAATGAATACTATTCGCTTATAGGCTTCTGGCCCCCCGTCTCAGGCTACGGCGGCTGCTCGATATACGACACGGTTAACCGTAGGTATGCGTGGTGGACCACGTACGTCCCTGAGCTGGGGGACTTCAGCGAGCTTCTCCAGGTTTGGCTTGCAAACCTGACCGATGTGACGGTTACTGTGAACGTTTGGGATGTTCAGCTTAGGCTGGTAGCCCCGGCTAAGCTTAAAGTCTACTAGGTGTGAGGCATGCACGGTAGGAAGAGGTTGGACCCGCCAAGCCCGGACGTGATGTACGGAGGGTTCAGGTATGACCTACTTAGAGAGGCGTTAGCGGAGTACACGTCTATCAGCGGCGATGTGGTCAAGGTTTCGGGTGAAGTCGTTCAGGTTTCAGGGCAGGTCGTCCACATAAGTGGTCAACCGGTTAAGATTTCGGGGGATGTTATACGACTTGAATCTGGTACTGGACCGGTTTTAGCCAAGGTTTCAGGTGAGACTGTTAGCGTGGTTGGAACGGTTACGGCCAGCATCTCTGGGCAGTCTGTGGTTGTGACGAGTGGGCAGGTTAGAGCCCTAGTATCTGGAGACGTTGTTGTGGGGAGGATAAGCGGGGAGACTGTCATAGGTAAGGTTTCAGGTGAAACCATATCAGTGGCTTCAGGGACCGGGCCCATATTGGCTAAGGTCTCCGGGGAGACGTTATCTTTATCGTCTGGCGCAGGTCCCATCATAGCTAAGACTTCAGGGGAGACACAGATATCGAAAATCTCCGGTGAAACCGTTATAAGCAAGGTCAGCGGGGAAACGGTGATTTCAAAGGTTTCTGGTGAGACGCTTCTAGCCCAAGGCTACGTCTATGATGCTACTGCCGGCGTTTGGA
>Ga0209225_1004361_pt1 | contig 11202 bp, 9 predicted proteins | sample WasSprMetagenome_FD_184732 | JGI IMG/M metagenome (GOLD analysis project Ga0209225, IMG submission 184732) | Sulfidic aquatic microbial communities from Washburn Spring, Yellowstone National Park, USA - WS (SPAdes) (version 3) | ecosystem: Environmental > Aquatic > Thermal springs > Hot (42-90C)...
ATTCAGAATGGGTTCTGATTCCGTAAGGGGTGAACATATCTTTTTCAAAAAGCCTTTTTACGACAAATTCTATTTTTTCTTTTTCTCTTATTATCCCTGTAAACAAAAGATGCCCTGGGTTTGAGGTAATTGCTTTTCTTTGTTGTTTTTTTCCATCTAGTGCTAACGCAAAATATTTTTTATCTTCCATCCAAAATTTTTCGTTAAATTTTTTCTTCAATTGCCAAGCTCTTTCTTCTAACTTGTCAACCAAATCCCAATCTTTCTTTTCCTCTGCCAAATTCGCAACTTCCCTCAATGCTAAATACTGATAACCCTGAACCTCAACTAAAGCAACCGGAGGTTCGATTTTTAAATGGTTTTCAAAAGAATCTTTCCATCCTTGATGGAAAAGTCCGTTTTTACTTTTTTTCTGATATTCAATGAATAAATCTTTATCTTTGTCTCCATATTCTTCTATCCAATGGATGGCTTTTAAAATGTTTTCCCAATGGGAATCCAAAAATTTTTTATCTTTTGTTTTCTGATGATAAAAAGAAAATAAAATTAAAAAAAGCAATGTTGAATCGATGGAGCCGTAATAAGGAAAAGGAAAATGGTATTCGGGATGGGATTTTAATTTAAAATCGGTCTCATGCAAAATTTTCCCTGGTTCCTCTTCCCTTTCATTGTTGATCACCTTTCCTTGATATTGTGACAAAATTTCCAAGGTTGCCTTTGCAATTCCAGGTTTTTTATCCAAAAGCTGCCAGGCAGAAATTAAAGAATCTCTGCCAAAAAGTCTACCAAACCTTGGCAATCCTGCTTTTAAAAACCCCTTTCTGTCTTTGAGTTTGTTAAGGTCAAAAAGGGTTTTTTCTCTTAAAAATTTCCTTTGAAAGTAATTTAAAAACATTTACTTTTTTATTTCACAAAATTTAGATAAGAGTTTTATTGCCTTTTTTAAATTCTTCTCTTCAACAAAAATGTAATTCGTTTGATAAGTTGAGATGTTAAAAATTGGAATTTGATTTTCAACCAAAGGTCTTGCCAATACCTCGATGATTCCAACTGCATAAATTCCTTCAACAATTCCTTCGATTCTGAATGCCCTCCAGTTTGGCTCGTACAAAACTCCGGGAGGGATTTTTTCTTGAGGATAGACAATTGATAATTCTTGATCGGTTCTTGTTATCGAAAAAAAATTCCCTTTCATTACCCACTCTGGAGGAGGAGTTTTAGCTTCAAAATGACAAATTCCAAATTTTTGAGATAAAAGAGAAAGTTTAAATTTTTTTGTTTTCATTCTAATTGTAGTAAAAAATTCAAGACCTTTTAGAGACAATTTTAATTTGGCTGTTTGGAATTAAATGAAAAACCCCATTTTCATCTTTAATAATTGTCCTCCTTAAATTAAACTCTACAACTTCTCCCTCTAAATTTCCTACTTTGATTTTATCTCCCACATGATATTGATCTTCCAAGAGAACAAAAATTCCAGAAATAAAATCTGACAAAATATCTTTTGCTGCCATCGAAACTGCAAACCCAACTAAACCCAAAGAAGCCAAAATTGGTCCAATGTTAATTCCCAATTCTGAAAGTGCAATTAAAAAAGATAAAAGCCAAATTACTAATCTGAGGGTCCCTCCAATTGTTGAAGTTAAAGTCTGAATTCTCTTTCTTTTTTCTCCATCTAATCCATTTTTAATTTTGTTTTCTAAATATTTTTTGAAAATTTTAAAAAGAAAACGATTCAAAAAGAAGGCAAAAACAAAAATTAAAAGAATTCTTATTCCCTTGATAATAATTTTTCCAAAATTTGAAATAAGTTTTTCAATATAAATTGAAAACATTTTGCGGAGGGGGTGGGACTTGAACCCACACGGGAAAAAATTCCCACCGGTTTTCAAGACCGGCCCCTTGCCGAATTCGGGACACCCCTCCATCATTTCCCATTTTACTAAAAAAACAAAAAATGGTAAATTTTAAAAAGGAGGTGAGAATGATAAAACTTTTAGAGAGGTTGTGGGATAAAATAAAAAAATCGATCTTTGAGGGTGGTCTTTTGAAGTGGACAGGATAGGCCCCAATTTGGGGCTTTTTTTATTCTTCTATTTCCTCCTTGAGAATAATTTCTGGATTCTCTTTTGCTTTTTGAAGATTAAGCATCACCGCGTCAAACATTTCATCAAATTCTATCAACTCTCTCTTTCTCTTGTAAGGATTAGCAAAAGACAAAATTTGTTGATAAACAAACGGATGCCACTTTTCCATTTCTTTTAATTTTTGAGCAATTTCTGTAATTAAAGAGTTAACTTCCCGTACCCTTTCTGATCTTCTTTCTCTTTCCTTCAAAGCCTCTTCAATTGGTTTTTCTAAGAAAAAGTCGCATTTCTTCATTATCGACTCCAACATTCCTCCCCTTAATCTTTCTTCTTTTTCATATCCAATACCCAAAGTAACATAGTAAGCTTGCTCTATTGAATCTGTTAATATAGGTTCTGTTTCAAAAAGTTGGGGATTTTCTTTAAGGTATTGCCTGTAAATATTTAAAGCGACATAAGATTTTTCTCTGATGTTCAATTCTTTCTCGATGTTAAAATTCATCATCAAATTAGAAAGTCTCTGAGGAACGATAATCACAGGCAATTCTTTTAACTCTAATTTTTGAGCTGCTAAAAATCTGTGTTGACCATCTAAAATAACATATTTCCCATTTTTTTCACTCACCACCAAAGGAACAATAAAGCCAATTCTTTCTATTGAAGAAATCAAGTGGTTAGTATGATAGTTACTTGGTTTTCTCTGATGCTCAACAACTTCTAAAGAATCTATTGGAACAATTTTAAAAACCAGATCCTGCTGATGCTTTGGATCTTTAAAATGAAATTCTTCTACTTTTCTCATTTTTTCACTTTTTATTTTCTTTCTTGGCATATTTATTATTATAATATTTTTTTTGCAAAAATTTCAACCTTTCGGAGGGGGTGGGACTCGAACCCACAATCCCCTTTCGGGGACCATGCTCTCCAGGCATGTGCCTTGCCAATTCGGCGCACCCCTCCTTATTTCTCTACCAATTATAACTAATTTTCAAATTTTTACCAGAGAGTTTATTCAAAAAATAAAGCCCCTAAATAGGGGCTTTTTCGAGGATAGGCAATTTTACAATAATTTGATTATTTTCAAACCAAACCTCACCTTTTCTTTCTTCCAGAGGAATATCTGTTGCAAAAATCTTTTTCAAAAAAGAATAAACAGAAACTTTTGCTATATGATAATTTTTATAATAGCGGTGAAAAGATAACCTTTGACAATCTATTCTTTGACAATCTTTGCACTCAAAAAAGCATTCACTCTCTGGAATGAAAACGAAAAAGGGCTTTTTTAAAAAAGGAACCACTCCCTTCACTCCTTTTTCTTTCAAGATTTCTGAAATTTTGGGCCCAAAAACTAAATAACCCCAGTGATAACCAAGATTAAACTCCAATCTGCACCAATCAATAGGTTGAGTCTTGGGTTCAATTATTTCTTTTGGAGGAGATAAAATTTCTTTAAATATCAAAAAGGCTTCATCTCCTCTAAAACTTACTCTTGCCCTCCTTTTCTCAATAGATGCTAAAGGAAAAGAAAAAATTGGCATTCCGATTTTTTGAGCTGTCTTTTTTGGAATATAAATTTTGCAATCACCTCTTGAAAACCAATATAACCTTAAAAGTCCTTCTTTTTCTTCTCTTGAAAATTTAAGCTTCAAACCAGTATCTATAACTTCTAACTTTACCCACTGAAATCCTAAAGACCGGATTTTCTCTGAAACAGATTTAGAAAAAGAAAGGAAAAAGGTGCCTGCTTTTATGTTGTGAGGAGAAAGAGTAGCGCTCGTCTTCTCTCTAACATGCAACCTCATTTCTCACCTCCTTTAATTGAAAAATATATAACACAAAAAAGAAAGTCAAGCAAATTTAAATTGACATTTCCCTTAAAGCTTTAATTCTTTCTTCAATTGGAGGGTGGGTAGAAAATAAATTTGAAATTTTAACTCCTCTGAAAGGATTGGCAAAAAATAAGTGAGCAGTGGCATTTGAGGCAACTTTCATTGAATAAGGATAGGAAGCAATTTTTTCTAAAGCTCTGGCTAAACCCTCTGGATATCTTGTAATTAAGGCTCCGGTAGCATCTGCCAAAAATTCTCTTTTTCTTGAAATTGCAAAATGGATGAGTTGAGCAGCCAAGGGAGCTAAAATTGCAGCCAAAATTGCAAAGATAAATAAAATTGCTTGGGAAGCATCTCTTTCTCTTTTTTCTCTGGCAAAACCAAATCTACTCATTCTCAAGAAAAAATCAGACAAAATTGCTACAAAACCAACCAAAGTAACAGTGATTGTTTGCAAAAGCATGTCTTTATTGCCAATATGTGCCAATTCATGAGCTATCACTCCTTCTAATTCTGGTCTTTCTAATCTTTCCAAAAGTCCTCGAGTAACTGCGACTACTGCGTGATTTTTATCTCTGCCTGTCGCAAAGGCATTTGGTTGATCTTCATCAAGAATATAAATTTTTGGCAAAGGAAGTCCTGCACCAATACAAAGATTGTCAACAATTCGATAGAGTTCTGGGTTGTCTTTTTTTTCAATCGGTCTTGCTCTTGTCATTGCTAAAACAATTTTGTCTGAATACCAGTAAGAAATGAAACTTTGAAAAGTAGCAAAAATTACAGCAAGATACAAAATAAAAGGTGAGTCAAAAACTTGAGAAAAAAGCCAACCCAAAAAAATAATAAAAACAAAAAATGAAGTCATCAAAATCCAAGTTTTCCTCACGTTTTTTTCTGCTTGGGTGTAGAGTGTTGGCATATTTTTGATCTTCCTTATTAAATCAAAAGCAGTTCTTTAAATCAAGATTTGCTTTACCAGCTTCCTCCTCCGCCTCCACCACCCCCTCCTCCAGAAAAGCCACCTCCACCAAAACCACTTACACCAGCTCCACCTCCTCTGGAAGAAAAAGAGTTGGCTAAACTTGAAAAACAACTATTTAGCGAGGCTGAGAAAGTACCAACCTTAAATGTTGGTCCAAATTCTCCTTCATACCATGAAGGAGGTTTTTGATATATTCCTTCAAAAGCTTTTGCCCATTTTTCGGTTAAACCAAAAATCATAGCATAAGGTAAATATTTTTCAAAAATATTTTCTTTTTCATAAAATTGAGCTCTATATTTTTCAGCAGTTTTGATATATTCTTTAAAACCTAAAATTTTACGATAAACCTCTGTTCCAGCTAATGTTCGTTTTGGCATAAAATGCGAAAAAAACCAAAATAAAAAAACTGAAATTACTCCTCCAAACATTAAATTCAAAAAAGAATTTGAACTTACTACAGAAATTAACACATTGGAAATATCATGATAAATTGTGTGCGGGGTTGGTGTAGCTAGTATAATCCCAATAATAGGTACTAATGCATGCAGCAACAAAACTATAAGAAAGAGAGCAATTATTATTTTGTCAGCAACATCTATTAATTCTTTTTTTGCCTTTTCTGGATTAGAAAAGTAATAATTGCGAGGTGATATTTCAGAAAAAACCATTTCAGCAATTTCTTTAAAATCTTTATATAATTTATTTTTCAATTCTGAAACGAAAACTACGGTTTTGTTTTTAAAAATTCTTGCTAAAAGTTCTTTTTCATACATTTTAAGATCTGTTGCCTTTTCAGTATCTGCTAAATTAATTAGCATATAATCTTTTCTACCAAAAAGACCTCTTTTTACTTCTTTTATTTTTATATAGCCCCTAACTGCCAAATCGATTATTGTGGCAGCAATATCAAAAGGTTCAACTTTTTGCTTTGCTACTAAACTTATTTCAGCTGGTCTTAAATTATCTGGGGGTTCATATTCAACAATAATTGGCTTTTTAATTTTTGGATCTTTTCCTTTCCTTAGCCATTCTTGAAACAAATAAATAAAAGCAAAAATTGGAACTAAAAAAGGCCAAAAATTTATAATGAGTGGAGAAATTCTTTGAAAAAAGCCCGGTCCTTTCACTATTCCTTTTTGCCAACCCAGAGCAACAGTTAATCCTTCTCCTGGGTTTAAACTTTTATTGGTTTCAAACCAAACCTCACCATTCTCTTTAACAAGAATTTGGCAATCTTTTTCTTTTGAACCAAAAATTCCAGTAAAACATTCTATTTTTAAATTTTCTCTTGAAATTCCTTCTGGAACCAAAACTTCAGCTTCTGCCTTTTCAATCGGGATTTTCCACTCATTTCCAGTTACATTCCAATAAAGTTCATCATGATCTTCAAAAAAACCTATGGCATTGAAAACCTGATAAGAAATGTTGTATTTATGTCTCCCACTCAGAGTTTTGTTTGGGTCTCCAATTTTAATTGTTAGAGAGTCATTGTCCTTAATGAGTTGAAATGGATAAGGATTGTTGAATTCATCCACAACTTCTAAAACTTTAATTTTAATTCCTTTTAGAGGAATGGTGCGATAAATTCCGTGTCTTAATTCTTGCCCAAAATCATAGAGAATGCTTTCTTTAACAAAAATTGAGCCATCTTTATTAATTTCAATTCGAGCTAAAAATTCTTCAATTTTTTCAGAAAAATAAGGGCTTTGCGCAAAGCAAATTATAAAAGAAAGAAAACTCAAAAATATCCAAAAAAAATAATGTTTTCTCATAAAAGATTTATCAATCGCAATTTATTAATTCTAGAATTTCACTTTTGGTGCTTCTCTTTCTTCTGGAGCTGAAATTTCAAAAAGATCCATCTTCTTGAAACCAAAAATCGAAGCAATAATATTCGTTGGGAAACTTTCAATTGCAATATTTAAATCTCTTACATTAGCATTATAAAATCTTCTGGCATACATTATTTTATCTTCTGTATCCCTTAATTCTCGTTGCAATTCAAGAAAATTTTGTGAAGCTTTCAAATCTGGATAATTTTCAGCTACTGCAAACAAAGTTTTTAATGTCTCAGCTAAATAATTTTCTGCCTCTGCCAATTTTCTTACATCACCTCCCTCTCTTGCTCCCATTGCTCTTGTTCTTGCCTCTGTTACCTTTTCAAAAACTTCCTTTTCATGAGCTGCATAACCTTTTACTGTTTCTACCAAATTTGGAATCAAATCATATCTTCTTTTTAACTGAACATCAATATCTGCCCAAGCTTCTTTTGCTCTATTTTTCAAACTAACCAATCGATTATAACCAGCTACAACCCAACCAACAATAACCACTAAGAGGATTAAAATTAAAATTCCTAACATTTTTTTTAAAATTTAAATCTTTGACCTTTTATATCTTTTATTTTAACAAAAAACCGGCCACAAGGAAAGCCGGCTATTAATTTTTAGTATTCTTCTGGAATTGAAGGTGTTTCTTTTTCCTTTTTCTCTGGTTTTTCAGCTACAACTGCTTCAGTAGTCAAAAGCATTGAGGCAGCTGAGGCTGCATTTTCTAAGGTTGTTCTCACAACTTTTGTCGGATCAATTACTCCAGCTTCCATTAAGTCTTCAAATTTCAATGTTTGAGCATTGAAACCGAAGCTTCCTTTTCCTTCTTTTACTTTATTTGCAACAACTGAAGCATCCATTCCGCAGTTTTCTGCAATTTGACGAATTGGTCTCTCTAAAGCTTTTTTCAAAATTCTAACTCCGGTCTTTTCATCTCCATCCAACTGAGCCTCTAACTCTTCTAAAGCGGGAATTGATCTCAAAAATGCTACACCACCTCCTGGTAAAATTCCTTCTTCAATTGCTGCCCTTGTTGCATTCAAAGCATTTTCAGTTTTCTTTTGCCTTGCCTTTTGTTCTACTTCAGTTGCAGCTCCAACTTTGATTACCGCAACTCCTCCAGCTAACTTTGCAAGTCTTTCTTTCAGTTTTTCTTTGTCAAATTCAGACTCAGTTTTTTTCAATTCTTCTTTAATTTGTTTTATTCTTGCCTCAATATCTTCTTTTTTTCCTTTTCCTTCAATAATTGTTGTTTTTTCCTTTTCTGCCACAACTTTCCTTGCTCTTCCCAACTGGCTCAATTGAATATTTTCTAATTTTAACCCTAATTCCTCAGAAATTACCTGAGCTCCAGTAACTACCGCGATATCTTGGAGCATTTCCTTTTTTCTTTCTCCAAATCCTGGAGCCTTTACTGCCAATCCATTAAATACTCCTCTCAATTTATTAACAACCAAAGTAGCCAAAGCATCTCCCTCAACCTCTTCAGCAATAATTACCAAATCTTTCTTTCCAGTCTGAATAACTTTTTCCATCACCGGCAAAATTTCGTTCAAAGAGGAAATTTTTCTATCAGTAACTAAAATATAAGGATCTTCCAAAACAGCTTCCATTCTTTCAGGATCAGTAATCATATAAGGAGAAATGTAGCCTCGATCAAATTGCAATCCCTTAACAATTTCTTTTTCAAGTCCAAACTTTTTCGATTCTTCAACGGTCACTACTCCATCTTTTCCAACCTCAGAAAAAATTTCAGCTATCATTTGTCCAACTTCTGGATCCAAAGAGGAAATGGTAGCAACCTGGGCAATTTCTTCTTTTTTAGTTACAGGTTTTGACATCTTTCTCAAATTTTCAACAACAACCCTCACTCCTTTCTCTATTCCTCTCTTTAAAGAAAGGGGGTCAGCTCCAGCTGCAACATTTTTTAATCCTTCAGAAACTATTGCCTGAGTCAAAACTATTGCAGTGGTTGTACCATCACCTGCTGTATCTGAAGTTTTTTCTGCAACTTCTTTCAAAATTTCGGCTCCCAAATTTTCAACCTTATCTTCCAATTCAATTTCCTTTGCAATCGAAACTCCATCATCAGAAATCTCCGGAGCTCCAAAACCTTTATCCAAAACAACTAACCTTGCCCTCGGACCTAAGGTTACTTTTACAGCATTAGTCAATTTATTTATTCCCACCAACAATTTTTTTCTGGCTGTTTCATCAAATAAGATTTGTTTTGCCATAGTTTTAGCTTTTTAGCTTGTAGCTTATTAGCTTTTTAGCTTTGGACTTATTCCCTAATAAGCTAATCAGCTATTCTATTATTGCTAAAATGTCTTCTTCTTTAGCTATCAAATATTCTTTATCATCGACCTTTATTTCATCTGGACCATATTTTTTGAAAAGAACTTTTTGTCCTGGTTTTACAGAAACTGGAATTACTTCTCCCTTCTCATTTCTTTTTCCAGGCCCTACCGCAATCACCTTTCCTTGTTCAGGTCTTTCTTTCTCAGCAGTCTCTGGAAGCAAAATCCCAGATTTTGTCTTTTCTTCTTCCTTTATAGGCTCAATCAAAATATAATCTGCAAGAGGTTTAATCTTCATAGTTTAATTTTTGGTTTTAGCAAATTCGACCTTTGAGTGCTAATTCTAATTATTATATTATTATACTTTTGGGGAAAGTCAAGATTTTCCTTTGATAACTTTTTTCAAAAATTGCCCAGTATAACTTTTTTCGCATTGAGCAATTTTTTCTGGAGGTCCTTGACAAACAATTCTTCCTCCTTTTTCTCCCCCTTCAGGTCCCAAATCTATTATCCAATCAGCATTTTTTATTACATCTAAATTGTGCTCTACTACCAAAACTGTATTTCCCCTATTTACCAACTCTCTCAAAACAAAAAGAAGTTTTTTAATGTCATCTGGATGCAAACCTGTTGTAGGTTCATCTAAAATATAAAGAGTATTGCCTGTTGCCTTTTTTGATAATTCTGCAGCCAATTTCACTCTTTGAGCTTCCCCCCCTGATAAAGAAGGGGCAGGTTGTCCCAATTCAATATAACCTAAACCAACATCATAAAGAGTTTTTAATTTTTGATAAAGAGGTGGAATATTTTTGAAAAACTCTAGAGCTTCCTCTACTGTCATTTCTAAAATTTCAGCAATATTTTTCCCTTTGTACTCTATTTCTAAAGTTTCTTTGTTAAATCTTTTCCCTTTACATTCTGGGCAAACAATATAAACATCTGGTAAAAAATACATTTCAATTTTAATTTGACCTTGCCCTTGACAAGCCACGCACCTTCCCCCTTTTACATTGAAAGAAAATCTTCCTGGTGTATAACCTCTAATTTTTGCTTCTCTTGTTTGAGAAAATAACTGGCGAATGAAAGCAAAAGCTCCAACATAGGTTGCAGGATTTGATCTTGGAGTTCTTCCAATTGGAGATTGATCAACAATTACTACTTTATTTAATTTCTCAATTCCCAAAATTTCATCATGATCTCCAACTTCTCCTTTTGCATGATAGAATTTTTTCATTAAAGCTTTTGCTAAAATATCATTAACCAAAGAAGATTTTCCAGAACCTGAAACTCCAGTAATACAAACAAATTTTCTCAGAGGAATTTTAACATCAATGTTTTTCAAATTGTGCTCTCTTGCTCCCTTAATTATTAAAAACTCTTCTTTTTCTGGAGGCTGACCTTTTGGAATTTCAACTTTTTTCCTTCCAGAAAGATATTCTCCGGTTAGAGTTTTTGATTTTAATAATTCTTTTGGGGTTCCTTCAAATACAATTTTTCCTCCATGTTTTCCTGCACCAGGTCCAATATCAATAACCCAATCTGCGCTTAAAATTGTTTGAGGATCGTGCTCTACAACTAAAACTGTATTTTTTAAATCTCTCAATTTCTTTAATGTCTGAATCAATCTATTTTGATCTCTTGCATGAAGTCCAACAGAAGGTTCATCTAAAATATACAATACTCCGCTCAAACCAGAACCAATTTGGGTTGCCAATCTTACTCTTTGTTCTTCACCCCCTGACAAAGTATCAGCTCTTCGAGACAAGGTTAAATAGTCCAATCCTACATCCATTAAAAAAGAAAGTCGATTTAAAATTTCTTTTAAAATTGGCTGAACAATTTTTATTTTCTCTTCTGGGATTTTTTTCTCTTTTAAAACCTTTTCAAAAAATTCTTTCAATTTTGAAATTTCCATTTCAACAATCTCATCAATTGATTTTCCAAGAAATTTAACTGCCAAAGCCTCTCTTTTCAATCTTTTCCCCTTGCAAACCTCGCATTTTTTCTCAACCATATATTGCTCTAATTCCTCTCTTGTATATTCTGAGTCAGTTTCTTTATATCTTCTTTCCAACCAAGGAATTACCCCTTCAAAAATTCCATCTCCATACAAAATTAAATCCAATTCCTCTTTTTCTAATTCTTTAACCGGTTTGTAAAGATCAATTCTATTTC
>Ga0209225_1004370_pt1 | contig 11190 bp, 13 predicted proteins | sample WasSprMetagenome_FD_184732 | JGI IMG/M metagenome (GOLD analysis project Ga0209225, IMG submission 184732) | Sulfidic aquatic microbial communities from Washburn Spring, Yellowstone National Park, USA - WS (SPAdes) (version 3) | ecosystem: Environmental > Aquatic > Thermal springs > Hot (42-90C)...
CACCGCTACGGCCGCTACGAAGATCAGCGGTACCGCCGCCCTCTTGCGTATCACTGCCGTGATGAATCACAACCTTTTTAACCTCTGTGGAAGGATTGTCCGTGGTTTTTCGAAGCGTTATCTACTCATACCCCGTACGGGTGGCGTTTAAAAAAGACGTAGACATACCCATGCTGGGGGTCTCGCACAAGGCAGGCACGGAGGTTGAGGTGCCGCTTTACCTCGCGCTGAAGCTTGAGGAGATGGACGCCGTGGAGATCGACGACCGCAACATGATCCAGCCCAAGGACGTGGCCTCCCTTAAGTACGTGGAGCAGAGGGAGAACTACCCAGTGAAGCTCCCCGATGGCTTCTATCCCAGGGTGAGGCTTACCATATACATACTTAACAAACGCGGCGACGCCAAGGCCGTGAGGATGATGCTTCAAGACGTAAGGGAGCTTGTGATGGAGCGGGTGAGGAAGATGGCAGTGTTGCTCGCCACGCGGCCAGACGTAATAAACGACCAGTCCTTCCTCGACAGGCTAACGCCGGAGGAGAAGGCGCTCCTCCTCTCTATGCACACCTCAATCTCCTCCTTTACCCTATCTGTAACCTAGTCTTGATGATCTCCGCCACCTCTCTCGCCACGGTCTCGGGGGATCTTGAGGCGTCCACCACGGGGTACTCCTCCTCGGTCGCCCGCCGCAGGTAAATCTCGCGGACCCGCCTCAGAAAGGCGGCGTGTTCAAACTTCTCTGCCCCGCCCCGCCGCAAGATTCTCTCCACCGCGATTTGGGGATCTACGTCTAGAATCACGGTGAGGTCGGGCTTGGGCACCAACGAATTGATGTATTTAATAAAGTCTATGGGCACCCCCGCCGCGCCTTGATACGCTATGGAGGACTCCACGTAGCGCTCCGTCACCACGAGGAACCCCTCCATCAGCTTAGGCTTCACCTCCCTCCTGTAGTGCTCAATCCTGTCCGCGGCGAAGAGAAGCGCATCTACGTGCGGATCCGAGGAGCCGCCCCTCAGGGCCCACTCCTTAATCAGCCTGCCGATCGGCCCCCCGCTGGGCTCCCTGGTCACGTAGATCCTTGGCAGAATCCCCGCCAGGTGGGAAATAACAGTGCTTTTTCCACTGCCGTCGATGCCCTCGATGGCAACAAAGGGCATACTTAGATGACCAACCTGTATTTAACTGGTGGTATCTAGAATCATGTAATGTCTCGTAGGCGCGTGTTGCGCATCTCTTGCGTTGATTATTCCGAACTCACCCATCTCCTTACGGCCTCGGCGATTTCGGCGTATTTTTCCAGGGCTTCTAGGTGTTGTTTTGTACCATCATTGAAATGGTCTTCTGCTGCACATCACGTAGACCCTCGGCGGAATCCCCGCCGTGAGGAAAACATCTGCTCTTCCCCATCCCGTTACCCTCAATAGTCACGAAGGGCGCGTTGAGAGATGCCCAGCTTTTTCTTCGTCGGCACTATTGCCGGCTCAGGTAGTTCAAGATGCTCCGCGCCGCAATGACGCCGGTGGCCGCCGCCACGTTTATCCCTCTGGAGAGGCCGGCGCCGTCTCCCGCCACGAAGAGACCCGGCACCGTGGTCATGAGGTTTCTGTCTACGGCGGGCCGCGCCGAGTAGTACTTAATCTCGGGCGCGTAGATTAGGGTCTGGGGGCTGGCAACGCCGGGGGCCAGCTCGTCCAGTCGCTTAAGTCCCTCGATTATGTCCTCAACGACGCGGTGAGGCAGGGCGAGGGATACGTCGCCGGGAGTCACGTCTTTAAGCGTGGGGGAGATGCTGGATCTCCTGATCCTCTCCCAGGTGGATCTCTGACCCCGCTCCAGGTCGTAAAGGCGCTGGATCAGCGGCTTCCCCCCACCCAGCTTCGTCGCCAGTCTCGCGATGGATTTGCCGTATTCTATGGTGTCTTCCATGGGGTCTGTGAGCCTCAGGGTGACCAGAAACGCGAAGTTGGTGTTTTCGCTTTTCTTCTCTAGGTAGGTCTCCCCGTTTACGCCTATGGTCCCGTCTGCGTAGACCTCCTTGACCACGAAGCCTCGGGGGTTGGTGCAGAAGGTGCGGACCTTGTCGTCGTACTTAGCCGTGTATAGAATCACCTTGGGGTCGTGCACGGCGTCTGTCAACGGCCTCATCACGTGGTAGGGCACCTCCACCCGCACCCCGATGTCTACGGGGCCGAAATCTAACGACGCCCCCAGCTTCCTCAACTGCGACACCAGCCACTCGGCGCCGCCCCGCCCAGGTGCCAGAAGCACGGCGCGGGCGTTGAGGATGCCTCTGCTGGTCTTGACCGTGAAGAGGCCGTTGCCCCCCTTCTCCACCTCCAGAGCCCACGTCCCGTACATCACCGCGACGCCCACGGCCTCTAGATGTTGCGTCATGTTCTCCACAACCTTCACAGAGCCGTCTGTCCCCATGTGTCTCTGCCTAATCGGCACGATGCGTGCGTTGACCCTGGCGGCCAGGGCGGAGAGCTTCTCTATGAGCTCCATGTTGGGCTCGTAGAGGTTGCTAGGCGCGCCGAACTCCACAAACGCCTTGTCCACATAGTTTATCAGCTCCACGGCCTTGTCCCAATCCCCCACAAGCTCGTGCAGGTCGCCTCCCACGTCTGGCCTCAGGTTTATGAGCCCGGAGCTGAGGGTCCCCGCCCCGCCGATGCCGTACATGATGTGGCAGGGCACGCAGAAGGTGCACTTCTCGAGCGGGGTCTGAAGCGGGCAGCGCCTCTGCGATGCCCTGTACCCACCGTCTATCAACGCCACCTTCAAGCCGCCTGCCTTGGCCAGTTCCAAGGCGGCGAAGAGACCCGCCGGCCCCGCCCCCACTATCACCACGTCGTAGTCGCCTACGTATCTGTCTAACACGCGGAGCCGAGAGAGGTATTGAGTAATCACCTCCGTGGCATAAAGTAGGCCATATATAAAGTGTATGCGGGAAAAAATACGATTAGTCACGTGGAGAGGCCAAAACTTTCTGTAAATTATAGTTAAATACGTCGAGGTGTATGCCACGTGTTGTACATGGTTGTTGACGGGTTTTTCGGAGATACGGGCAAGGGCAAGGTGGCGGCCTACTTGGCCCTGGCCGATAAGCCTGCGCTTTGTGTGAGAACCGGCGCCCCTAACGCCGGCCACACAGTGACGTTGGAGGGCCAGCAACACGTCCTCCGGACGTTGCCCACCTGTTTCGTCAATCCGAGCACTAAACTGGCGGTGGCACCAGGCGCCTTGATTAAAATCGACGTGTTCCTCTCAGAGGTGGAGCGGTACGGCAGAGGCCGGTCTTACGTGGACTTCAACACCGGCGTCGTCGAGGATATCCACGTGGAGCGGGAGCGTAGCGACGAGTTTCTGATGAATGTTGTCGGCTCCACTGGGCAGGGCGTGGGCGCCGCCATGGTGGACCGCGTCCTTCGGCGGCTGAGACTTGCCAGAGATTTCGAGGTGCTTAAGCCGTTCATCGCAGATGTCCCCGCCATGATTATGGAGAACAAGAGAAACGGCGTGGTGATAGAGGGGACCCAGGGCACCTTTCTCTCTCTATACCATGGCACCTATCCGTACGTCACCAGCCGCGACGTCACCGCAAGCGGGATCCTCAGCGAGGCGGGGGTGGGGCCTAAGGCGGTGGATGAGGTGGTGTTGGTCTTTAAGGCGTTTGTGACTCGGGTGGGCGGGGGACCGCTTCCCGGCGAGCTCCCCCCGGACGAGGCGGAGAGGAGGGGGTGGGTGGAAAGAGGCGCCGTGACGGGGAGGCCGAGGAGAGCCGCCCCCTTCAACATGGAGCTGGCCAAGAGAGCCGTCCTCCTGAACACACCCACTCAAATCGCCATAACTAAGATAGATGCCGTCTTTAAAGAGGCGGCTGGGAAGACCCGCTGGGAGGACCTACCGCCGGAGGCGCGTCGCTGGGTGGAGGAGGTGGAGGAAGAGATGAAGGTACCTGTGACTCTGTTAGGCACAGGCCCGGAGCCACATCACATGGTTGACCTAAGGAGGGAGAAGGGAAGGGCGTGATCTCTCCCTTCGACTGGCGGTACGGAAGCGAGGAGGTCCGCCGTCTCTTCGCCCCGCAGTCCATAATAGACACATACGTGGAGGTAGAGCGGGCTCTTGTGTGTACGCTGGAGGAGCTGGGCGTCGCGGAGAAGGGCTGTTGCGACGCAGTGAGCCAAGTGAAGGTAGACGCCGAGGAGGTGTACAGGCTGGAGCGGGAGACGGGCCACGACATACTCAGCCTCGTGCTCCTTCTGGAGCAGAAGAGCGGTTGCCGCTTTGTGCATTTCGGCGCTACGTCAAATGATGTGATAGACACCGCCTGGGCCCTGCTAATACGCCGCGCCCTCTCTGCGATCAAAAGGAAGATAAATGAGGCCGGGGCGGAGCTGGCGAGTCTCGCCAGGGGGTACAAGGGGCTCGTCGCGGTGGGCCGCACCCACGGCCAGTGGGCGGAGCCCATAACCCTCGGCTTCAAGTTCGCCAACTACTACTACGAGCTCTACCTGGCGTGCCGACACCTGGCGCTGGCGGAGGACACGGTCAGGGCGAAGATAGGCGGGGCCGTCGGCACCATGGCGGCCTGGGGCGAGCTGGGGCCCGAGGTCAGGAGACGAGTCGCCGAGAAGCTCGGCGTGCCCTTCCACGTCATCTCCACCCAGGTAGCCCCCCGCGAGACTTTTGCCGTTTTGGCCTCGGCGCTGGCCGTGCTTGCCGCAGTCTTCGAGAGGCTCGCCACGGAGATCAGGGAGCTGTCCAGGCCGGAGATAGGCGAGGTGGTGGAGAGGGGAGGCGGCTCCTCCGCCATGCCTCACAAGGCGAACCCCACGGCCTCCGAGAGGGTGGTGAGCCTCGCCAGATACGTCAGAGCCCTTACAGTAGTCGCGTTGGAGAACGTGGCGCTCTGGCACGAACGCGACCTCACCAACTCGGCCAACGAGAGGATCTGGATACCAGAGGCCCTCCTAGCCGTCGACGAGATCCTCACCACCGCGGCCAAGATCCTCCGCACGGTCCATATAGACGAGGAGCGGATAAGAGATAACCTAGAGAAGGCCCTCCCCTACATTCTCACCGAGTTCCACATGAACCACATGATAAGAGAGGGCGCGCCCCGCGCCGAGGCCTACAAAAAGGCCAGAGATATACGCACCATCACCTACGAATACGAGAAGTGGCCAATAGAAAAGCTGATAGAAGACGCCCTATCGTTGCCGCTGTGCACCTAGCCTCCGCCACGACCAACCCAACACCCGGCGCACAACCTACAGCTGTGTTACTTAGAGTTGAGACGTAGGTTTTGCGGAACCGATATGTCTTACGAGCTCCAGTAGCAACTTCTGTAGCTCCAGGAGGGTGGTCTGGACTGCGTCGATCCTCTTGGCCAGCTCGTCTACCCTCTTAGCTAAGTCATCAATCCTTTTGTTGGTCTCGTCAATCCTCTTGTTAACTTCATCTATTCTTTTGTTTGTTTCGTCGATTCTGTGGTCTAGTCTTGCTATGTCGGCTCTTATTTCTTTCAGGTCGCCTACTATGGTGCCGAGGTAGAGAATGAGGATGTCTTCAGTAGACAGCTTCTTACCCTCCCTGATTTTAGCCAAAACATGCTCCACCGCCATCTTAACCGCGTCGTAGGCAACACCAGAAACATCAGCCACAAGACTGCCTCCAGTCAAGTATAAAAACGTTGTGCACATCGGCGTAGCTAGCAAGGTGGCTAAAAGTTCTGACGTACTATGCTGTTTCAATCAACATGGCAACGTGTAAATGCATCGTGGTGCAAAGTTATCGTATAACATACGACCGTCAGCGAGACGGTCCGATGAAGGGAGAAGTAGAGTTTATCCACTGGGCGTCTCAGCGCTGGATGTGCAGGCAAGAAGTTGCTACCCCTCGAATTCGTCTCGACGTCTTACGTGGCACTTCTAGTAGGCATCTCGATGCTGGCGGTGGCGCGGTCGTCGAATTCTACAGCGAAGATGGACGCCAAGATTGCTTATGCCCAAACTGCGTAGTTGGCTACACCAGAAGACCTGGACAAAGGTAGGGTATGACTATAGCACTCGTAAAGCGGTCAGCCACACCGGCGCCGCAGACATTAAGTCAGGGGCGGATACTCCTACAGGATATACGCCCAGGAACATCCAAGCGCAGTTGGATGTATTGGCGATCGTTGGGCGGCTGCTGGTGGATGAAATTAGACTACGACACACTAGATTGGTAGGCTGTTGGGCTTTATGCTACTAGGCGGCGTACGCTAAGTTCATATTATAGAAGTACATGAGTGTTGATATGATGGGCAGGTGTGTTTGGCTCGTCGCCGCGGCGGCCGTGGTGACGGCGCTTGTGGTCTTTGCCGTTTGGCTTACGGCGATGGTTGCCCCTCCTCCTAAGCCCCTCGTCCCCATTACCAACGGCACCTTCTCTGCGTCGTACAACGCGACGGTTATTTGTGGCGGCGGGAGGAAGACGTGGGATTTGACTCTTGTGTATCGCAACGGCAAGTTGATCAAGGCGATGCTAGACGGCCGCGAGATCCACCTGGCCGTGTTTAAGTATCCGCATGAATTCAGCTACATAGGGGAGTTGTTGCTGGACTTAAACAGAATTAAAGATGTGAACAACGAAACGCTTAAGCCCCTGGGGGGCGTAATCAACAAGCGTGTCGAACGTCCTGTGCCTCTTGCCGACTCGCCGCTAGCGCCCCGTTCCGACCTACTCATCACGACGAGCTTCAACTACTCTAGGCTGGTGATTGAGGGCCACGGCGAGTTCCGTAACGGCACCGTCAACGGCCTGTTAATATTCGACTATGAGGCGGGCGTCCCCTACCTATTCATAATCGATACAATTCACGCGTCTATGAGGAAATTCTGCGGCACCTCGTTTGCGCACATTACTGCGCAACTGAGGGAGGTTAAGTAAGTCTTTTTTTAACCCCCTCTTTTTCTCTGTGTTGGTTGGGGTTGTGGACTATACAGTGGGCAACGTGGGTAGTGTGTTAAACGCCTTGAGGCGGGCTGGCGCAGAGCCGCGGGTGGTTAAGCGGCCGGAGGAGGCGGGGGGCGTCGACGCCTTGGTGCTTCCCGGCGTCGGCACCTACGCCGCGGCTTACGAGATGGCCCACCTCTTTAAGCCTCTGGTCGTGGAGAAGCCCACCCTCGCCATATGTCTAGGCATGCAACTTCTTTTCGAGGGTAGCGCCGAGGGGGGCGGCCGGGGGCTCGGCATATTTAGTGGGTTCGTGGAGAGGATACGGGTGAGGAAGGTTCCTCATATAGGCTGGAGCTACACCTACGTCCCCAAGGGACACGACGTCGTGCAGGAGGGCTACTACTACTATCTACACAGCTACGGCGTGCCTTGGCGTGGAGACGACGAGAGCCACGTGGCCTACGTCCAGCTCGGCGGCCGCTACGCGGCGGCTGTTGCCCGCGGCGCCGTGTTGGGAGTCCAGTTCCACCCCGAGAGGAGCGGGAAGGCGGGGATTGAGCTCATCAGGCGGTTTCTGCGTCTGGCTAAAGCTTGACGTGGAAGGAGTTGGGCGACGCGAAGCAACTCCTCGTGCCTAGGTGGCACGCAACGCCCACCTGGTACACCTTTATCACCACGGCGTCTCCGTCGCAGTCCGTTCTGAACTCCCTGACTACCTGGAAGTGGCCGCTGGTCTCGCCTTTAAGCCAAACCCGCCTCCGGGAAGTGGAGTAGTAGTGGGCGAGCCCCGTTGTTAGGGTTAGCACCACCGCCACTGGGTCCATATATCCCACCATCAACACCTCTCGCGTCTCAACATCCTGCGCCACCGCCACCACGGTCCCCTCTATGTGCCTGTAGTTAAGCGACCTCGCAATCTTCCATGCCTCCTCGGCCGTCGCCAGAGGCCGCGGCTCCACCGGCAGAGACATGGTCAAGTCCAGGCGGCGGGCCGACATACCCCACGCCTGCCCAGTCCCCTCAGCGACGCGGCGAAGGGCTCCATGCGGCAACTGCGGCCCTCAGATAAAAACTTTTCCGACAAAATTTTTAACGCCTGCCTGCAGAGCCCCCATGCGTCTGCCAGAGCTGGACTTCGCCTACGATGAGCCCGACGTAGGCTACTCAAAAATCAGGTTGCACTTCAACGAAAACCTCTTCCTGCCCGAGGAGTACTACAGGGAGGTCGCCCCCTCCGTCGAGACCTGGGAGCTACGCCACTACACAGACCCCAACAACAAGAGGCTGGCAACCAATATCGAGGCACGCCACGGGTTGCCTCAAGGCACAGTGGTCGTCACGGCGGGGGCCGACGAGGGGCTCCGCCTAGCCATGCAACTCGCCGCCCACACGGGCCGCGGCTTGGCCATAGTGGAGCCCACCTACGGCATGGCGAGGGTTATTGCGCGGCAGGTGGGGGTGAGGCCCGTGGTGCACACCTACCGGGAGGACCTCGGCCTGGACGTAGACGCCTTAGCGAGGTCGGGAGTGGGCGCCGTGTATGTATGCTCCCCTAACAACCCCACCGCCCACCTGGTGAAGGAGGTGGAGGAGCTGGCGGCGAGGCTAGACGGCCTCCTCATACTAGACGCCGCATATGCTGAATACGCAGGCTACTGGGCGCCGAGGCTCTACGAATACGGCAACGTGGCCGAGGTGCGCACCTTCTCCAAGGCCTGGGGTCTCGCCGGGCTCAGGGTGGGGTACGTGGCGGCCCACAGGAAAATCGCAGAGGCCCTCCGCGTCCTCTCGCCCCCGCACCCCATATCCTCCTACTCGGCGAAGGCCGTGGAGAACGCCCTGGAGAAGGGGGAGCCCTACGTGAGACGCGCCGTGGAGGAGACGGCCAAGGCCAGGGAGTGGGTCGTGCCGAAGATAGACGCAGAAAAATACAGCGGCCCCACGAACTTCGTCACGCTTAAGGTCCCCAACGCCGAGGCGGCCGCCTCGGAGCTGGACAAGATGGGCTTCGTCGTCAGGACGCTGGGCGGCAAGCCCCTCTGCCCATCTTGCCTCCGCTTTACCCTTGGGCCCCTACCCGTGATGGAGAAGTTTCTAAACGCCCTCAAGGCGGCGTCAAAGAATATAAAGGTGGCCGTGTAGTTCCGCATGGACGGCGGTCCCCATGCTCCTCGCGGTCCCCTCTAAGGGGAGGCTCCAGGAACCCGCACTGAAGCTCCTCGAGGCCGTCGGCATAAGACCCCTCGCGTCGGACGAAAGGGCGCTTGTCATACCCACCACCTGGCCGGACCTAAACATAATTAAGGCCAGGCCCGAGGACATACCATACATAGTTGAGTCGGGCAGAGTCTGGGCAGGCATAACGGGCCACGACTACGTGGTGGAGTCAGGCACAAACGTGGCCGAAGCCATGGAGCTCAACTTCGGCAGGGGGAAACTCGTCGTGGCAGTGCCTAAGTCCAGCGGGATCAAGACCGTGGACGAGTTGCCCCCCGGCGCCCGCGTCGCCACAAAGTTCGTAAATATAGCCTACAACTACTTCGCCGAGCTCGGCAAACGCGTCAGGGTGGTAAAGGTCACCGGCTCTGTGGAGGTCCTGCCGCAACTTGGAATCGCCGACGCCATACTCGACGTGATGGCAACCGGCACCACCCTGGAGGTACACGGCCTAACCCCCATCGCCACCGTCCTCGAAACCAGCGCCCGCCTCGTCGTGCACCCCAGCTACGTTGAACACGAGCTAACGAGGAAACTCACCACCTTTATCCAGGGCTACTACGCCGCCCAAGGCAGGAAGATGATATTCCTCAACGTCCCCGCCGACAAGCTCAACGACGTCCTAGCCGCACTCCCCGCCATGGAAGCCCCCAGCGTAACCCCACTGGCCAAAGGCAACACTTACGAAGTCTTCAGCGTAGTCCCAGAAGACCTCCTCCCAGACCTAGTATTGAAGCTAAAAGCCGCCGGCGCCAAAGACATAGTCATAACCTCAATAGAAAAACTTATCACGTAACGCGGAGACCTCCGCCAGCCCGAGGGGCCCCACACCCAGCGCGTTTTTCTGCAGGTCTTTTCTCTGGTAGACGTCGCCGAGGCCGTGTAACGCGGCGAATTCAACCACGAGGGAGAGGACGCCGAGGGCGGGGACCGCCGCGTAGAGTGCCAATAACAAGAACAGCGAGAGGCTGGTGCTTGCGAGTATTACTGCGAGGAATACGGCGGCTATTACTACGGGCTGGGCTAGGAAGAGGATAGAAGCGATGAGGCCAAGAGCCGCGTGGGTGGAGACCCCGCCCATGTGTAAATCAACCTGTTATATAAAATGCGGCGCCTCGCGCCGGCCGCCTGGCGCTACCTTTTCATTCTTTTTTCGAGTTCAACGCATATGTCGCTTAGGGCGAGGCCTTGGGCGGCGAGGAGGACGAGTAGGTGGTAGAGGAGGTCGGCCGCCTCCTCAACTGTCCGTTGCCTGCCTTCAGCTATGGCGGCTATGGCGGTTTCCACGGCCTCCTCGGCGACTTTGCGGGCTATGTGGGGGGTTCCGGCGGTATAGAGGCGGTAGGTGTAGCTCTGGGGGTTGCCCTCCTTTATGCGTTGGCGTACCACCTCCTCCAGCTGGGCGAGTACTTGGCAGGTCATTGCAATGCCTTTCTGTGGTAGGGGAAGTCTTCGTACTCGGCTAGTTTTCTGGCGGCGTCGAGGAGCTGGAGGGGGCCTACAGTCTCCGCCATGCCTATGGGCTTCATGAAGGTGTGTGGCGTGATTATGCCGCGCCACCTGGCGGAGCCCCCGGTGGGAAGGACGTGGCTGATGCCGGCGGCGTAGTCGAGGTATGGGCTGGGCATGTTGACGGAGACGGCGCCTACGTTTCTGACGCGGTACGCCACCTCCCGCCTGCCCCAGACCTCCAGGTGCTCCGGCGCGATTTCGTCTATCAGCTTCACCGTCTCCTCCACGCCCGCCACCAAGTGGGCCTTGAGGGGGCCCATGGAGGAGGTCTTCTCCCTGGCGTATATCTCCTCTGCCCTCTTCAACAGTTGTGGGTCTGGGGTTATGAAGTGGGCGAAGGAGGTGGGTCCGTGTTCCAGTTGCGCAAGCGCCCCCCTCATGGCGGTCTCGGCGTCTACCCCCTCGGCGTATACCACCAGCTCGGTGGGGCCCTCAATGCCGTCTATCCCGACGTATTGGGAGAGGACGTATTTGGCGGCCTGGACGTAGAGGCCTCCGGGCCCCGCCACCACGTC
>Ga0209225_1004371_pt1 | contig 11188 bp, 10 predicted proteins | sample WasSprMetagenome_FD_184732 | JGI IMG/M metagenome (GOLD analysis project Ga0209225, IMG submission 184732) | Sulfidic aquatic microbial communities from Washburn Spring, Yellowstone National Park, USA - WS (SPAdes) (version 3) | ecosystem: Environmental > Aquatic > Thermal springs > Hot (42-90C)...
GCCCATGCCTTAAAGAGAGGCATGGGATGGGGGAGATGTGAGCCCCCTGAACCAGCAGATGAGGAGATAGGCGCAAAGCCTACTCTAAACGCTGGAAGCTCCCGACTTTAGTCGTGGAGTAGCTCACAGACAGAGTTTACAGTGACTAGAATTCCAGAGTAGTGGTTGAAATGCAAATTTACGTGGTTGCAGCGTCCATAAACCCGCTGGAAAATCTTTGCACGCTTGCTAATTGCTCGCTTTCTTCAGACGAGATTAAAGTTCTGGTTATAGATGAGGGTGACGAAGGCATTCGCAAAATAAACAAGAAACTTTTGTCGAGTTTACCCCACGAGTTTTATGGACCAAAGGAAAGGGCAGCATGGTTCAAGCATGCATTTGGGCAATCCTACCAAAAATATCTCAAGCTTATTCCTGAAAGATGTCATGCGGAGACATCCTTTGGTTTCTTAAAAGCTTACGAAGACGGAGCAGATGTTGTGTTAGAGCTTGACGATGACGTTGAACTATCTGAAGGCTTTCTGGAAGCCCACATTGACAACCTTTTCAGCGAAGGCGGCGTGACTGTAAACGCTTCTGGGAAATGGTACAATACCATTGAAAACCTCAACCTAAACATTAACCATACAATTTTTCCAAGAGGGCATCCTTACGATTCAGCGTGCAGAAGTGAGAACTACACATGGATTGATAATGGTGGAAAATGTGTTTTAAACATGGGACTTTGGAGCGGTCATCCCGATTTAGACGCTTTGACAATACTTTATTATGGTGGAATTGATGGGAAGGGTCCAATAAAAAGTATGGGACATAAAAGGGACAAGGTGATTTTGGAAAAAGGAACTTACTTCGCAGTTTGCAGCATGAACACTTCTTTCTTGCCAAAAATTGTGCCGGCCTTTTACCAACTTTACATGAATTTCAAAGGCATCGACAGATTTGACGACATCTGGTCAGGGGTTTTTCTTAAGAAGATCACCGATCATGTGGGTGATAGTCTTTGTTTGGGCAAACCTTCTGGAAAACATGTTAAGCGAAGTAGGAGCATCTTTAAGGATTTGCTTAAGGAAGTGAACGGGTTAGAGATGAATGAAAACTTGTGGAAAATATGTGAAACTGTAGACTTTTCGGCTAAAACTTACGCAGACTGCTATCTCGAGCTGGCTGATCACGTTGAGAAGAACTTAAATGTTTTGGCTAAGCGTCCAGAACACGTGGACTTTTGGAAAGTTCAAATAGAAAACATGCGAAAATGGGTTGAAGTAACAGACAAAATATCATAACCAAAGCTTTCGGGTGGTTTTCCCTTTTGCCAAAAAAGTGGCCGATGGTCTCCGTGGTTGTGGTCAACTTTAAGGGAACAAGCCAACTTGAAAAATGTTTAAACTATTTAATGCAAACAAACTATCCATGTTACGAAGTGGTTGTTGTAGATTGTTTAACTGAAAATTTGGAGTCTTGGGTTAAGCAACGTTTTCCAAAAGTGAAGGTTATCCATTACGATCATGACATTGGGCCTTCAGCTTCCCACAACGTTGAAAGACGCGTTTTAAACTCGGAAAGCAAGTATTTGGCTTTTCTTGACAACGACGCCTACGTAACCGAAAACTGGCTGATTGAACTTGTGAAAGTTGTGGAGAACAACGAAAAAGTGGGCGTTGCTCAGGCAAAAATATTGATGACGCAAAACGATAGGCTTATGGACAATGCTGGAATAGCTTTAGACGCCTTAGGAACATGGTACACTACAAGAGGCTTAAAAGCGGAAGAGTTCCAAAACATTACTGAAATTTTCGCTGCGTCTTCAGCTGCGTGTTTAGTGCGTTTGGAAGCTTTTGAGAAAGCCGGGGGCTTCGATTCAGAATACTTCATTTACGACGATGATACGGATTTTTCCTTTAGGGTGAGACTGCTTGGATACAAAATAGTGCTGGTTCCCTCAGCCGTGGTTTTCCATGACGGGGATCCCATTAGAGCCTTAAATCCGCGGAAGCTATGGCACTCCGTTAAAAACAGAATCTACACAATGGTCAAGAACTATGAATTAAAAAACCTTTGGTGGAGGCTTTCCCTCTACTTGTTTCTTACATCCCTAGCTGGAATTGGATTCGCGTTAGCTGGCCGCTTCCTAGAGGCGAAGGAAACCCTTCGAGGAGTGTTCCATCCCCTCCTAAATTTTAGGGGAGTTTTGAGAAAAAGGGCTATTGTACAAGCCTCTAGGAAGGTTAGGGACTCAGATTTTTTCAAGCGAGGCTTTATTAGAAACGATATTGGCGCAACTGTTGCAGACATCAAATTAAAAGTAAGACAAATCCTTTAATAACCCCATTTACAGTTGCAAGGATTGGTTGAAGATGGCGTTTCTTGAATGCACCGCTTGTGGTTCAAAGTTTGACGCTTTTCCACCGCAGATTTCCTGCCGCAATTGCGGTGGCATGCTGGAATACCTATATGATTATGAAAAGTTTAGAGCAGTAAAGCTTACAGAACGCTTTTCTTTTTGGCGGTACAAGCAATTTCTGCCAGAAGTTAAAAACGTTGTTTCCATGGGGGAGGGTGGAACACCTCTTCACAAAGCTCACAGAGTAATCAAAAACACAGGGTTTACCAACTTTTACTTCAAGGACGAAACGAGAAACCCAACAAACTCTTTTAGGGATAGATGTGCCGCCCTTTTAGTTTCAAACGCTTTAGATTTAGGCTGTCGATCCATTGTGTGTGCCACGAATGGAAATCTCGGCGCTTCTTTGGCGGCTTACTGTGCAAAGTTTGGGCTTGCTTGTTATGTTGTTGTTCCTAGAAATGTTGATATGGGAAAGCTTGCTCAAATGCTTGTTTATGATGCTGTGGTTGAGGAATATGGCGAAATAGTTGATGACTCGTTGAGGAAGGTTAGAGAAATTGCTAGAGAGACAGGTTGGTATCAAGGTTCATTTGAATTGAATCCTTTAGGTTTAGAGGCGCTTAAAACCATAGCTTACGAAGTTTTTGAGCAGATGGGTGTTCCAGACTGGTTCATAGTTTCCATGGGTAGTGGCGGAACCCTTTACGCTGTATGGAAAGGCTTTAAAGAGCTTGAAAAGGCTGGCAAAATAAATGCTTTGCCAAAAATGGTTGGAGTTCAAGCTGAAGGCTGCTCACCAATAGTTAATGCTTATATGTGGAAAACTCGTGAACCCGTCTTAAAAACAAAGCCTTTTACTCACGCCCTTGCTATTTGGGTTAGAAACCCCACATATGGAGTTTTAGCCCTAAAAGCCATCAGAGAATCCGACGGTTTGGCCGTGGCAGTTTCCGACGAGGAAATTTTCACTGCAGAGAAGGAAATAGCGAAATTTGAAGGAATTTTCGCCGAACCAGCAAGCGCCGCAACATATGCCGCTGCCAAAAAGCTTGCAAATCAAGGGTTAATGGACAAGAGAGATAAAATCGTGTGCTTAATTACTGGAAGTGGGCTTAAGGCTACCGATGTTCTGCAAGCCTTGACGAAAAAGAAGAAAACTGCAGTTTTAGGCTTGGAACTAAGCACTAAGGAGAAGATATTGAGGATGTTAAGTGAGAAAGACGCGTATGGTTATCAGCTGTGGAAGGAACTTGGAAAGGTTATGACAAGAGCCGCAGTCTACCAGCATCTAAACGAGCTCTTAAGCAAGGGGCTCATTGCAAGCTACGAGAGGGATGGACGAAAATTTTTCAAAATCACAAAGCGTGGAGTAAAAGTCCTCCAAGCTTTTGACGACCTAAAACTTCTGCTAGCTTAACAGCTTGGGCGATAAATTAAAATAGTTAAGTTACAACTATACTAGCTTTTGCTGGTGTTTAGCCAACATGAAAGGCAAAGACATAACAAAGCAGCTAAGCGCAACAGCCGTTTTTACAGCATTAGTATGTATAGCTACAATAAGTTTCACGGTTTACGTGCCAAGCACTAAAGGATACTTCAACATTGGCGAGACAATGGTTTACACAGCGGCAATTCTTTTCGGCCCATTCGTTGGCGGCTTTGCCGGCGGAGTTGGCTCTATGCTTGCCGACGTTCTTCTTGGCTACTATTATTATGCTCCAGCAACGCTTGTTATTAAGGCTGTTGAAGGATTTGTTGTTGGTTTCCTAAGCAGAAAGGGACGAGCCTTCGCCAAGACATATACCAAACGTGAACTAAAGTTTTTCACCGTTGAAATGGGAGCTCTTGTTGGCGCCCTTATAAGCCTAGTGGGTTTCCTATATTACAGCGGCTTTGTCGAACTTTATTCTGGAATTTTCTCCACAGAAAATCCAACATCAAAATTCTATATTCCCGCAGAGTTTTGGTTTGGAATAGGCGCACTTGCCGTTTTAATGATCGGGTTTCTTGCGTTAGTCTCTGAACCAGAGTATGGTTTCACCATTATTTCATGTATTTTTGGAGGACTGCTTATGGTTTTCGGTTACTTCCTCTATGAACAATTTTTCCTAGGTGTTTTTGCCATTGCCGAAGTTCCCATAAACGTTGGGCAGATGACCGTTGGGCTTATTATAGCAACACCAATAGTAAGAGTTGTTAAACGCACACTGCCACAACTTAAAAGCTAGAGGAGACCGAAATTGAAATTGCCCTTCGGCAAGGTTCCAGTTGAAATATTGGAAAAAATAGTCTTCAAAAATTTAGGAACAAAACGACAAGAAGTCGTATTAGGGCCTTCCGCCGGCTTTGATGGCGCAGTGATAGATCTTGGCGAAAAATCCCTGATAGTTTCTATGGACCCAATAACCGGGGCCGTCGAGCAAATAGGATGGCTTGCAGTCAACGTTAACGCTAACGATGTGGCTACCTTCGGAGTTGAGCCAGCATTTTTCTCTTCATGCATCCTTCTGCCGGAAAACGCTGACAAGCAAACCGTTGAAACCATATGTTCGCAAATGAATAGGGCTTCGAAAAATCTTGGAATGGCTATTATAGGGGGACACTGCGAAGTCACACCTGGACTTGCCAATCCAATAGTGATCGGCTGCGCCATGGGCGTAACCAGTAAGGGAAAATATGTAACGGCCGGAGGCGCTAAACCGGGCGATAAGCTGATACTTACAAAAAGTGCTGGAGTAGAGGGAACAGCGATACTTGCAACGGAACGTTACGACTTGCTTCTGAAAAATGGGTTTGACGACTCGTTGTTGAAGTCGGCGCAGAGGTTTTTCGAAAAAATAAGCGTTGTAAAAGAGGCTGTTTTAGCCTTTAAAACTGGCGGTGTAAACGCTATGCATGACCCAACAGAAGGCGGCGTCTTAGGAGGCGTTTACGAAATGGCTGTCGCGTCAAACTTGGGCGTAAAAATTTTTGAAGAGAAAATCCCCGTTGCAAAAGAAACCGTTGAAATCTGCAACTTTTTTAGAATAGACCCCTTAAAATTGATAAGCTCCGGGGCCTTACTTATAGCGTCAAAACCAGAGTATGTAAAAAAAATCGTTGAAAAATTAGATAAAAATGGGATTGAAGCCTCAGTTATAGGTGAATTCCTAGCAGCAAAAGACCAGCTTCTTCTCGTTCGAGAAAACGGTACTATAGAGGTTCTTCGTCCCACGGGCGATCATTTGTGGCTTGCCCTTAGCAAACATACATAAGCTAAAGTAGACCTTAAAACAATGTTAAGAGGAATAGGCATGTTAAGTTCACGTCTTGGAAAAGTTTTCATAACAGGCGGCGCCGGTTTCATTGGAAGCCATTTAACCGACAGGTTGTGCACGGAAAATGTGGATGTAGTTGTTTTCGATAATCTAAGCGCGGGAAAACTAGAGAACATTGAAAAGTGGCTGAATGCGCCCAACTTCCAGTTTGTCTTGGGCGATCTTTTGTTTCCGGATAAAATTCTAAAGCCTTTGAAGGGTTGTGAAACGGTTTTTCATTTTGCGGCAAACCCTGAAGTTAAGATAAGCTCGGAAAACCCTAAGCTGCATTATGAACAAAACGTGCTTGCAACCTTTAACCTATTGGAGGCTGTTCGCAAAACTGACAGCGTTAAAACCCTAATTTTCGCTTCTACATCAACGGTTTATGGGGATGCCCAGCAAATACCAACAACGGAAAGCTACGCGCCTTTAAAACCAATCTCGGTTTATGGTGCCTCTAAACTGGCTTCAGAAGCTCTAATAACAAGCTATGCCCACACCTATGGCTTCAAAGCAGTCATTTATAGGCTTGCAAACATTGTTGGTTCCAGAGCACAACACGGAGTGATATGCGACTTCGTTAAAAAGTTAAAAGAGAATCCAGAAAAGCTTGAGATCCTTGGAGACGGAACACAGAAGAAATCTTATCTACATGTTGATGACTGCATAGACGCAATTTTGTTCGGCATGAACTTTACACGTGAAAAAGTGGAAATCTTTAATGTCGGCTCAGAAGACCAAATAACTGTTAAAGAAATAGCCGACATAGTCTGCAGAAAAATGGGATTAAAAAATGTCAAATACGTATTCACGGGCGGCGTCGATGGCGGGAGAGGATGGAAGGGAGACGTAAAATTTATGCTCTTAAACATTGATAAAATTAAGAAGCTAGGCTGGAAGCCTAGGCTGAACAGTCGGCAAGCGGTGGAGAAGGCTGTAGAAGAAATCCTAAAGGGCGAATAAACCCTGAAGGAATGATGTTTGAAAAAGAATAAAGTTTACCCAAAAGTTTCGATAATAATTCCAGTTAAAAATGGAGCCGCAAAAATAAAGGACCTTCTGGATTCCTTGATGCATGTTGACTATGACAGAGACAAGCTTGAAATAATAGTTGTCGATGGAGGTTCAACCGACAGCACACGAGAAATAGTCTCTAAATATCCCGTGAAACTTGTGGTTGAGAAAAAACCCGGGGTTAATGCTGCAAGAAACGCTGGTATAAAAGTCAGCACTGGAGAAGTTATAGCCTTTACAGACCACGACTGTGTTGTTCCAAAAGACTGGGTCAAGAAAATAGTCAAAAACCTTCAACATCCAGAAGTTGGATGTGTTGGCGGTCAGATTTTAAGGTATAACGACGAGTTTTTAGCACGGTACGCTGATGAAAGCATAATCCCCGTAATGCGAATATTCAAGAAGAAAACGTTATTGAATAGGATAAGCTCACCAGCATATTATCCCGTTGGATGCAATTTCGCCGTGAAAAGGGAAGCCATAGAAAAAACGGGGTTCTTTGATGAACGGTTCGAGTATGGTTTTGACGAGTTAGAGTTTGCCGAGAGGGTTTGCGAGAAAGGATATAAAATACTGTTAACTCCAGAAATCATTGTTAAGCATAAGCATCGCTCAAGCTTGTCTGAGCTTCTTAAGCAAGCGTTTCGTTACGGACAAGGTGGAGGCTTAGTGCCAAAAATTAAGGGAGTTAACAGCGTACTATCTAAATGGATTTTATTAAGTATCACTGCCTTCTCCATATGGTTTTTTGTAATCTTATCTTTAACCATATACGAACTTTTAACGTGGTCAACCGACCTTCTAATGACATTGTTTGCGCTTCTACTTTTCCCTATTGTAGGGCTTATGGCGTTATACACTTACAGAACGTTTCACTTAAAGGATGGAATGTATAAGCGTATATTGATTTATCCTCTAATAGACGTCGCGCGCTCTTTGGCTTTTATAGCCGGGGTGACGTTACGTATACTGAAACCATGAGGGCAGAAGTCTTCTTTGAAAACTTTTAACATTAAAGTTAAGCGTTAAATTAGGAAAATGCTAAATTTGCGTGTCTAGTATTGTATGTGATTTGCGGGTAGATTGTGATGGCGGAAAAAGAAGACCCTGTTAAACTGCACAAGGACGGGAATACCCTTTACGAGCTTGGCAAGTATGAGGAGGCGGAGGAAAATTTTCTGCGTGCTTCCGAGCTTTACCTGAAGACAAACAATTTCTTTGACGCGGCATATTCGCTTTTTAAAGCTGGCGAGTGTGCTTTCATGCTTAAAGATTACGAGAAAGCCGTCGAACACTTTCTAAAATCTGCAGGATTGTCCTTCAACAAGGGCTTTGACAGGTTTGGGGTAAGCGCGCTCGAATATGCGCGGGACTGCTATAAGGCTTTGGCGCAAAAAGATAAGGCTGAGGAAATAGAGATGAAAATAAAAGAGGTTAAAAAGCGGCTGGAGGAATCTTTCTAAGCCTCCTCGCCTCCATCTTTCCTTTGTGCAACCTATTTAACAAAGCGCTTACAAAAATTTCTATTAGGAAAGTTGAAAAGGTGAACCATGCCCGCCTCCTTTAGGGCTCTTGCAGAGTTATGCGAAAAACTGGAGGGTATGAAAAAGCGCACGTTAATGATTAGTCTAGTTTCCGATTTTCTTAAAACTTTAGAACCTGAGGAAGTTGAGCCTGCTGTTTCCATGATTTTGGGGAGGGCTCTTTCGAAACATAGCGAGCACGCTTTAGAAGTGAGTTGGGCTACGTTGAGCGAAATAATTAGGCGTATAACTGGAGTGGACTGGAAAGTTTTCACCGACACGTTCAGCAAAACCGGGGATATCGGCGCGGCAACAAAAATTCTTTTTGAAAATAGTGGGGTTAAGAGGCAGCTTTCACTTTTCGAGAAGGTTTTGACAATAAACGATGTTCGCAAGAGCTTCGAAGCTATAGCTGAGGCTGTTGGGCCTGGTTCCAGAGAGAAAAAGGAACGTCTTCTAGAGGCTTTGTTGAGTGCTGCATCGCCGCTTGAAGCCAAATACTTAGTCAAAATAATTATTGGAGAGATGCGCACGGGCTTTCACGAAGGCTTGATGGAACAAGCAGTTTCCGAGGCTTTTCACGTTCCGCTTGACGCCGTTCAAAGGGCTAGCATGGTGCTGGGCGACATTGGTGTCGTAGCAGCAATTGTTAGAGCTGGGGGGAAAGAATGCCTTCGGAAAGTTGGCTTCAAGGTTTTCAGACCAGTCAAACTTATGTTGGCGCAGATGGCTAACGATGTGGCTGAAGCTCTAAAAGAGCACGGTGGAAAAACAGCCCTAGAATACAAGCTTGACGGTGCAAGAGTCCAAATCCATAAAAAGGGCGGAAATGTCAAGATTTTTAGCCGCAGACTAACAGATGTTACCGAAAGCCTACCAGAAGTTGTTGAAACCGTCAAGCGTAATATCAAAGCTGAAAGTGCAATTCTGGAAGGGGAAGTTATAGCGGTTGACGGTGAAGGCCACCCTCTTCCTTTCCAGCATTTGATGCGAAGGTTCAAACGAGTTCATGAAATTGAAGATGCAGCCTCAACAATTCCAGTTAAACTATTCCTTTTCGACATCCTCTACCTAAACGGGCAAAGTTTAATAGCGCTTTCATACCTTCAAAGAAGACAAATTTTAGAGGAATATGCCGGAGAAATCCCTTTGACAAAGCAGATTATAACAGACAGCGTTGAGGAGGCTGAAAGGTTTCTTAAAGAAGCCTTAAACGCTGGACATGAGGGGCTTATGGCTAAAAAAATTGACAGCGACTATGTTCCAGGCATCCGTGGGAAACGTTGGCTTAAAATCAAGCCGACGCTTCCACCTCTTGACTTGGTGATTGTTGCGGCTGAATACGGTTATGGAAAAAGGCACAGGTGGCTTTCAGACTATTATTTGGCGGCCCGGGACGCTGAAACAGGCGAGTTCCTAACGGTTGGAAAGACTTTTAAGGGTTTAACCGACGCCGAAATCGTTGAAATGACAAAACGCCTCAAAGAACTCGCAGTAAAAGAAGAACCTAGAAGAGTTCTTGTAGTTCCAAAAATAGTTGTTGAAGTTGCCTACAACGAGATTCAGAAAAGCCCAAAATACAAGTGCGGTATGGCGTTGCGGTTTGCACGAATAACCCGCATAAGAGACGACAAGACTCCTGAGGAGGCTGACACCATACAGAGGGTTAGAGAGATTTATGCAAGCCAGTTCTCCCAAAAGGGTAATATAAAACTTTAAAACAGCAAATAAACCTTGAAGGCTGATTTAGAATGGCAAAGACGAGAAAACCCAAAATTACTTACAGCCAATTTTACAGCCGCCAGCTCGCCCTCAAAGAGCTTGGCAAAGAAGGCCAAGAAAAACTTTCAAAGTCAAAAGTCGCAATTGTAGGGCTGGGCGGCCTTGGAACAGTTTCATCGCTTTACCTCGCATTGGCAGGTGTGGGAAACCTACGCCTAATAGACCAGGATACCGTTGAACCCCACAACCTTCATAGACAAGTCTTGTACACGCCCAAGGATCTAGGTTATCCAAAAGCTGAGGTTTCAGCAAAAAGGCTCATGGAAATAAACCCCTTCATAAACGTCGAACCCGTTCCCGAAAACATAAACGTTGACAATGTTGAAAAACTGCTGGGCGGTGTTGACTGTGTTGTCGACGGTTTGGACAACATGCGAACCCGCTACTTGGTGAACCGCACATGTGCAAAACTTAAAATTCCATACGTTTTCGGCGCAGCCATAGGCGTCGAAGGCAACTTATCGGTTTTCGCTCCACCAGAAACTCCGTGCCTCGAATGTGTCTTGCCGAATATTAGCGACGACGCCTTGCTTACATGCGATGTTAGAGGTGTTCTGGGCGCGACGCCCGGAATAATTGGCACTATGGAAGCCATGGAAGCCATAAAACTGTTGGCTGGGATAGGCACACCCCTAAAAGGCAAGCTCATGATATGCGATTTCAACGACATGTACTTCACCACCATAGAAATCTACAAAAGGCCAGACTGCCTGGCATGTAGAGGCGAATCAACAACTCAGAAAACCCGCGAAAAACTCGTATGGATGTGCGGCCGAAACACAGTCAACATAAACCCGGAAAAACCAATACTAAACATAGAAAAAATTCACGCAAAAATAAAAGAAAACTTCAAAATCCGCCTAAAAACCTCAACCGCAATAGTCTTCACACACAAAAATTATGAGATAACAATATTCAACGGAGGGCGCACACTAATAAAAAATGTTCCCAACGAGGAAACCGCCATAGAAATCTACAACGAAATTAAACACAAAATAGGCTTAGACTGACAACATTTATTACTATAAAAACCTCTAAACAACTACAGAAAACGCCGGGGTGGCCGAGCGGTTCAGGCGGCTGCCTGCAGAGCAGCTATACGTGGGTTCAACTCCCACCCCCGGCTTGGATGGATGAACCCCCGTATTAGTCTCATTTGCGTTTTCTGAAGAACTTCGCGCCATTATGCTCACAAACATACTCGAAGCCTGCCTCTATCAGCTGAG
>Ga0209225_1004373_pt1 | contig 11184 bp, 11 predicted proteins | sample WasSprMetagenome_FD_184732 | JGI IMG/M metagenome (GOLD analysis project Ga0209225, IMG submission 184732) | Sulfidic aquatic microbial communities from Washburn Spring, Yellowstone National Park, USA - WS (SPAdes) (version 3) | ecosystem: Environmental > Aquatic > Thermal springs > Hot (42-90C)...
TCTAGGGGAGAATTGGGGTGCACCATTCATAATTACATTCATGATCATACTAATGATATGCGCATATCTACTGGCATGTGGAAATGAGTTTGCAGCAAACATGCTTGCAGTTTACGCGTATTACTTCCTAGTTGTTGGCGTAGTTCTACAATTAATATGCTACATAAAGTATGGTGGTAAGGATTAGCGGAACATCCCATGCCATATTAGAGGGCGTGGAGCTGAGGGGCCCTTTAAATGTGGAGGGTTCTGTGGGGAGGATATCGATAGTAATGCCTGCATATAATGTTGAAGATGATATTGTTGAGGCTATAAGTGAGGTTAGGGGGGTTTTGGAGAAGATCACTGATGATTATGAGATAATAGTTGTGAATGATGGTTCAACTGATGATACTGCCAGGAGAGTTGAGGGTGTGATGGATGGTCATGTGAAGATCGTGAATCACTCTGTTAATATGGGTAAGGGTGCGGCGGTAAAGACTGGCGTAAGGTATGCGAGTGGAGATTACACGATACTATTGGATGCTGATAGGGATATAGATGTGAGGAATATGATGCAATACATTAAGGCTTTGAGGGAATATGATGTTGTGATAGGCTCTAAGAGGCATCCGAAATCGATTTATCAAGCTCCAACATTGAGGAAGATACTGAGCGTGGGATACAATATTCTGGTTAAGGCTTTGCTTGGAATAAGGGTTGGAGACACGCAAACTGGGTTCAAAGCATTCAAAACTAAGTACTTGAAGATGATGATGAATGTGATCGTTGTGAAGAGGTACAGTTGGGATGCAGAAGCCCTCGCAATAGCCAACATGCTTAAACTCAAAATTGCAGAAGCACCAGTATACATAAGGCAGGAGAAGCTATTCAAATTCAAAGACGCAGTAAACATGCTAATAGAATTGCTTGGAATAGTGTATAGGCTGAGGGTAATAAAGTGGTATCAGAAGAACATTGAAAAATTAAACTTGCAATACAAACCACCAATGAAAATCTAGAATGCCAAGAGTATGGGGAAACTGAGGATATTGTGGTTTAATTGGAGGTGCTGGATGAATCCGGAAATGGGTGGAGCTGAAGTCTTCACCAGGGAAGTTGCAAAGAGGCTTGTGAAAAGTGGACATGAAGTCACATTATTCACATCGAAATTCAATGGATGCAAAAGCGAGGAAGTTGATGATGGAGTTAGAATAATTAGGGATGGTGGAAGATACTCAGTATACTGGAAGGCTAAGGAACACTATAGGAAGAGTTTTTCAAGGGAAGACTACGACATCATCATAGATGAGATAAACACTAGACCATTCCTCACACCGAAATTCGCAAACAATGGAGAGAAGATAGTTGCCCTAATACATCAATTGGCAAGGGAATACTGGTTCTACGAAACACCATTCCCAATAAGCTACATAGGCTACCACATCCTCGAAAATAGATGGCTGAAGAATTACGTAAACATACCCACAGTTACAGTCTCAGAAAGCACGAGGCAAGACCTACTAAATTTAGGATTTAAGAATGTTTCCATAGTTCCAGAAGGATTAAACTTCACACCATTAAGTGAAATCCCTGAGAAGGAAGGATATCCAGTCATCGCTTACGCTGGACGCTTGAAGAGGGCTAAGAGGCCAAACCATGCAATTAAAGCATTCAAAATCGTTAAAGAGAAGCTTCCAAACTCCGAACTCTGGATCATTGGAGAAGGCCCCTATAGGAGAGATTTGGAGAGGATGGCTGGGTATGGAGTCAAATTTTTCGGAGGACTATCGAATGAGGAGAGGAGGAGGCTTCTAGCTAGAGCATGGGTTCTGGTCAACCCAAGCGTGAGGGAGGGGTTTGGACTAAACGTTCTGGAGGCAAACGCCCTAGGCACACCATGCATCGCATATGATGTCGCAGGATTAAGGGATTCAATCATAGACGAGAAGACGGGATTACTCGTGAAGGAAAACGGGAACGTTGAGAAGCTTGCTGAAACAATTATCAGAGTTTTGGAGGATGAAGTTTTAAGGAAGAATCTAAGCGAGAATGCATTGGAATACTCCAAAAATTTCAGCTGGGACAAGACAGCTCAAGAATTCGAGAGAAACTTAGAGAAAGTATTTAATAATGATGATATCCAATATCAATAGTCTAAAGTGAAGACTATGGGCAGAATCTTGGTTACTGGTGGGGCTGGCTTCATAGGGTCTCATGTAGCGGAATACTATGCTAAGAGAGGGGAGGAAGTTGTGGTGCTGGATAATCTGTCGAGGACAGAAATCCTTGGGAAGGTTGTTGGAGACCCTCTCTACAACTGGAATTACCTCAAACAATATGGGAATGTGAAATTGGTTAAGGGTGATATCAGAAGCTTTGAGCAGGTTAGGGAGGCTGCAAGGGATGTTGATGCAATAATTCATGTTGCTGCGCAGGTTGCAGTGACAACCTCGATAGCGAATCCGAGGATTGACTTTGAAATAAATGCGCTAGGCACATTCAACATATTGGAGGCAGCTAGATTGGAGGATGCAAGCCTAATATTCACATCAACGAATAAAGTGTATGGGGAAAACGTGAACAAGATACCAGTCATAGAGAGGGAAACTAGGTACGAGTATGCAGACCCAAAATTTAGGGAGGGGATACCTGAAACGTTCCCAATAGACTTAACTGGGCACAGCCCATACGGATGCTCAAAGCTTGCAGCAGACATTTACGTCCAAGACTACGCACATACTTATGGCCTAAAAACGGGAGTCTTCAGGATGAGTTGCATCTATGGCGAAAGGCAGTTTGGAGTTGAAGACCAAGGATGGGTAAGTTGGCTTACAATAGCGACTCTAACTGGCAAGCCCATAACGATCTATGGTGATGGAAAGCAAGTTAGAGATGTATTATACGTGGAGGACTTGATAGATGCCTTCGACAAATTCCTAAACTCAAAATTGAAGCATGAAGTTTTCAACATTGGCGGAGGCCCAAAGAACACGCTATCACTACTTGAGCTCTTGGAAATGCTTAAGAGCATGAGTGGAGCAAATCCAAAGGTATCGTTTGCAGAATGGAGGCCAGCGGACCAAAAGGTCTACATATCAAATATAAACAAGGCAAGGGCCCTCCTAAACTGGGAGCCGAAAACATCCCCTGAAGATGGAGTAAAGAGGCTAGTAAACTGGGTATCAAACAATATAAAGCTGTTTAAATGAGGATACTCCTCTTAGGCTCACATATGAACTACAACTTGGAACATTACGTCTACATGAACCTAGTCAAGCTGGGACATGAGGTCAAGTTTTACGGCTACAAGGAGAAGTTGGGCAGGCTTGCAAATCCCATTAGAATGGCGATCACGAGATCTAAACCTGTTAGAGACTTGGCAAATCTATTCTGGTTGAACAAGATAAACGATGAAATAAAAAGGATTGCTGAAGCATTTCACCCAGATTTAGTTCTATCGATAAAGGGTGAGGTTGTAAATCCGAAGACTATTGAATGGATTAAAGAGGAGTTGAGGGCAAAAACGGCTCTATGGTATCCCGACGACCCAAGATTCTTCAATAGCCTAGTAAAGTACATAGCGCCGAGCTACGATCACATATTCACAGCTTCGGAAAGGGCTATTGGTATGTATAGGGATATAGGATGCGGAAAAGTCCACTTTTTACCCTTCGCATGTGAACCAACAATGCATAAGAGGTTAAGCCCGTCCAGCGAAGAGAATAGTAATAGCAACTTAGATGTGGTTTTCGTTGGAACTTATACTCGAAGGAGAGGTAGGCTGATAAGGGCTTTGGAGAAGGCTGGAATAAAAGTCCAAATTTACGGTCCTTATTGGAGGTATTTCAAAAGGAGCAATAACGTTCACGATGGGGTTTACGGACCTGAAATGGTAAAGGTGTTTAACTCGGCCAAGATAGTTCTCAATATCCATGTGGAAGACGATTTACCCTACAAGGTTAACATGAGGACATTTGAGGCTACTGGATGTGGATCTTTCCTATTAACTGATTATGCGTATGGAATGGAGAAGTTGTTTAAAGTTGATGAGGAACTTGTAACTTATGATGATGCAGACGAACTAGTGAAATTGGTGAGGTATTATCTGAAGGATGAAGGAGGAAGAATGTTTATTAGTAAAAAAGCGCAGGAAAAAGCGTATGAAAAACATACATATAGGCAAAGAATTGCCTACTTACTCACTCTGATATAATAACTATGAAGTCAGTTTTATTTAATCAGGCCACTTCAATATTGAGAGTCTTTGGACTAAAGGAAACTATGCGGAGAACCTTTTACTACTCAGCTTCAAAGATATTCGGAGAAAAACTATATCAGAAACCCATCATCGACTGCATTATTAAACATGCTGAAAGTTACCACACCTTCATTGATATAGGTGCAGCCCGAGGTGTTATCACGGTTGCTGTCTCCCATTTATTTGATCGTTGCATCGCTATTGAACCTCTACCAGAAAATTTTTCGCAACTACTATTTAATGTATCAACTCACAGAATCAATAATGTACTATTATTACCTATAGCATTAGGTGAGAAAGCAGGAACTAAAAACATATATTATACCCCGAGGAACACCGATACTGCAAGTTTTTGCAAAAACCTTCTGCCACGCGAAGGCTTAAAGAGTGTATCTGTCAAAATTGATACTTTAGATGAAGTTATTAAAAGAAGCAATGTGAAAGAGCCTTATCTTATAAAAATAGATGTTCAAGGTTATGAATACAAAGTGTTTAGAGGAGGATTGGAGACCTTAAGCAAGAAATGCCTAATTATTTCAGAGTTTTGGCCCTTTGGTTTGAAGTCTGCCCAAGATGATCCGTTTCAATATATTAAATTCATGAATGAGTTTGGTTATCAAGTGTATAATTTAGTGGGTTCTCCTCTCTCCATTTCGAAGATTGCTCAATTATGTAAGCTGGGCGCTCAAGACCCTTTTGTTGTATTGGACATTCTTTTCTGCAAAAAGGATTATATGTAGAACGAGCTTAAGTAGTATAGTGACCCCCAGATGACCATAAAGTCGCCTTTCTACGAAGGAAAAAGAATATTGGTTACTGGTGGGGCTGGCTTTATAGGTTCACATTTAGTTGAGGAATTGCTTGATTTGAATTGTGACGTCTACGTAGCTGATAACCTTTCTAGAGGCTCTTTGGAAAATATTTCCCATCTGCTAGACAGAATTCATTTCTATAAAGTTGATTTAACTAAAATGGAAAACTGCATCTCTGTGACGCGTGATGTGGATTTTGTTTTCCATCTTGCTGCAGATGTAGGTGGAATACATTTTATTAAGAAGGAGAATGTGAAATGTCTAACCCCTGATCTGTTAATGCATGTAAACATGCTTGAGGCTTGTAGGATTAATGATGTAAAGAGGTTTCTCTTCACGAGCTCAGCATGTGTTTATAGGGAGAAGAATCCAGATGGGCTAAATATATTTAAGGAAGAGGATGCTATTCCTGCTAATCCTTCAACTACTTATGGATGGGCTAAGCTTGTCGGAGAGATATTATGCAGATCGTATTATTTGGATTATGGAATTAAATGTTCGGTTGTAAGAATATTCAATGCGTATGGCGAAAGGGAGAACTTAGATCCTAAGTGGTCTCACGTAATTCCCTCGCTGATCAGGAAAGCTATATTGTATCCTAAGGAGGGATTTAGGATTTTTGGTGATGGAAAGCAGGAGAGAGCTTTTCTCTACGTGAAGGACTGTGTTGAAGGGCTCATTTTAGCTATGATGAAGATAGAGAATGCAGAACCAATAAACCTTGGCAGCGATGAAGTGATATCAATAGAGGAGCTTGCGAAGAAGATAATTGCGATTTCGGGTAAGAGAATCGAAATTGAATATGACCTCTCAGGTCCAAGGGGGACCAATAAATATTGTGCTGATACAACTAAGATGAGGGAAATCCTCGGATGGGAGCCGAAAACCCCTCTAGATATAGGTCTCAAGAAAACATATGAATGGGCGAAGAGAAAAATATTGGGAAGTGAGTGATATGCCCGAGCCAAACAGGAACTATTGGGAGAATAGAAACGTGCTTGTAACTGGTGGTGCAAGTTTCATAGGGAGCCATTTAGTTGACAGGCTCGTCGAGCTGGGAGCAAAAGTGACCGTTGTAGATAACCTGAGTAGCGGGAAGCTGGAGAATCTGCAGAACAGCATGGATAAAATAAGATTTATCAAAAAAGATCTGGAATATACAACCCTCGAGGATATAGTATCCATATTTAGAGGTCATGAGGTAGTTTTTCACTTAGCAGCCGTACATGGAGGTAGGGGTTACATTCATCTCCACTCGGCAGATGTCTGTTCAAATTTCGCTATAGATCATCATGTCTTCGAAGCAAGCTACCGCGCAGAAGTTGAAAGAGTGGTGTTTGCCAGTAGTGCATGTGTTTATCCGCCGAAGCTACAAAGCGAGATAGGTGCAGATTATCTTCTAAGGGAGGAGGATAGTAACCCATTTAAGTTAGATAATTACCTCAGCGCCGACATCGAGTATGGCTGGGCTAAGCTCATGGGCGAGGTGCAACTCATAGCATTCATAAAACAGTATGGAATGAAGGGTTGTAGCGTTAGATTTGTAACTGCCTATGGTCCAAGGGAAAATGAAACCCATGCTATAATAGCCTTAATTTACAAAGCATTTGAAAAAATGGATCCATATGTAATCTGGGGTACTGGCGAGCAAGAAAGGGACTTCACATACGTTAAAGACATAGTTGAGGGCACAGTACTTGCAGCAGAGAAGGTAGGTGATGGAACACCAATAAACCTAGGGACTGGGAAGAGATATAAACTGAAGGAGGTTGCGGAAAAGATATTTGAAATCATGAACTGGAGACCGAGAAAGATAATATTCGACACCTCAAAACCAGTTGGAGTAAAGAGTAGGGCCTTAGATATAAGAAGAGCTAAAGAGCTACTAGGCTGGGAGCCCAAATACACTCTTGAGGATGGTCTAAGAGAGACCATAGAATGGTACATAAAAACACATAAACCTAAAGGCTACGTAGATGAAAAACTACTAATTGAGCGAGTATAAATAAGTATGAGATTTAAGTGATTTAATGAGGAATATCAACACTAGAAATAGGATTTTAAGGCAATCCAGCGAGACTTAATAACATATGCTTATTGATGATCGACCGGATGACTTAGATGATGCATATTAATGAGGAAAATATGGGAAAACAGAAATTATATGCATTACAAGTAGCTTTAGTAACACATTATTATACTACTGGTCAACCTGATCTGCTTGCGGAGTTTCTTAGAGGGAAAGTTCGCCTCTTGATTATCATGCGTCATCCATTCTATTACTGTAAAGATGTTTCTTCTTCGTTAATAATTATCGAAGATGGATCTTCCAAAATAGAGAAACGATTTAATTTCCCAAAAGTTAACGAGCTTCTTCTTTACCTAAGAGATATGATTTTAACGATATTTGTAATTCTATCACTGAGGAGGAATTTAGATGTTTATATTGGTGCAGATCCGCTAAATGCGTTTGCTGGTCTAATACTTAAGCAGTTGAGGAAAGTCAGAAAAGTTATTTTTTACACTATTGATCTTCCCGTTTCACGATTTAAAAATGAAATTCTAAATATACTGTACCATAAATTAGATATTTTCTGTGCATCGAAATGCGATTTCATTTGGGATTTATCTCCAAGGATGGAGTTAGTGAGGAAAGCGTTTGGATGGAAATTAAGTAACAGTAGAAAAATGATTGTGCCATCAGCATTCCCTCTAAAGGCAAAACAGATGATTGATGAAACTAAAATATGTCGTTTGCTTTTTGTGGGACATTTGAAAGAGTCTCAGGGCTTACAACTTGCAATAGAATCTATGCCAACTATCATAGAAAAAGTTCCAAACATTAAATTGTTGGTCATAGGAGGAGGCCCCTTTCAAAAAGAATTGCAAAGAATGGTTAGTGAGTATAGCTTAGATAGTCATGTACTCTTCCTTGGTTACATTAATAAACATAGCGAAATAGAAGAAATACTTTCCGAAGGCGGCGTGGGTATAGCTCCTTACGTACCTGACCCTAAAGGGATAACTAGATACGCCGATCCAATGAAGCTTAAGGTATATCTGGCATGCGGATTACCAGTAATAGTTACTGATGTGCCTTGGATGGCAGAAATTATAAAGAAGTACGATGCAGGAATAGTGATAAAGTATAATAAAAATGAATTTATAGACGCTGTAATAAAATTGATGACAAACAGGGAATTGTATTTTAAGCTCAGGGAAAACGCATTAAAATTGGCTCAAAAATATACGCCTGAAGAAGTATTTGGAGAAGCTTTACTTGATATCATCTCTTCCTAAGGGTACTCGAGAAATTAAGGAAGAGTATAATAAATGGCATTCAAAGGTTATTTCTGGATATTATGATAGAAAATTCTATCAATGGTTAAAGAGACAAGCGAATTTACTTCCCACTGAAATAGTACTTGATGTTGGGTGTGGCAAAGGAGACTGGCTTAATTTTCTTGAGTCTACAAACTCATATCGTGTAGGAGTAGATATATCCTTAGTGGCATTAAAACATGCTAGACAAGCCGGGATTTCTGCAAACACAGATTATGTGTTGGCGGATGCTGAAAATCTTCCCTTTAGAGAATCTTCGTTTAATAAAATATTTTGCTTAGGTAGCTTGGAACATTTTGCGAACCCTTGGAAAGGTGCCTTAGAAATCAAAAGAGTATTGAAACATAAAGGAAATAGTTATATATTCCTTCCTAACGCGTATTTTTTAGGACATATTTACTTAGTCTATAAGACAGGTGAACCTCCTGACGAAGGAGGACAATATTTCTCAGAAATGTTTGCAACTAAAAAGGCATGGGAGAAACTATTAGTTTCTTCAGGACTCAGAATAGTCAATGTTCTAAAATACAATAGAATTTCAAGAGCATCACGTAAAGTATCCTCTACTATTCGAGTACTATATAATTTGTTCATAGCTCCATTTGTACCGATGAATTTATCTTACGCATTTCTATTTATATGTACAAAAGAAAATTGATGAAAATAGTTATAGTAAACAATTCGCCTTTACACACAGGAGTCGGAAGATATTCCTTTAGTTTATTCTTCAACTTAAAAACTATTTGCAACAACATAACATTCATTAATTTATATGAAACCAACTTAGCAAACAAGCTTATTGATATTATAGAGGAAAAAAATCAATCTCATATGAACTTATTTCAAAAAACCACTCATTCATTAGTGCAACTACTACGTTTTTTAAGACAAGGTATTTCTTTTAGCAAACTTTATTTCTATGAGTTTAGTTTATGTCATGTTACTAATCCTTGGATTTCTTTATATTTTCTGCCTAGGCTATATCAGATTCGTTTTGTGATTACAATACATGATATCTGGCCATTCTTGTTATCCACTCCATCTAAGTTAGAACTATTTCTTAAAAAACCTTTCAAAGAAGTATTAATGGATAGCAACATGATAATTTGCGTCACTAAACACACTAAAAAAGACCTTCTCCGCTTTGTTGATGTTGATCCTAAAAAGATTAGGGTCATTTATTATGGCGTTGATCATGAGCTTTTTAAGCCTAGGGATAAGCTTGAGGCGAGGCGTAGGCTTGGTTTGCCTATGGATAGGCCTATAATCTTGAATGTTGGGAGTGAGGAGCCTAGGAAGAATATTCCCACTCTGCTCAGGTCCTTTAAGGAGCTTTTAAATAACGTTCCGAATGCCTTGCTCATGAGGGTTGGTGAAAGAACGGTACAGATGGAGAAGCTTATAAGGAATTTAGATTTAAGCGGTAAAGTGCTGTATCGTAGAGCGTCACCAGATGAAGTTGCTTTATACTATAACGCTGCTGATCTCTTAGTTCATACCGCTTACTATGAGGGTTTCGGCAACCCTCCTTTAGAAGCAATGGCATCTGGCCTCCCAGTAATAGCCAGCAATAGGACATCCATTCCTGAAGTTGTTGGCGATGGTGGGATATTGCTAGATCCCTTCGATGTTGATGGCTTCGCATATTGGATGCGTGAAGTATTATCGAACGAGGATTTGAGGATCAAGCTCTCTGAGAAAGGCTATAGGAGGAGCATGAACTTCAGCTGGGAGAAATGTGCTAGGGAGACGCTAGAGGTTTATAGGGAGGTTTTGAATGAGGTTTAAGCCTTTAGATAAGCTCGTTAGGAGAATGGCTGAATACTTTTGGTATTATGGTGCCTCAGATTCTTGGAGAGCTATATTCTCACTTCTAGAGAGAAATGATGGCGCCTCACTCCTCGACTTGGGCTGCGGTGATGGCAGTTCAACTATGCTTGTAGCCGAAAGGATTGGGGCGAGCAAGGTGTATGGAATAGACTTGGATGAAGAAAATGTAATGAGAGCACGTGAGCGGGGAGTACTTGCCTATAGTTCGGATCTCAATGAGAAGTTTCCCTTCGAAGATGAAAGTATTGATGTCGTATTTGCAAATCAAGTCATAGAGCATTTGATTGATGTAGACAACTTTGTCAGCGAGATCTATAGGGTGTTGAAGAGGGGGGGTTATGCGATTATATGCACGGAGAACTTAGCTAGCTGGCACAACATTTTCGCCCTCCTTTTAGGAAACCAGCCTTACTCAGGCCCTCAGGTGAGTGTGAAGCACGTGATAGGGCATCATCCACTACACCCTCAGATGGATTCTGGAAAGGCTGGAAACCCCTACCTCAAGCACAATACTGTGATGGCTTTTAAGGCACTTAAGGAGATATTTAGAGTTTACGGCTTTAAGATTGAAAAAGTCATAGGCTCTGGCTACTATCCATTTCCAAAACTACTTGGCAGAGTTCTCTGCCGTCTTGATAAGGCTCATGCACATTTTCTAACATTAAAGGTTAGAAAGTAGTGTTAGCTGGAGGTATACCGAAGGAATATGCACATGGAATTACTAAGGATCTAAAACGGTTCGAAGTTAAGCTTGATTATCGCTTAGAAGCACTTGAACCTCTTGGCTCATAGTATGGACATGCCACACATATTAATGGGTGACTCTTCGCATTCAGCTTGTAGACCATCTTGCCATTCACGGTATCTGGCTTCATATTGCAACCCTCTATTTTGTTGGACCACCCTATGGCGCAGTATCCATCTTTGTCAAGCCATTTACAGCCGTAAGGATAATCCTCC
>Ga0209225_1004382_pt1 | contig 11171 bp, 9 predicted proteins | sample WasSprMetagenome_FD_184732 | JGI IMG/M metagenome (GOLD analysis project Ga0209225, IMG submission 184732) | Sulfidic aquatic microbial communities from Washburn Spring, Yellowstone National Park, USA - WS (SPAdes) (version 3) | ecosystem: Environmental > Aquatic > Thermal springs > Hot (42-90C)...
TAAAATAATGTTAATATGAATAGATTAGATAAAAAGCAAATATTTTTATTAATAAGCTTTTTTATTATTCTATTACTGCAATACCCTAGTTTTTTTAAAAGTAGTTTTAATAAAGCTTTAGCTCAAAGCTCTAATTATACTAAATTTACAACTCCTTACGGTGGTTTTATATTTAAATACTCACTCCCTAATATAGTATCTACCGGCAGCTATTATTACTCTGATGATTATAATTATACACGCAGAGTCGACTATACTCTCACTTTAATTCCTTATGATATGGATAGAAATAATAACTTCTCTTTATATTTAAATTTTGAAATAATTGATTCAGTTTTAAATCCTCCACCTGGATTGAGTCCATCATATGCTTATAGGCACTCTTACTTTGCTTTAGAACCAAGATATTTAGGTAAATTAAAACAAGAGTATTTAAACAATAAATATATTTTAATTTACATAGATTTATATACTTTATACGATTTGGCACAACGCTATGGTAAATATAGTTCATGGTGGTATGCATATGATATTTTATATGTTAGGGCAATAGACGCTGAAAAACTTTCTTGTGATAAAGATATACGAATAAGAGATTGCGAATATTTAAAAATTACAGGATATGCAACAAATACACCACTTAAACGGTCATATTACGATCAATATATGGACTCTCAAGGCTACATTAGAGCTGATTGGTATTTCTCTTTCCCAGTTGAAACGAGAAAAGATATACTATCTGCAGTATTAGCACAAACTCCAACCTCTACCAGCAGTCCTAACCAAGCTGCTACTCTTAGTTATTTATTTAGTAAATTAGGTTACCCTCATAAATTTGATAGGTCAAATCTCATTTACAACCCTGAGTATTTAGCAGAAGATCTTAAAAATAAATTAAAAACAAAACTAATTCTATTTAAAACATTTGAACCAAAGAATCTTTTTATAATAGGTACTGATAGGATCCATTTAAAGCCTATATTTGTCCAAACTCCTACATCTGGTTCACCTTTAGCAATGGCAGCAACCAAAGAATATGTAGATAAGATGTGTTTTGGCGGAGGTCAATATTTTTCTGGGGATTCCCCTCCTTCAGAAAAATCTGTGAAATTTAACCCAAGTAATAATCAGGGAGTTTACTTTAAAAATAGAGATAATTCATTTACTTCTCTATTTGTGGGTAATTATTATGTTCCAATCTATGATGTAGCAGTAGGAGGAACTAAATTATTTAGGGATAAAGTAGTTAATAAATATGAAGTTGATAATATGTGTAAAAATTTAGAATGGAACACAAATCTTTATATTTATAGTGGGTATTTTAATGTAGATGCAGAATTTTCTCCAGCAGCTTATAGACATATTCCAAACTCACCACCCGACTCTATATACGATTTACAAAATTATAAGCTATTCTTTTATGGTAAGTATGGAGATTATGCTACCTCAGTAGAAATAACTCTTCCTTCAACTACTACAAGAATCACTTTATGGTATCCTAATATCGGAAGATATTCAAATGTTTCAGCTGGTATAATAGCTAATTATTTTAGTGGACATAGTGCTTCTTATGCTACATCTATGAGTGGTTATTTATTAAAATTAACCCCAGCTCCTCAAATTAACATAAAACAAATCGATATTTATTTAAGTAACTGTCGAAATGGAAAAAATTATAGTAAAAGGTTCATCAATCAATCTATTCCTTTTCTATATAGCCCAACAGCTGAATTTGGAGTTCCATGTTATGAAAGTCAAGATTATGGTACCCATTTTTATGATTATTGTAAAATGAGTGTTAATATTCAATTTAATGTAGGGCCATACCCTTCTGATTATGTTAGTGAATTTAATTATTATAGAAATTATATAAATAACCAAGCCCCTAATTATGTAACATCTTCAGTTTACCACGTTAGACTTTCCTGGGGTGAATATAGGTGGTTTTTAGAAAATAGACAACTGCTACATCCTAGTTCTATTTTTGAATCTAAACAATTTCCTTTAGACCTTTGGATTGATCCAAGCCGTTATTGGCCAATTGAGACAACTTATTATTTTTGGTTTATGGGAGATGATTTTGCTAGAAATCCTGGTTGTGTAAAAATAGGGCAGGGAGTAAAAGTGATAGGAGATTATAGTTCGATGTACTATCCTGATCCTTCAAAGCCAAATTTAGTAAGAAAATCATGTGTAGTTAAGGTAGATTATTACACAGGAGATGGTTGGCCATATTATCCAGGTTATGGATGCGCCCCTATTCCTTAAATAATCTTTAACTTTATTAAAATGTTTGACTTTAATTTGAAGTTTTCCTTTTACAACTTTTATATTTTCTTTTAAAATTATTTTAAAATGAGGCAGAGTGAATTGGTTTATAAAACTTATAAAGAAGAACCAGCTGATGAAGAATCAAGAAATGCAAAACTTTTAATGAGGGCAGGATTTATAGAAAAAGTTTCAGCAGGAATTTATAATTTTCTACCTTTAGGTTTAAGAGTAATAAATAAAATTGAAGATATTATAAGAGAAGAATTAAATAAAATAGGTTGCCAAGAATTACTTTTAACTAACCTTCATCCTAAAGAATATTGGGAAAAAACAGGAAGATGGGAGAAATTCGATGTTTTATTTAAAACTAAAAGCCAAACAGGCTCTGAATATTCTTTAGCACCAACACATGAAGAAATTATCTTTCCTTTAGTCAAAAAAATTATAAGTTCTTATAAAGATCTACCAATTGCCTTATATCAAATCCATACCAAATATAGAGATGAATTAAGAGCAAAATCAGGGTTATTAAGAAATAGAGAATTTTTGATGAAAGATTTATATAGTTTTCATAGAAATAACGAAGAGGTTGAAAAGTTTAAGAAAATTGTTGATAAAACATATTTAAGAATATTTAAAAGATGTGGCTTAAAAGCTATTGAAACTTTTGCTTCAGGAGGAACCTTCTCCCCTTATTCTACAGAATTTCAAGTTCCTACAAATGCAGGTGAAGATATTATTTATTATTGTAAAAATTGTAATTTAGCTTGGAATAAAGAAATTGTTGAGGTTAAAAATTGTAAAAATTGCAAAAAAGAATTAGAAGAAATAAAAGCTATAGAGGTTGGAAATACTTTTAATTTAGGGACGAAATTTTCTGAAGCTTTTGAGGTTTATTTTTTAGATAAAGATAATCAAAGAAAATTAGTTCATGCAGGATGTTATGGTATAGGAGTGACAAGGCTTATGGGAGCTATTGTTGAAGTTTATAATGATGAATTTGGAATTATTTGGCCTGAAGAAGTTGCACCTTTTAAAGCTCATTTAATTTTGGTAAACTTAAAAGACGATAAAAAGATGAAAAAATTGGAATTAGTTGCTGAAAAATTATATAAAAAATTATTAGATAAAAATATTGAGGTTTTATTTGATGATAGAAAAGAAGTTACTACAGGAGAAAAATTAGTAGAAAGTGATTTATTAGGTATTCCTTATAGAATTGTTATAGGAGAAAATTTCTTAAAATATAAGAAAGTTGATTTTAAAGAAAGAAAAGAAAAAAAATACAAACAAATTAATTTACAAGATATACTAAAATTTATAAAGTAATGGCAAAACTTACAATTCAATTACAATTAGGCATAGATTTGGGGACCTCAAACACATTAGTTTATTTAAAAAATAGAGGTATAGTTTTTGAGGAACCATCTGTTATTGCTTTTGATAAAAGAAATCAAACAATAATTGCTATAGGAAAAGAAGCACAAAAAATGCTTGGTAGGGCGCCTCAATATATAAATGTTGTAAAACCAATAAATTTTGGTATTGTTACTGATTTTGAAGCAACCCAAGCATATTTAACTAAAATTTTAGAAAGTATATATAAAGAATATTTTTCTTTCTTAAGACCTATTGCTTTAATAGGAATACCACTCAACTTAACTGAAGTGCAAATGAGAGGAGTTATTGATGCTGGCCTTTCAGCGGGCTTTAAAAAAGTTTATTTAATAGAAGAACCTATTGCAGCAGCTTTGGGAGGTAATTTAGATATTGATGAAGCTAAAGGATTTTTAGTGGTTGATATAGGAGGAGGAACAACAGAAATTTCTGTAATTTCCTTAGGAGGAATAGTTGTGGGGAAAAGTATAAAAATAGCTGGAGATAGATTTAATCAAGCAATCCAAAACTATGTAAGACTGAAATATAACCTAATTGTAGGAGAAAGTCAGATAGAAGAAGCGAAAATAAATATAGGTTCTATTATTGGTAAAAATAATTACTATACCTTAAGAGGTAGAGATGCTATTACTACTTTACCAAAAGAAATCAATTTATCTAGTCAAGATCTAAGAGAAGCCTTAAGTTCAAATTTAGAAGATTTGGTTGAAGAAATTAAAGACATTATTAATATTACCCCAGCTGATTTAGTTGGAGATATAGTTAATAGAGGAATATATTTAACTGGAGGTGGAAGCCTGCTTGAAGGTTTGGATGATTATTTAGAAAGAAATTTAAATGTAAAGATAAACAAACTTGAAAATCCATTGCATTCTGTTGTTTTAGGCTTAGGTAAGATTATAGAAAATTTTGATTATTATAAAAGATTTTGCATTAACTAAAATTTAAAGTACAATAATATAAAATGAAGCAGTTTATTAAAAAATTTCTGATTGTTTATGTAATTATTAGTTTAATTTTTCTATCTAATTTTAATACTGCTTTTGCTAAACAATATGAAAAAATTTATCTTTTCTCTTTAAGTCTTCAAAGTATAATTAGTTCTTTTTTGGAAAACATAAAATCTATTTTGCCTGGAGCTAAGTCAGACGAATATAAAGAAAAATATTTTAATTTACTAAAAGAATTGGCTCAAATAAAAATTGCTGAACAAGAAAAAATCTTTTTAAAATCTTTAGAGTTAATAAAAAGCAAATATCCTAATTCTACAGAAGTTAAAAAAATCTCTTCAGGATTTGGCATTATTTATGCTGAATTTTCAAAAAATGTTAAAGAGGGCAGTTTAGTTGTTGATGAAAATTGGATATTAATAGGAAAAGTAAGAAAAGTTTTGAATAATTATCTTGAGATAATTTCTTTAAATTACCCTGGTTTGCAATTTAATGTCGCTAATTTAGATGGCAAACTTATTGGTTTAGCTAATACTACTGGTTTAGGTTATATTGAAGTAAATTTTACTGAACCGGATATTAAAATAAAAACTGGTGATTTATTAATAACTGCCGGTAATGATGAAGTATTTCCTAAAGGATTTCTAATCGGAGAAGTGATTAAAATAGAACAAAAATTAAACTTTCAAAAACTAATAATATCTCCATTAGGCAATTTTGACTCTAATAAATTTATTGTTATTCAATGAATCTAATATTTTTGATTATTCTTGAACTATTATCAAAATTTCTTATAGGAAAACACTTCTTTCTACTGCTTCCATTTTTGACAATTTTTTTCTTAAATAATAGCAGATATTTCATCCCTTTATTAGTAGTTTTTTCATTTTTAAACGATTTATTTTTAATTTTACCCTTAGGATTTACAGGATTTGTAATAGGCTCCTTTTTCCTTTTTATTTGGTTTTTAGGACATTTTGTAAATATTAATACTGGTTGGAATATTTTAGTGATTTATACCTTGTTGCTTTTTGTTTTACTTTCAGCTATCTTTTATTTTTTTAAAATAAATTTATTCGCTTTTGTTCTTTATGTTTTTATGATGAATTTCTTGTATTCAATGATGGTTTTAATTTTGTATAAAATTATTTACTGATGGAATGGATAGATGAAGAAATAATCAAAGAAAAACAAGAGGCTTATTTTAAATTTTTCTACCTACCTTTTTCTTATATAGTTCTTTTTGTTTTGGTAAATATAATTTTTGTTTTTGTAATTTTTAAATATTCTTTAATTGAGTTTAACAAATGGAGTTTGTATGCTGAGAAAAATAGAACCCTAAAAGTAAGAATTTCCGCTCCACGCGGTTTAATATATGATCGAAATAATAATATAATCGCTGATAATATGCCAAGCTTTGATTTAATAGTTAATTTAGCTGCTTTAGGTAAAAAAGATTTTGAATATATCAATAAAATTATTCAAGAAAATAACCTCAATTATGAGATCATTGATAACACTTTATATGCGAAAAATCTTAAAAAAGAACTTGCTTTTCAACTTATGATTAAGTATGGAAATTCTTTAGATGTTAGAGTAACTAATTCTTATATCAGAAGATATAAGTTTAAAGAAAGTTTTGGGAATCTTTTAGGCTATTTAGGATTTCCTGATGAAAATGAAATTAAAAATTTTAATGTAGAACCTCAAGAATTTGTGGGTAAAATGGGCATTGAAAAAGAATATCAAAATTATCTTAAAGGAAAAGATGGTAGTTTAGAGCTTGAAAAAGATGTTAAAGCAGATATTATAAAAATCATTAAAAAAATTGAACCCTCCCCTGGTTATAATCTAAAATTAACTATTGATGCTCATTTTCAAGAAAAGGCTTATGAGATAATGGATAGATATATGAAAGAAAATGGTTATAAAAAAGGAGGTGTTATTATGATGAATCCTCATACAGGAGAAATTTTAGCTTTAATTTCTTACCCTAGTTTTGATAGCAATATTTTTATTGAAAACAACAAAGAAAAAATTAAAGAAGTTCTTAATAATCCTTTCCATCCTTTATTTAATAGACCTGTTTCAGGACTATATGCTCCTGGATCTGTAGTTAAGCCGATTTTAGCTGTGGCTGCTTTAGAAGAGAAAATTATTTCACCAGATAAAAAAATACATTCTTCAGGAAGTTTAAGGATACCTAATCCCTATTTCCCTAATACTTATTCAGTTTTTAGAGATTGGAAAGCACATGGATGGGTAGATATGAAAAAAGCTATTGCTAATTCCGTTAATGTTTATTTTTATACTATAGGAGGAGGATATGGAGATCAACCAGGTTTAGGGATTTATAAAATTAAAAAATATTTTGCTTTGTTTGGGTTAGGTAAAAAAACACAAGTAGATTTTCCTGGAGAAAATGAAGGCTTTTTGCCTGATCCAGAAACAAAAAAGAAAAATATTTTTGATCCCATATGGCGCTTAGGAGATACTTATAATGTTAGTATTGGCCAAGGAGATTTAACTGTTACACCTTTACAAATTGCAGTTTTTACTTCAGCTTTAGCAACCAATAAATTAATTGTTCCATTTTTGGTTAAAGAAATTTTAGATCAAAATAACCACCCAATTTATATTAGAAAACCAATGATAATTAAAGAAAAATTAGTAAATGAAGAAAATCTTAAAATTGTTCAAGAAGGAATGAGAATGACAGTAACTGAAGGTACAGCTAAAATTTTAAACGATTTTCCTATCCCTATTGCTGGTAAAAGTGGCACACCCCAGATTTTAGGAAAGAAAAAATTAAATGCCTTTTTTACTGGATATGCTCCTTATCCTAATCCAGAAATAGTTTTGGTTGTTTTTATCGAAGAAGTACCTGAAGGCTCAGTGGCGGCTTTACCTTTATATAAAGAACTGATGAAGTTGTATTTTCAAAACCATCCAAAATACAAAAAATTATTTTCAGATTATTACTTGAATAACTTTGAGTTTTAAGATATAATAATTATGGAAACATGAGGAAGAAGTTATATTTTATTTTAATAGGCACATTAATTTTATTAATTTTTTCTTTTAATTTGGTTAAGGCTCAGAATAATAGCTTAGAAAGTATTTTGAATTTGCTTAAAAATCTTTTATCTCAGCAAACTTCTCAAAATCAACTTAAAATAGAATCTCCAGAAAATATTTTTCAAAAAGTTCCTGAATATAAACCTGTAGCAGAATACGAAAAACTTATTACAGATATAGTTGAAAAAGCTTCACCTGCGGTTGTAAGTATTATTATTAGTAAAAATGTACCAGTTTTTGAAAAGTATTATATAAACCCATTCGAAGAGTTTGATCTCCCACCGGAATTTAAAGAATTTTTTGAATTCCAAATCCCACAATATCGCCAAAAAGGAACTGAGAAAAAAGAAATAGGAGCTGGAACAGGTTTTGTTATTTCTCCTGATGGTTTAATTGCTACTAATAAACACGTAGTTATTGAGAAAGATGCAGAATATACTGTTTACTTTAATGACGGAAGGAAATATAAAGCAAAAGTAGTAGCTATTCATCCTGTTGATGATTTGGCTATTATAAAAATAAATGCTAAAAATTTACCTTATCTTATCTTAGGAGACTCTGACAAGCTTAAATTAGGGCAAACTGTAATAGCCATTGGTAATGCTTTGGGAGAATTTCAGAATACTGTAAGTGTTGGTGTAGTTTCAGGTTTAAGAAGAAATATAGTTGCTACTGATGAGCAAGGAAGAATAGAAAGATTAGAGGGATTAATTCAAACAGACGCAGCTATAAATCCAGGAAACTCTGGCGGGCCATTAATAAATTTAAGAGGCGAAGTGATTGGAATTAATACAGCTATTGCTCGAGGAGCAGAAAATATTGGTTTTGCTATTCCTGTTAATCGACTTAAAAATATGATTTATGAAATTTCTGTAAAAGGCAAAATTGAAGTTCCATTTTTAGGAATAAGATATTTGCTTATAACTGAAGAAGTTCAAAAACAGTTTAATTTACCTTTCGATTATGGTGTTTATGTTTACTCAGATGACCCCAATAAACCAGCAGTAATTCCTAATTCACCAGCTGAAAAATACGGCATAAAAGAAAAAGATATTATCTTAGAAGTAGATGGCCAAAAAATTACTTTGCAAAATACTTTGGCTGAGATAATTCGATCTAAAAAAGTGGGTGATGAAGTTAGCTTAAAAATTTATAGAGATGGTAAATTTATTTATTTGAAGGTAAAACTAGGAAGTTTGCCCAAAGAGCTTTCTGAGTAATTACAAAAAGTCCTTGTAACCCAGTTTCTATTTCTTTTAAAATAGCTAAAGCTTCAATTTCTGAAATTTCAACCTTTTCATTTTTTGATAATTTGTTTTTAATAATTTCTAATGCTTCTAGAGCTTTTAAAAATCTTTCTTTATTGGGGAAAACTTGGTCTGGAATTTTTTTAAATTTTTCTATTAAAGTAGGTTCTTCATACCCATATAAATCGATTACTTCTTCTAAATATTTGTATGTTTTCAATAAGGCAGCAAAATGATCTGATAAAAATATATTTTTGATTTTTGACCATTCTTGATCGAAATATTCAGGTTTAATAAAAGCTTCAGAATAATACTTTATTAAAAACTTCCACCATTCTATACCAAATCTATACTTCCTTTCTAAATAGATCCAGTATCCTATAAGAGCTAAAGAAAATAAGATTGCTAATGCAGAAATTATAATTTTTAACTTTCTAAATTCTGGCAAACTAAATAAAAGCCCACTTAAACCTCCTAATAAACTTAGAATCGTTTGAATTATCTCCATTTTTATTCGATATTTTCTAAAATTTTAGCTAAAGCAAAAATTTTATATTCATCAAATAAATTACCAATAATTTGTAAACCTACAGGGAGATTATTAATGAATCCAATAGGAACATTTAAAGCAGGAAGTCCTGCTAAATTTACTGGAACCGTATAAATATCAGAAAGATACATTTCTATAGGATTTTCAGTTTTTTCACCAAGTTTAAAAGGAAGAGTAGGAGATGTAGGTGAAATTAATAAATCTACTTCCTTAAATGCTTTTTGGAAATCTTCAAAAATAGCTCTTCTTAACTTCTGGGCTTTTAAATAATAAGCTTCGTAATAGCCATGAGATAAAACAAATGTTCCTAAAATTATTCTTCTTTTTACTTCTTTCCCTAAATATTTCCTCCTTGTTATTTTATAAACTTCCCATAATTCCTTGCCCTCTCTTTTACCATATCTAATACCATCATATCTTGCTAAGTTCGCGCTAACTTCAGCAGGCATAATCAAATAATAACAGTGGATTCCATATTTTATATATTTAAGAGAAACTTCTTTTATTTTTAAATTTGTTTTTTTAATTTTTTCAAGAATTAAATTTTTAATGTTTTCATCTAAATTTTCAAAAAATTCTATAGGTAAGCCTATAGTTTTAATTTCAGTGTTTATCATTTTTTCTTTAGGAAATTCTAAACTAGTAGAATCTTTTGGGTCTCTACCTTTAATAATTTCAAATAACAAAATCAGATCATCTAATTTATTAGCTAAAGGTCCTATCTGATCTAAAGAGGAAGCCATAGCAATTAAACCATATCTAGAAACAGCTCCATAAGTAGGTTTAAGGCCATAAATACCACAAAAACAAGCTGGTTGTCTAATAGAACCTCCTGTATCAGATCCTAAAGCAATTGGAATTAATTTAGCTCCAACAGCAGCAGCTGAACCACCAGACGAACCTCCAGGAACTCTTTCTTTATCAAATGGATTTAAAGTAGAGAAGTAAGCAGAATTTTCAGTAGAAGAACCCATTGCAAATTCGTCTAAATTAGTTTTTCCTACAATTACAGCTCCAGCTTCTTTTATTTTTTTTATAACAGTAGCATCATAAACAGCTGTATAATTTTCTAAAATTTTTGAACTAGCAGTACACTTTTCTCCTTTTACTAAAATATTATCTTTTATAGCAATAGGAATACCATATAAAGGTAGATTTTTAGGTTTGTTTTTTAATTCTTTTAAGGTTTCTTTTATGGTATTTTCTGTAAAAAATAAAAAACTTTTGATTTCTTTGTCTTTTTCTTTAAGCCAGTCTAAATAATTTTTGTAAAAATTTTCTAAGCCCTCTTTTTCTATTGCTTCTTTAACTTGTTGAATAGATTCCATAATTTTTGAGCGGCGGACGGGATTCGAACCCGCGGCCTCCTGCATGGCAAGCAGGCGTTCTACCGCTGAACTACCGCCGCAATTCCTTACATATAAATTATACAAAAAAGAGATTTTAAGTAAAAATTTTACTAAATATTTTTACGAATCTCAGCAAAAATGTTGCTTTTTAAAATTTAAATAAAATTTAAATTTATTAATGCACTATCCGTACATATGTCCTTATAGTCCAATTTTGTATTTTTCAATCTTTCCTTATAATATAAAAAATAAATGAAAAACAATAATAACAAAAATATCCTTAAATCTTCCTCTTTTACCCTTATAGAACTAATCATTGTCCTAGCTA
>Ga0209225_1004385_pt1 | contig 11162 bp, 10 predicted proteins | sample WasSprMetagenome_FD_184732 | JGI IMG/M metagenome (GOLD analysis project Ga0209225, IMG submission 184732) | Sulfidic aquatic microbial communities from Washburn Spring, Yellowstone National Park, USA - WS (SPAdes) (version 3) | ecosystem: Environmental > Aquatic > Thermal springs > Hot (42-90C)...
CCCCCCCCCGAAGACCCGCCACGATGCTTTTAAACAATTACATTTTCTAATGTAGAGGTTATAAAGTATAAATATCTTCTCATCTTGATAGTTAATGGGCTATCGAGGTGGGCCCAAATCACAGGTGAGGGCCGGAGGCCCTCCTAAAAGGTACGAGAGCAAGGAGGAGACGAACGAACAGAAAGAGGCTAGCGACGCTTTATTAAATATATATCGTTTGTTTAAAGAGGGCAAATATGACGAGGCGCTGAAGGCGGCCATGGAATACAGAACAAGCCAGTCTAGGTCTAATTTCAGAAAGATATATGAAATGATCATAAGGACACTGGAACCCATTCGGCGAGGTAAGAACATTGACGATGGCGTCAAAAACAAAATCTTACTTGAACTAACAAAAATAGACATTACCATAGAGTACCAGAAAAATAGAGGCGTGCTTGAAAAGGATATAGCCGACAGTTTAAAGGGTGCTTTGGCAGAAGTGCGGAACTACCTCAAGGAGAATAAGTTTGATGATGCCCGGAAGGCGGCAGAGGCGCTTGAGCTGGCGCTCAACGCGGTGTTGGCGTACAAGATAGTTAGGAACAAGTAATGAGCGCCGCCATGTCCTTGGGTTCGACCCAGCTGGAGCTGGTGGGCATTGTAGATATTCGATTCAAGCTGGAGACCTACGGCCTTCTGATAAGGTCCGGCAGAGCCAAGGAGATCTTAGGCGCGGCTGATGTCGTGCCAATGACGATCAGCAGAACGTACACGGTACAAAACGTAACGCGTACGATCGAGGTGCCCTATATACCCGCCAGCTCTCTTAAGGGTAAGACTCGGTCGTTGCTTGAGATCGCCTACAATTTACCTCTCTATACTACCGATAACAAAATTTATCTCCATATGCGGGTAGTGAAGGACGATGTGGTACATGAGGATCCCTACTGTCCTATTGACAACATATTCGGTACACCTGCAATAGATGGGGAAAGATTGAAGAAGAAAGGATTGCAGAATCTCTTCAAATGCTGGGCCCCCAGCCGCGCTATATTTAGAGATCTGTTTCCTTCGGTAGAATATATAAAGGGTCTATGCGAAGAGAAGAGCTGTAGCGATATTACGCTCGACGATTTTGTTGAAGAGAAATGGGAAAATAGGATAGACCGCGTGACGAGCACGGCGGATCCCCGCAACCTCTTGCGGCTGAGGCCTGGCGTGGAGTTCAGCGGCGGCATCACGTTCTTGGTGTTCGACCTCGATGTGTGTCCAAGGAGGGAGTGCGAAGAAAAGTCTGCATATAGGGACAAGGTCGGAGGGCTCCCGGCCAAGTTCTATCTAGAGACGTTGCTGAAGGGCTTCGAGCTGGTTGAAGCGACGTATCTAGGCGCCTCCGGCACGAGGGGCTACGGCCAGGTCAAGTTCAAAGAGCTACAAGCCGAGTTCAAGCCGATCTCGCCGAGGGCCGAGGGCGTGGCGCCGCCGCTGGTGGAGGGCAAGGACCTAGCCGAGTTCACAGCCAACGTGCGGGGGTGGGGTCTGTGGAACGGGCTTAAGGGGCTCTGCGAGTCATGAGACTTGGCTATGTCGTAGTACAGTTCGAGTCTCCCTTCCACGTGGGGAGGTACTCGCTGATGGATGCGCTGGACTACGTGCCCTCCGACACGGTGTACTCGGCCCTCGAGTGGCTGAGACATATGGGCGTTGGGGACACGCCAGCGCGCGTCTCTTCGGCGTATCCCCTGTTGCCCGCAGAGGGGGGAGGAGCTGACGTCGCCCTGGGCTCCGAGAGGTATCTGCTCTCCGCGCCCATGCCAGCCCTCTGGAGTCTCGCCGTGTCTGGCGCCAAGAAGGTGAAAAGTGTCGAGACCCAAGTCAAGGAGGACAAAAGGAAGGACGTGAAGGAGGTGCGGTTCGTGCCGCTGGAGTGTCTCAGGAGGGGGGAACTCAGAGTGCGGGATGCCAAGGAGGAGGGGTTAGTCCTGGAGTGCGGCGGTGTCGCGGCATCGTGGCGCTCCGGCTTCCACGGCGAGCGGGTGATGCGTGCCCACAACAGGCTCTCGCGGAACACCAACATGGCCGACACATTCCGCGTGGCCGCCTTCAGCCCGAGGGTGCCTTACGTCGTCTACTTCGAGGGAGACGGCGCGGAGGCGTTCGAGCTCCTGGGGGTGCTGGGGCTCGGCGGCAAGAGGAGCTGGGGCTTGGGCAAGTTCAAGGTGGTGGCCCGCGGCGAGGTGGAGCTTCCAGCTGGCGGCGACTGGGCGGTGGTGCTAGGCGCGGCACGGCCGCACGGATATGCGGAGGCGGTGGGCGTCTGGGAGGTGAGGAGCTGGCGCTGCACTAGGGGCGTCATCGGGCCCGTCTCGGTGCTCCTCGACGGCGGCATGATCAGAGGAGACTTCGACCTCGAGACCATTCAGCGAACCGATGCGGACTGCATCAAGAGGCTGGACCCGCTGTGGATATGGCTCTCTTGAGGCTCAAGGTCGACACACCCCTCTTCGTCCTAGGGGGCGGCTCGACTGTCGTGGGGCTAGACGCCTTCTATAAAGAGGGGCGGCTCTACCTTGTGGACATAACCTCGCCTAAGCTCATGGCTACAGCCACCACGGGCGCCAGCCTCGAGGAACTTGTTAAACTAGCGTCATCGAATCCAGCCCAGTACGCATATCGAAGTTTCCCCTCTCCGCAAATCCAGGACAAGACTGAGGTGAAGATCGGCGTCGTCCCGCCGGCCTCGACGATTAAGGGCCTATTGAGGACAGCCTACCTCTGGCTAGCCCTCACGCAGAACCACAAGCTGGCTAACGATTTTCTAGATACCGTGGCCGATGCGTTGAATAGAGGGGTCCATCCCAAAGCCGTGGGATCTGCTGGCGAGGCGCTGGTCTTCCGACGGGAGCTGGAGGGCGGGAGGCGGTGGGACATCTTCAACTTAGTGGCGGTCAGAGAGAGGGGGGCCAAGGCAGAGTTCCGTGTCTACAAGGTCGACGTGTATAAGCGGACGAGCGTCATGGCGACATTCTACGCGGCGGGGCTGGCGCCGGGCTCTGAGCTGGAGTACGAGGTCATGGTCAGGACCAGGCCCAGGGTGGACGGCAGATCCAACGTAGTCCTCACAGACCAGGACCTCAAGGATGCCCTTCGCCTCTTCTCGGAGGAGCTAGCCGCGTTCGAGCGGAGGCGGGACCTTTACGTGCCTCAATGCGACGCCGTGAGGCTGGGCTTCGGAGCGGGGAGGCGGTGGAAGACCGTCCTCTCTCTGATAGAGAAGATGCGGCCCCATCTGTTCAAGAGGCTGGAGAGCTACATGTCGCACAGGCTCCGCCGTATATGGGACGACATAACCTTCAAAATGGCAGATGGAAAGCCCGTGGGGTGGGCCTGTTATGAGTGGAGGTAAGGAGTACAGAGAGTACGTCGTCGCCGCGTTGTTGCACGATGTAGGGAAGCTGATTAGGCGGGCTAAGCTCTGCAGAGGCGAGGCAACTAGGCGCCATACCGAGGAGAGTCTCAGCTTCATTGAGCGTATAGAAGGCGCGTTGAAGGCGGCCGGCGTTAATGTTGAGCGTGTAAAGGAATTTGTGGCGCAGCACCACGAGGGGGATTTCGGCATAGCCCCCTACGACCGCGCCGCGGCGTATGAGCGGATACAGGGAGACGACGAGGCTGGGCAAGGGCTGGCTATTGCCGGCAGGCGGGAGGAGGACATACCGCTGGCCATATACGTGGAGGACAAGGTGTTTTATGTCCCTCCCTGCCCGCTTCCGGACAGGCTGGAAGAGGCCGAACGGCTGACACCGAGGGAGAGCCTCCCGACTCGGGAGGAGGTGTGTAGATGCTACGAGGAGAGCTACAAGAGGCTTCTCGACTTGGCCGAGAAGCTGAAGGAAAGGAAGATTAGCTACCCACAGCTGGTGGAGACGCTTGTCTATGTTTTGAGGAGCGTGGCCACCTTTGTGCCGGCCGCCGTATACGGCGTGAAGGTGCCCGACACCTCGCTCTATGCCCACTCCATATACGCGGCCGCGCTGGCCTCCACAGGCGGCAGATTTGTGCTGGTGGGGCTTGACGTAGGCAGGATCCAGGAGTACATGAAGCGGGCTGGGATGACCAAAGGCGCCATGGCCATACTGCGCGGCCGGTCGCTCATGATAAACCTCCTCCAGAGAGTTGCCGCACGGTGGCTGATAAAGCAAGTCAACAAGAAGCTGAACAACAGCGACGTGGCGACGTGGGCAAACGTGTTGCTAGACACAGGAGGGGAGGTCCTCCTCATACTGCCATACGTAGAGGGTCTGGAGGAGTTGCTACAAGAGCTGGAACGCAGAGTGGTAGAAGACACTGAGGGCGTCCTCACGGTCTACGCCGCCAGCGTAGGCCCGTACAGCCTTAAGGACCTCAGAACCTCCGGAGAGCCGGTAGGACAGCCAGAGACAGAGCCGCTAGCCGCGTCGGAGAAGGAGAGGAAGGGCTTCAAGGACCTGATAGGTCAGCTTGAGAAGAAAATAGCGGAGAGGAAGATGCACTACGTGGACTACGCCGCGAGGGCTGATGAAGCGCCTAACGCAAAGTCGCAACACGCGCAGTACAGCTTCCACAGCGATGTATGTAAGTTCTGTGGAAGACCGGCGAAGACCGAATGGGAGGTGCTACTTGATGCAGAGCTCTGCGACATGTGTAGCCGCGAGTTCAAGGCGGGTAAGGCGGCTAGGGATTTGAAGGTGTTGGCGATAGCCGAGGGGATTGCGCCCTCTCCTGACAGAGACAGACCTGATAACTGTCACGCCGCTTGGTTTACCTTCTTGGATCATGTGGTTTATGTAATAGGCGGTCCCGGGTGCAGTGCAGGTTACGCCGTACGCATGGTCGCAGGTCTCGGCAGAGGTCTGTCTGCTTACCTCGTAAACAACCCGTCGGAGTTTATACGTGAAATCGACGATATGGGCTACGGCTTTGTGTTTACAAACCAGCACATGCCTGCTGAAAATAATGAAGTGAAGAGCTTGGATGCGGTGGGGCGCTATGCGGTGTTTCTAAAGGCCGATGCAAACGAGATGGGCAAGAGGAAGGCCCGGGCCTCCGAGAGACCTTCTCTCCTGGCCACGTTCGCCACCACGGTCTCCATGTCGTACGAGCTATACCCGGCGCTTTTAGCCCTGAAGCATAAAGACGGCATCGGCGAGATATTTGTGGTGTACGCTGGCGGCGACGACCTCACGCTTGCGGGGGATCTCTCTGCGTTGAAATACATAGCGAAAGTCGCCGAGTACGCTGAGAGGTGGGGCTTCCGCACCGCAGTCGGCCTGAAAATAGATGATCCCTACCTCCCCATATATTATGCGTGGACGGAGGCCGAGAGGCGGCTGAGGGTCGCGAAACGCGACAAAGGTAGAAGCCTGGCCGTACTGGTCACGGAGCCCGTCGAGATCGCCCTCGACGCAAAGACGCTTGGCCAACTCTACGACAAGACAGACCCAGAGCTACTCGAAGAGGAGGAGGTGGGCAGACTAACCCGGATTGTGTACCTCCACCTCTTTAAGATATACCGCGCCATCTCGCTCCACCGCCCCAGCCGCGGCACGGGCTTACCCCTCCAGACGCAGAGAGAACTTGCAAAAACCTTCATCGAGCTGACATACGTGTTGAATAGGCGGGAGGACCAGGCCAGAGACTCCGCCATACGGATTGTGAAACAACTATCAGACCTAGACATATCCCCCAGCAATCTGCCGAGACTCTACGCCGAGATGAAAGGAGACGCACGGGAGGAAGTTGCAGAAAAGCTCCGCACCGCCCTGATAGGCCTATACCTTCTCCACCTGAGGAAAAAGGCGAAGGAGCCTACAGAATAATCTTCTTGCCCCCCACCTCCACGACAAAGTACACATTGTACCTGTTCCTCAGCCTAGCCACGTCCAGCCACGAGAGGTCACCCCTAAACAGGCACCTAGCCCTGCGGCACCTTACGCTTAGGGCTCTCCTCACAAGCGCGGCAGGTAGGCGCGGCTCTCCAAGCACCACGACCGCCTCCTCCACGCCGGCAATCCCCGCCACGAGGGCAAGGGACAAGTCGCGCCTCACCTTAAACCGCGCCACGCCAGCTACGTGGAGCATCGGCAACACGCCGCATTCGGCAAAGATCCTCAACACATCGCCCAGAACATCGCCGACGTTCACCTCCCTAAATGAGAAACGGTGCACCACAAATCCCCCACAGCCGCCAGGCAGAACCCAGTAGAGCACCACCCCCCAAACCCCCACCCATAAAAATAGTAACACACCGGCCTCCGAACGACATCAAAATCTCCAGCGTTTATAAATCGTCGTGCAGAATGCTCTTTATCTTTGTCTAGTCGTTCTACTCCTTTGCCGTGTTGGTTTTGTAAAGCGGAGATCCAGTTTATAAAACGTCGTGCAACTTCCCAGCACAGGCCGATGCCGACACGAAGAAACACGCAGATAAACACACCTCCACACCCGACACACTTTACCTATAGACAATACACAGCAACCCACACAACCCAGCCAAGCACCACCAAGCCAAAACACAGACAAAAAACTTAAAAACCCACACATCCAAAACTCCACGAAACCCAGCATCTCCAATAGAGAATTGAAACTAATGGATTGAGGACATATTTAAGCTTTTCGCTGAAGGGGTTCGGCATCTCCAATAGAGAATTGAAACTGATCGCTTAACCACTTGGCGATGTGGCCGGCAAGGTGAGTCGCATCTCCAATAGAGAATTGAAACTAAGTTTTTCATATCGATTGGCTGGCAAGCGGAAGTAGTAGAATGATCTGCATCTCCAATAGAGAATTGAAACTCTCGGCGGCCACTTTTTGGCCCTCATGGGCCATGACCGTGGGCATCTCCAATAGAGAATTGAAACTCGCACAGCCCCACCGCCATGCCCCACGGCACAGCCATCAGGGCATCTCCAATAGAGAATTGAAACAGGTCGTTTATTGCCACAGGCAACACATCTAGCCGTAGGTGCGACCGCATCTCCAATAGAGAATTGAAACACACCTGTACGGCGGAGCGGAAGTAGGGATACAAGATGTCGCATCTCCAATAGAGAATTGAAACTCTGGCGTCTTCTACCAGCCTGTCCGGTGGGCAGACGGGCAGTGGGCATCTCCAATAGAGAATTGAAACTATCAATTTCGTCGTTCATCTCCCACCTGAACCTCCTGACATTTTCTGCATCTCCAATAGAGAATTGAAACGAGAGGACTTGGGGGACTTGGTCCCCAACGACGGCGAGCATTTACAATAGAGAATTGAAACTAAACTCAATTGCTCGCATGTGGTGGGCTTTCTTGTGTGTTTTTGTTGATTGTTGGGAGTTGTTTTGTGGTGTGTTTGACGTGTTGAGGTTACTGGTCCTGGAGTTCTAAAAGCGTCGTGAGGAGGTCGTGGAGGGTGTATCCCTCCGCCGTCTTTTTCAGCAGTTTGATCCCTTCTAGGTGGTGGACGTCCATGCGGAGGTTGTGGGCGATGTCGTGTTCGTCTGCTTCGCCTCTTGCAAATCTGGCTAGGACTTGTCTGAGTTGAAGGGGGAGCATGGGGAGCTCCACCACTTCTCTAAACGTCTCGTGGATGTAGACGGCGCCGTGGGCCCCGGCGAGGTACGCCGCAATTACGGCGAAGGTAGACTCCGGCTTGTAGCCGCCCGTCGCCACTACGTAGGTCAGCCTCCCCTCCCCCCTCGCCCTCTTCACGTCGTTGCCCACCGCCCGGGCCAGCTGGAGGAGACCCTCGTGGAAGTCCACGCCGAGGCCCGGCACCACCTTGAGCTCAGCCGAGCACCCCGCCGTCTTGACCTCCCGCCTAAGCACCTCGCAGAGGGCCTCCCTAAGCGCGGCGCCGGCCCTCCTTCCCTCCTCTGTGTCGGTGGCGTAGAAGACGGCGTAGACGTCGCGGAAGAGGGCTGGGTACCTCCTGGCGAACTTCACCACGGTGTTCAGCTCCGCACTAGCCCTCTCGGGGTTCGCCAAGGCGTACTCCACCAGCCTATCCCCTGCGCCGTCCCGCGCCGCGTTAGTAAGAAGAGAAGTCCCCACCGTAACGCCAAGAAACACCCCAACCATAAAAGATACAACCCACGGCTATATATCTATAACAGCTGAGCGGTGAAGTGCGCAGAGAAGGTCCCCATGGCTACATAGGGCCTCCACGCCCCAATCCCAACACCGGATAAAAACACATGGCCAGAAGCTCCAAGAAGAGCCACACCCCCTCCCGCGCGACGTCCCACAACGCCCTCTGAAGGGCCCCCTCCACTGAGAAATAGATTATATTCGTAGCGGGCACGGGCTCAGCGGCTTTGCAAGCCGCACTGCCTCATCAGCTCGTCGAGAAGAGGCTGGAGGAGGTCCCTCCTGTAGACCACCTCGTCGATCTTGCCCTCGGCCAGTCTCACCTTGTCGATGAGGATGTAGGAAAGGCCGCCGTGGGCGGACAGGTTGCGGAGCCATACATACACGTTTTTGCTACCCGCCTTTTTGCCGCCCAACGCCTTCCTTAGCTTCCCGCGCTCTTCCTCTATTTCCTGCCGTTTGGCCTCCACGGCACGTGCAAACTCCGCCTGATCTACGCGCCCTTTGTGTGTTTTATGTATGTCCACAATTGCGTATATCTCGGCCGCGGAGAGCTCCCCGCCTATCCCGAGCTCCCTTGCATGCATGATCACTATGCTGAAATCATCTGCTGTGCGCCTTAGCACCAAGTGGTTTTGAATTGCCGCAGTCTTCTTGTAGCGGTCGGCGACTGCGTTGAGGAACCCCACGAGGTCGCCCCTCCGGAGCTCCCGGAGGTCGTCGACGACGGACGCCATCGCGGTCTTCACGGCATATGTGCGGTCAGGCTCCGGATACTTGATGCTATCCCCGGCGATTATGGGAGTGGTGTCTGGCGGCTTCACCTCCACGCTGGGTAGCTGGACTACGGCGTCTCCGTCGTCGTACTTAGCGCCTCTGAAGGCAAGACCAGCGGCGCCGTTCGCCAGGAGACAGATGTAGGCAAGCAGTTGCCCCAGCTCGCCAGTCCGATCGACATCGTCCAGCTCCGGCACCTGGAACCTCCTCAGCGCCGCGATCTGCCTTATGTTCCTCACGGCCCTCTGTAGCTCAGACACATCGTTGATGAAAAGGTCAATTAACTCGTCCTTTCGCTCGGCCGCTCCGACTTTCCCCCCGGCCTTCTCGTCAGAGACGCACTGCTCCGTCTTGGCGCCGGTGGGATACGGATCAGAATTGAAAATGAGGAGATTTTTCTCCACTCCCCAGATGACGGCCGCCGCAACGGCGGCGTAGAGGACCGCCACAGTCTGGAAGTTTATCCCGTGGGTGAGGTCAACCGCGAGGAATGTGGGCTTGCCGGCCTCCCATAACGCGCGGAGCGCCTCGTTGAACATGGCTAGGGGAGCGCCTTCAAACCGGCGGCCCCAGTAGCGGCCTATGCCCGGAAGGACGACGACCTCGGGCTCCAACTCCGCCGAACAGTTGGAGGTCTTCTCAAGCTCCCGGAACCACTTGACGTACTGCTCCTTTACATTGTTCCTGAACTCCTTTCCATCTGCAAAGCCCGCGGGATTAAGCGCTGTGTCGACACTGAAGATCAGGGTCTTAACATCCCAGTCATTCTCTCTGAAGAAGCGGATAAGCGCAAACGTACTGGAGCAGGAGGTGCACTCCACCTGCCTCGCGCCCTTGAACGACGGGTGTTGCGGCGGCTCCACTTTGTACTTAGCCTTCCTCCAGCCGGGCGGGTAGCCCCAGGCCGCCGCGACGAGGACAGAGCCTCCGCCCATACTAATCACTAAAACTGTATATAAATGTACGCACCCCGGGACATGGTCGGGGTATTTCTGACCGTGGGGACTTCCCTCCTCGCCAACGCCGCCAAGGGGCGTGCCGATGGAGGTCGCCCTCTGGGCTGTGACTATCAAGACTTGCGCTTGAAGCGCGTGGAGGAACTTCGTGATGTCCCTTGTCGTTTAGGTCGAAGCCCTTAGACACCTCATGGTCTAGAAACTCTGTGAGTTTAAGCAACCGGCGTCTTTATGCGCGCCATCGCGCCGCTAAGGCCTCGTGGAGTTGCTTGGCGTCTATTCTCCTGGTGGGCGTTGAAAATGGCGGAACGCCTCCTTCCACGTGTAGAGACACACCTCTCAAAGCATCCAGGGCCAGCGGGTAGAGCGCGTCTTCGCCTATCTCCACGAGGTCGACGTAGTTCTCATCGACGTCAAGCCACAGGGCCAGCTTGGTCAGGGGTATGTCTCTAAGTCTGTCTTGGGCACGGCTGAGTCGAGCTCTTCGGCGTGGCTGGACGCGGCGGCTGAGCCGAAGAGGACGACAAACTTCACTTAGCGGCCCCAGGTAAAGTCATAGATAGTTGTGGCCCCTGCGGTGATTTCTGTGTTTTCACCGGCACGGCGGGCTTGATTAGTTGCGCCGTTAACATCCGCCGTTTAACGGCGTTCTTTCAATTGTCTTCTGTAAACAAACGGCGGGAGAGTTGAAGTATCGTGTGTTAACGATGCAGTGGTTTATAAACGGCTTGAAGGTGCTGTGCCAGCTGGTGCGGACTAACACTCTGGAAAAACCTAAAAACTCGAGAAAACTAGATAAAGGCGGAAAGATTTTCTTACACACAAGTTATTAGGTAGCTCAAATTATTCTGTTTATTTGTATTTCTTGTGTATTATGTGTCTATGTAGAGGAGCATGCCATTATGGTTCTTTTCTCGTCATTGTTGTTTTTCGCTTTAAAAGTTGCTCGTGAAGGTTAATGTTTTTCATGTCACTGTTAAGATGCACGGTAGGCACTCTTTTTAGCCTAGGGAAAAGATTTATGTGAGAATCGGTTTTTCTCTGTGCGTCTTGTGGGGCCCGCCACTGTGATTAGCGTGGCGTATATCGACCCGGGGAACTGGGGGTCTAACATAGCGGCTGGTTCGCACTTCGGCTTTTCTCTGCTGTGGGTGGTGTGGCTCAGCGGCTTTTTGGCGGTGTATTTCCAGTATTTGGCTGGGCTGGTTGGCCTCTCGGGTGCTGGCCTTCTGGATCTTTTTGAGGCTAGGCTAAAAAGGTTTAAGCCTCTGCTGGCGCCGCCCTTGGTGGCGATGGTCTTGGCGACGGACATGGCTGAGTACATGGGGCTCATAA
>Ga0209225_1004390_pt1 | contig 11155 bp, 12 predicted proteins | sample WasSprMetagenome_FD_184732 | JGI IMG/M metagenome (GOLD analysis project Ga0209225, IMG submission 184732) | Sulfidic aquatic microbial communities from Washburn Spring, Yellowstone National Park, USA - WS (SPAdes) (version 3) | ecosystem: Environmental > Aquatic > Thermal springs > Hot (42-90C)...
TTGGGGGCTTAAAACAACGCGAACTATATGTTTCCGAGGCATAATCTGCCACCCTGCTACCCAATCAAGCTTATATGGGCTTCTAACCCATATTTTAATATTGTTTTTCCGTTTATGCCCTCTCTGGATCACGTTAACGCGGTTCACCCCCTCTTCACGGTGTGTAAAAGTTTTAATGCCGTCTTTGATTTTGCTTTCCAATACGGTTAAGGATTCCCCTTAAGCCTACTAAGCATGTTGGTAAGAGTGAGTTTTTAGTATTGTGGCTACGTCTTGAAGGTTTGAGATCACATAATCAGGAATATATTTACTGTCAGCTAGGCGTATCGGTCTTCGAACAATGAGTACGGTAAGTGCACCTGCACGTTTTCCAGCTTCAACATCAAATAAGGTGTCTCCTACCACGAAACACTCATGTGGTGAAACCTCTAATCTCTTCATAGCTTCCAAGACTATGTCCGGAGCAGGTTTGCCGTTTTCGACTTCATCATCACATACCGAAACATTTAAAAATTTCAAAAAACCGAAATATTCAAGCATACGCTCTACTGTTTCCTTAAAATTAGATGAGATAACCCCCATTTTAATTCTCATGCCTTTCAAAGACTTCAGTGCTTCATACGAATCTGAGAACGGTTTTATTTCGCTCATCCATGTTTTGCTAAATTCGTTTCGGACAGCTTCTAAAAACTCTTTAGCTATATCTTCTCTATTAAAATATTTTAGAACGCGTAAGCGTGGTGAATAGCCAATAAATTCTTTAACCGAGTTGGGATCGAGTTTTATCCCCATTTTCTCGCCTACATTAATCCAGCACTTCACCACGGTGTCAAGAGAATTTATAAGCGTACCGTCGAGATCAAATAATACAGCGAGCATTCTGCTCCCTCGTTAATGACTGATTTTCAGAGTTAATAATTATTGTGCTTCACGTTTTGATAGATTGCGCCACGCAATTTAAATTTAACTTTTTCACCACCAAAAATGCTAAGCTTACAGACAAAATTTTCTACTTACTGGATGGCTAAGAAGTAATTCTCAATGACGGCACTCAAATAGAAAAATATAAATTAACAGGCACATGTGTATGGTTCAGTGGTGATGAAATGAGGTTTGAGGGAGTTATTACTCCATTGATAACTCCTTTTACTGAAAATGGCGAAGTTTTCGAGGAAGGATTAAGAAACTTGATAGACTTTCTTGTCAAAAAAAGTGTAAAAGGGCTCTTTGTATGTGGAACCTACGGTTCCGGTCCTCTCATGACTGTAGAACAAAGAAAAAAGGTAGCCGAAATAACTGTCGATCAAGCGAATGGAAAGGTGGCTACAATTGTTCATGTGGGGTCCTCGAGTATGGATAATGTTTTGGAGTTGGCAAGGCATGCTGAAGAGGTTGGTGCTGATGCGGTAGCTAGTGTCCCTCCGTTTTACTATGCATACGATGATGAATCAGTACTATCCTTTTACAAACAACTCCTTTCAGCCGTGGATATACCAGTGTTCGTTTACAATAATCCAGCTCGGTCGGGAATAGCGATAAGCAGTGAATTGTTAAGAAGACTAGCTGAAGAGGGAGTTATTGGGATAAAAGATAGCAGCTTTAACTTAGTGAAATTTTATGAGGATCTCATAACAGTGAATAAAAAAGACTTCATATTTATCATAGGAACCGAGGCTCTGATGCTTCCTGCCATTATGGCTGGTGCAAAGGGATGCGTGTCAGGATTGGCAAACGTTTTTCCAGAAATAAATGTTGAATGCTACAATTTAGCTAAGGAAGGAAGGTACAGAGAAGCAGCTATAAAGCAGCTGGAAATAATTCAAGCAAGAAAAGCCATGCACTTGGCACCAACTATACCAGCATGCTACGAAATCTTAAAGCTCAGAGGGATAAATGTGGGATATCCAAAAATGCCCTTCATGAAATTAACGGAGAAGCAACTGGAACTTATAAAAAGCAAGCTTGTAAGCTTAGGGTTTCTTTAGATTTTAAATATTTCTGTGAGGTTGCAAGAAATAAAGGAAGAGAAAACACCAGAGCTTGTAGAAATTATGTTTACATTTTTAAAAGTCAATTAGTTCGTAATCCAAGTAGGAGGAACCTTTATCAAAGCTGAAATTTCTCTTCTTGACGTGATAAAACCAGAGTGTATACGGATAAAGGTTAAAGCTGAAACCCCCGAAGAAGTTATAAGGATTGCTGGCAGGGTAATGCTTGAACAAGGAATAATAGAAGAAAGATATGTTGAAGCAATGGTGAATGTATTTAAAAAAATGGGACCATACATGGTGATATCTCCTGGAGTTTGCTTACCTCACGCAGGTCCGGATGATGGTGCTAAAAAAGTTGGAATAGCAATTTTAACTTTAGAAAACGCCATTTGTTTTGGCAATAAAGAAAATGATCCTGTTAAAATATGCATTGCCTTTGCAACCCCTGATAAAAAACAACATGTTAAGGTCTTAGCAAGTATAGCGGAACTTCTTCAAAACAAGCAAGATGTAGAAGACATAGCAAATGCAAAAACTCCTGAAGATATAATTAAAGTTTTAATCAAATACAAATAATTCGTTTATATTTGGAAAAAGATCTTGAATCTATTTACGCTAACAAATAAAATTTAGCTCATTGATGGAAGCGACATTAACTTATTAGTCTAAGCGGGGTTTTGCGCGCTGGCATGTCCTTGAAATGGTTAAGAATGGGTTTTATTCTTCTTTTGCCTATTGGCGTTCGATTTGGGCTTGTTTGGTGAGCAAATCTTGACCATGTTGAAAGATGGCAACTCATGGTTCAACGAATCTGAAAGAAAGTAGTTTTTCCACAAGCCGTTGAGGCTAGGCCTGGCTTGTTTGGGGCGTCAAGGTATGCAACAGGGCTAAAAACAGATACTCACGTCAAAACTGTCACGAAACCCAAAAATAAGAATTAAAACCATTTAAGACCAATTTCGGGACATGCCAGCGCGTTTTAGGCAACTTGTCACTATAGCGCGCGACGCGCACAAAGTTTTTATACAGCATAATTTCTCGCTATATTTGAGCCACTATGAGATTGACTTTCGGTTTTGATGCAGCATTAGAGCAATATGCGCCAGAACAACTCTTGATGTGTGCCGTTTTAGCGGAAAAATATGGCTTTGATGTCGTATCAGCTTCGGATCATTTTCATCCATGGATTCATACAAACGCTCATAGCGGGTTTGCATGGATTTGGTTGGCCGCGGTAGGAGAGAAGACCAGCAAGGTTACCTTCGGCACCGTGGCAACAGCCCCTATATTTAGATATAATCCTGCAATAGTGGCCCAAGCCTTTGCAACTTTGGAAAGGCTTTATCCAAAGCGAGTTTTTTTGACTGTGGGAACTGGTGAAGCAATAAATGAGGTTCCATTAGGGTTTGAGTGGCCTTCTCCACGCGAGAGAGTTGAACGATTAGAGGAGGCCATAAAAATAATAAAACTGCTGTGGAGCGAAAGCTTTGTCACTTTCAAGGGCAAATACTACAGGATTAACAAGGCTAACCTTTATACGAAACCAAGAAATAAAATACCCCTTTATGTGGCGGCGGGCAATCCAACCACAGCAAGGCTTGCAGGGAAATATGGAGACGGCATAATTACATCTGCAGGTTCCTTGAGAGAGCACGGCGACAAAATTTTAAAGGCTTTCCTCCAAGAAGCCCAACTGACTCGTCGAGATCCTGAAACTATGGTCCGAGGGGTGCTCATCACAACTTCTTACGATGAGGATATTAATAAGGCGATAAAGAGCGCTAGATACTGGGCTGCTACAATGTTACGTTTTGTCTTTAAATACCAAATTGCTGATCCTAGAGAAATAGAAGAATACGCAAAATTGATCAGCGATGAACAACTTTTATCTTCAAAATTAATAACGTCCAAGCCAGAAGATTACATAGAAAAAGTGGTTGAGATGTCCAAAAAAGGATTCAATTGGATATTATTCATTAATTCCAGCCCAGATCACGAAAAGTTCTTCAAAGTGTTTGGGGAAAAAGTTATCCCCTACTTCAGGGAACATTAACAAGAATCTTATATCTGAATTAATAATGCTCTTGCAGGCGCGGCCTCTGCGTTTAACAATAGCAAGGGAATGCATATAAATACGTAGGCTCCCTCGTCTACCTCTTTAAGATTCAGTCCTTCAACAATTAGTATTTTTTGTTTTGAAAAAATTTTGTGAACTGGGTAAGTTTTATCTCCGAATCTGTCGACACTCTGCGATTCTGTGCCAATTATCTTTACACCATTTTCCACAATAAATTTTGCAGCTTCTACGTCAAAGTAAGTGTAGTTCTCCAGATCGTTCTTCGTTTTAAAGAGGAGTGCTCTGAATTTAACTCCTTTTTCACGCAAATCTTCTTTCTTAATCACTTTCTTGCGCGAACAGTCTATGACATATGCAAAACTGATTAATGCTTCTATGGGAATTCTTTCCACGGTTTCGCCATCGGCTGAAAAGTGTGCTGGAGTATCAATATGAGTAGCTGAATGCAAAGGTAATTGTATAGAGCTTACCCAATGGTCATGTCCCATCGAGTAATGGCGTAGGAGATCTATTTTAGGAGGGGGCAAAGTTGGATAATACTGTTTACCCGCCGAAATAGGCTGCGTAATATCAATAATCTTCACATCTACCTCCCCACTTTTAGTTTAGTTAATACGGATTTGTTTACCAAAAACTTTGGAATTTTACCCTTTAACACTCTTATTACATCTTCGGCGACCGTTATATCCATCTTTCGGAGACCTTCCATAGTATATGCTGCAATATGTGGTGTTACGATTACATTATCCAATTTAAATAGAGCTTCCTTCAAATTTGGAGGTTCCTTTTGGTACACATCTATCGCTGCTCCCGCTATTTTTCCTTCCATCAGAGCTTTGAATAGAACTTTTTCCGGAAATATCTGGGCTCTGGCAGTATTAATTATAAGAACCCCAGGTTTCATAAGCTCTACTTCTTTCCAGCTTATGAGGTTTATAGTTTCTTTTGTTAATGGACAGTGTATAGTAATAATGTCTGAGTTCTTTAATAATGTTGTAAAATCTACGAGTTTTACATGATGCTTCTTTGCAATTTCTTCAGGTAAATATGGATCATAAGCAATTAAATTAACCTTAAAGTTAACAAGTAGCTTAGCGACTCTTTTTCCAATGTTTCCCAATCCTATTATTCCAACAGTTTTGCCCTTAAGTAAGGAACCAATAAATGATGTACGTTCCCATATACCGGATTTTAGCGTTCTATCCGCAAGGGATATTTTTCTGATAAGAGCTAACATAAGACCGATGGTAAATTCGGCAACGCTATCAAATTCTTCCGGTACAGGAGTATACGTTACAAATATCCCACGTTCTGTTGCAGCATCAACATCAATTTCTGAAAAACCTATGCCATGTCTGCCGATTACACGTAATTTATCTGCATTTTCGATTACTTTTCTGGTGAAGTGATCGTGAGAGGCAATTACGGCATCAACATTTTTTATTTCTTTTAGTAATTCGGCTTCACTTAATGGTCCCAGTCGTCTAATAACCTCTGCGAATCGGCTTATTTTTTTAAAGCCTTCCTCCCCAAATGAATTGGAGGTTATCAGAATTTTGAATTTTTTATTCATTATAAACTCCTGCTTAATTATTTCTTAAACGCGTTGAGTCCCTTTAATACGTCTTTAAGCTTTTCTGTTATTTCTTCTAAGTTAACAAAACTTTTTATAGCGATTATTGGAACATTTTTTCCTTTCAATCTACTCTGTATGTCTTTAACAAAGATACCAGAAGTAACTATGAGGTCTGCATCCAACGCTGACGATAATGCGAGACTCGATGCCTCAACGTGAAAATCCTTTATACCTAAGCTTTTTAATGCCCTTTGTACGTTTATAACCAATATTTCGGATGACCCTAAACCAAAACCACAAACTACTATAACTTTTAAAGTTGCCATACTTACTCTCCTCCTAATGCACGCACTAAAAGAAAAAGGAAAGGAACCATTATAAAAGGTTTTTTTATTTATTATTTATATCCTAGTAGACGTACTAGCCAATATGTTATTATGGTGATTAAGCATGCATCTGCATCTGCATGTGTTATTGCTTCTCCAAGCCATTGCATAGTAATAGTTGCCGAAATCGCAGGCAAAACGATAAGGGCCACTCCTTTCATAAAGCCTCCAAGCAGAGCCCCCTTCCAGCCACCTTTATAGTTACCATATACTCCACAAGTGCCAGCCATGAAGAAGTCCTCTACAACCGGAGGAATTATAAAGATCCATCCGATAGCTAAGAGGAGCAAAGAAGTTAACACACTACCGATTACACCCGCTATGAAGCCAAGCATAACTGAAGATTCGCTGAATGGAAAACTAACTGGACAATCAAGGCCTGGAATAGCACCCGGTATAACCCTGCTCGCTATCCCTTCAAATGCCACAGTAATTTCCCTAAGCATAAGTCTAACACCCGTCATAAGCACAAGTATGCCGGCACCGAATGTTAATGCCTGCACTATTACCCATAGAATGGGATGCAAAGTTATAGCTACTTCTATTCCCGCCGCTTCAAGTTTCTCTGGTGTTGCAAGCGAAACAGCTACACCTAGCAGAATAAGCATGACAACACTTGTTGACAACGTAATATCCTTCATCCATCCAAAACCCCTCGGCACCTTTACTTCATCTGATGACTTCGTACCCTTGAAAAGTCTTCCTAATAAACCAGCTATAAAGTATGTAGTCCCCCCTGGGTGACCAATTGTTAGTTTCTCTCCTTTTGATATGCCTTTGAAATCATAATTTGCAACTGCACAACTGTAAGAGTAGTAAACGCCAGTTAGCACGATGCCAATAAGTATTGCAAGCCAATAGTCAACGTTCATAAATGCAAGTGGTATAGATACTCCTGTTACCATCCAGAGGAAACCGTGCGGAGTGAGGAATACGTATTTTAACGGGGTTAAACGCGCAATTACTAGATGAAGCAAGAAACCCCCTATAAGTATAAGTCCGAAAATTCTTGTCACATTCGCAAGCGTCATTGCTTTAGCGTACATTACATAACATCCGGGGTAAAATCCTCGGACACCAACTGCTGCTTGTAATAATTTCTGAAAAGGTGTGAGTACACTTATCAAAAGATTTGCACCAGCACTTAACGCTATAACACCCATAGCGGCCCTTGCTGCTCCGGTTAATTGTTCGCCAACCGTACTGCGTCTCAAGATATGCCCTACCCAGCAGATCACTGCTAAAAGCAAAGGACCGCTAGTTAATATTTGAATAATAATGTCCAATTCTCCCATATTTATCCCTTGTTTTTTATTTTGTTATAGATTAATATTTAAAACTTTTCGTATATGTTCCATTTTCAAGACTTTATAGAGAGCTTTCGCGCGCATATCGAAAATATTGACTTGATGTTGCACTTTAAAAATGAATGCCTTGTTAATATCCTTTGGATTCAAATTCATCCCTATAACCACTGCCGAAAAACCGATTTCCGAAAAAAATAATTCCAGGTGCAGTGGCAGGTTTAGACTGCCCTACTATTTTCCATCTGCTCCAACAGCAGTATTTATTGGTTTTGTAACTAATTTAATTGGTGGAATTTTGGCTATGCTAACAATGATCGCGTTGCACTTCCCAGTAATTATTTTGCCAGCCATACGCATTTGCGAAGACGCCAAGTAGTGCCCCAGTCCAGAAATTCATCCATGGTGGGTTAAGAGCCACGATAATCGTCCCATTAATTTGGGGCTTTATTGCGCCTTTCGATGGGCTCTTGCATATCCAGTATCTGGAATATTTATCGGGGTTGGCACACAAGATTACACAGATTATACAATCATAGGGTCTATCTACAGATATTTCATTAAATGGTTGGCAGTGCTTCTCGGAAGAGCATAAAAACCTTTTTTCTTTTTGCTCCTCAGATTATTAAGACTTCCATTTTAAATCTTTTCTATGTCTACGATAAAGCATCGCGCCGCGCCGAAAAACTTTAAATTTTGTGACCATCTTCGGAGCTCTTAGGGTAATCAATGTGAGTAAACTAGAAGCGACTGTAAAATTGACAAATAAAGTTGGTCTGCATGCTAGGCCTGCTGTCTTGTTTGTTGAAACTGCTAAAAGGTTTAAGTCGGATATTAGAGTTGAGAAGGACGGTAAGGAGGTTGATGCTAAAAGCATTTTAGGCGTTTTATCCCTGGGTGCAGAATATGGTAGTGTTATAACGATTAGAGTTAATGGTGAGGATGCTAAGGAGGCTTTAAAAGCCCTGGTTGAGCTCGTCGAGAGCAAGTTTGGGGAAGAGTGATGGAAATTCTGAAGGGGATACCTGCTTCACCCGGTGTTGCGGTTGGAAGAGCATATGTTTATAAAAAGGAAATAGCGATTGTTGAGATGAAAATAGAAGATGATCGAATTCAGGAAGAACTTAATAGATTCAGGGCGGCTCTGGATGCGTCCAGAAGGCAACTTCTTAGGATAAAGGAAAAAACGTTAAGAGAGTTGGGTGAAAAGGAGGCCGAAATTTTTCAGGCGCAGCTGCTGATGCTTGAGGATCCGATGTTTGTAAATGAGGTTGAAAATAAAATTAGATGTGGAAAGAACGCTGAGGCTGCGGTTAATGAGGTTGTCAAGCATCTTGTTTCTACCTTTAGTGCGATAAAGGATGAATACCTTAAGGAAAGGGCGTTTGACATTCAAGATATTGGCGAGAGAGTGATAAAGAATTTGCTTGGTTATGGAGACTTGCTGAAATTGACTCAAAGGGTAGTTGTGATTGCCAAAAATCTCACGCCATCAGATACTGCACGTATGAATATAAAAAGGGTTTTGGGGTTCGCGACTGAGGTTGGCGGAGCCACATCGCATACAGCGATTATAGCCAGAGAATATGGTATTCCCGCTGTGGTCGGAGTGGCTAATCTAACAGAAAAAGTAAAACCGGGAGAGCTTGTGATTGTGGATGGAAATAAGGGACTCGTGATAATTCAACCCCATGAAAAAACGGTAAGCGAGTACATTAAAATTAGTAGGGAAAATAAGCGGCGCTCTGAAGAGCTTAAAAAGTTCGCCCTTCTTCCTGCTATGACTGTCGATGGACATAGAATAGAAGTTGCAGCAAACATAGGCAATTTAAACGAAGTAAAATTAGCACTTATATATGGCGCTGAAGGAGTAGGCCTATTAAGAACTGAGTTTCTATACTTGGATCGTGCCACGCCGCCAAGCGAAGAGGAACAGTTTAAGGTATACAGCCAAATCGTCCAAAGTCTAGACGGGAAACCAATAATAATTAGGACGCTAGATATCGGCGGTGACAAGCCATTACCGTACCTTAAAATGCCAAAGGAGCTAAACCCATTCTTGGGTTGGAGAGGCATAAGAATAAGCCTAGAGGAGCCAAACATTTTCAAGGAGCAACTAAGAGCCATTCTAAGGGCAAGCGTCTATGGCAACTTAAAAATAATGTTCCCTATGATCTCAACGATAGAGGAGGTAAAAACCGCAAAGAACATTTTAAATGAAGCCAAAGAAGAACTGCGTTCAAGATGCATTCCTTTCAAAGAAGACATTGAAGTTGGAATCATGATTGAAACCCCATCAGCCGCCCTTATGGCGGACGCTCTATCAAGGGAAGTTGACTTCTTCAGCATAGGGACAAACGATTTAACTCAATACGTAATGGCTGTTGACAGAACAAACCAGAAAATTTCAGGTTTATATGATGCGTTACACCCCGCTGTACTTCGGCTTATCAATAATACAGTTAAGTCTGCACATAAAAAGGGGAAGTGGACTGGAATTTGCGGCGAACTAGCAGGCGACCCGGAAGCAGTTCCAATACTTATAGGATTAGGTCTAGATGAGTTAAGCGTAAATCCTCCTTCTATACCAAATGTAAAAAAGCTTATCAGATCCATTTCTTATGAGGAAGCCAACCAGTTGGCTAAAAAAGCCATAAAAATGACTAGCGCAAAGGATGTTAGAAACCTCGTAAAAGCATTTATGCAATCTAGAGGGAAACATTAACTTAAGGAATCTGTGCACCTCTATAAGCTTTTTCACATCCCTCTTAGCGTTATACTCTTGGGCCTTAAAGGTTTTTCGAGTCAGAGTCAGCCTTATGGTATTAACCGTGCTTCAGCCTATCTTAAGGTCACTGTGGCATTGTGGAAGAAAGCTTTGAGGCTATAAGTAAAAGTTTTTAGAGCTAGTCACGAAAGCCAGCTTTCCTATCATTTAAAGTTGCAGATTCCGATAATCGTGTACCACTACGAGAAAAGGCTGCATATAAACTTACTTCCTCTACCCATAATAAAACAAATACACATTCATTATGAGTGGCAAAGTTTTTATATTAGTGCTTATCTCATCCTTTTCCTCTAAGAGGAATTTAAAGAAGCCCAAAACGGTCGGCTGCTTCGGCTTTTTGGGCTCCCTTCTCTCCCTTCTCCCCTCGGAACCCTTAGCCGGCCTGTGGGTAAATCAATAAATCTAGGAAAATGATGTAAGCTTAACCTCACCGTCGATCATGAATCTTACAGTATTTATTAATATAAGTGCTCCTCGATTGTCAGCGCGGGATGAATGTGGAGCAAAATACGGGATACATAGTGGTTTTGGTCACAGCATCAGGCAGGGAGGAATCTGAGAAAATAGTTAAGACAGTACTTGATGAATGGTTGATTGCTTGCGCTAACATAATTGGCCCTGTGTACTCGTTTTTCTGGTGGCAAGGAAGAATAGATACAGCTCAGGAACACTTAATCTTGATGAAAACCAAAAGAGATCTTTTTAACAAACTCTCAGAGAAGGTGAAAGCCCTTCATAGTTACCAGATTCCGGAAATAATAGCGGCGCCGATTATTGAAGGATTCGAGCCATATATGGAATGGCTTAAGGCGGTTTTAAAGAGTTAAGGATACTTGGCGAGGTGCGCGCGCGAACTGGATAAAGCCATGAAGGAGATTAGGGGTATAGGCTACTACCCCTTTATAATGGACGAAGACGAATATGAGGAGATGGTTAAGAACCCAAGGAAGGTTGACGAGGTTTTTCAGGAAGTCATGGTTTCAACCCTAAAGAATTGGTTTGATTTGATTCCGCAGAAACTTCCAAGCGATGT
>Ga0209225_1004393_pt1 | contig 11139 bp, 12 predicted proteins | sample WasSprMetagenome_FD_184732 | JGI IMG/M metagenome (GOLD analysis project Ga0209225, IMG submission 184732) | Sulfidic aquatic microbial communities from Washburn Spring, Yellowstone National Park, USA - WS (SPAdes) (version 3) | ecosystem: Environmental > Aquatic > Thermal springs > Hot (42-90C)...
TTTTATCACCAATTAGAAAAATTTAGCAAAAGACTAAAGCATAATTTAATAGAAATACTTTTCTTAAAGGAAATTTTATTTTATAGATATTATCCTATCTAAAAAAAGAGGTAGAAATTTTGCAATTTGAAGAAAAACAATGGATAATTACTACAATTGATCTTTGGAAAATATATAAATCAGGAAAAATTGAATATCCTGCTTTAAGAGGAATTAATATGAAAATAAGAAAAGGAGAATTTATAGCAATTGTTGGACCATCAGGAAGTGGAAAATCAACTCTTTTAAATCTTCTTGGTGCTCTCGATAGACCAACAAAAGGTAAGGTAATTATAGATGGTATTGATATTTCAAAACTTAAAAGTAATGAGCTTGCTGAACTTCGTAATAAGAAATTAGGATTTATTTTTCAAACATTTAATCTTATTCCATATATGAGTGCTCTAGATAATATTGAAGTTCCTATGATAGCTTCTGGAATTCCTCCTAAAGAAAGAAAAGAAAGAGCAAGAAAATTACTTGAATTAGTTGGTTTAAAAGAATTTGAAAAAAATAGACCAAGTGAATTAAGTGGAGGTCAACAGCAAAGAGTTGCAATTGCAAGAGCACTTGTAAATAATCCACAGATTATATTAGCAGATGAACCCACAGGTAATCTTGATTCTAAATCAGCAAATGAAATTATAGAAATATTACATGATTTAAATAAAAAAGGTGTAACAATAATATTCGTTACTCATAATTTAAATTTAATAAAATATTGTCATAGAGTTTTTTGGTTAAAAGATGGATTAATTGAAAAAGAGGTAGAGCAAAATGTTAAAGACTAAAACTATTTTTTTAATTTTAATAATAATTTTATCTTTAAATATTAATACAGTTCTATCATATAGTCCTCCTAATCTTAGTTTAAGCTTTGATAAAATCATACTTATTCCAGGTAAAGATAATCGATTATATTTAACAATAAAAAACATTGGAGATGCTACTGCTCTACAAATATGGATTAGTATATCTTTACCATCTTCTGCAACTGGTGGAGCATTAATGATATTAAATGGAAGTGATGGAAGATGGTATATTGATAGCTTAGCATCCTCGGAATCATATTCTATTCCTTTAGATATATATGTAAGTCCAAGTGCAGCAGGAAATATATATCAAATTACAATTACATTAAGCTATCAATATTATGGTTCTAAAACAGAAACTAGATCTATAGGAGTTTATGTTCCACCTTTAGAAATACAAGGAGCTATTTTATCTTTATCTTTATCTCCATATGAAATTGATTTTGGAAAAAATAATAATTTAACATTGAAAATAAAAAACATTGGAGATGCAGATGCTAAGCAAGTATCTATAGTTCTTAATATGCCAGGAGCTGGAATGTCTCCATTATCATTAGTAAATAGTGATGGAAAATGGTATTTTGATACAATAAAAGTAAATGAAGAAATTGAAATTCCAATAACAATATATGCATCAGTTTCTTCTGCAGGTCAAACTTATCAATTGCCTATTACAATTTCTTATTCAGATTATATTAAATCAAAAACTGAAACAAAATATTTAACATTAATTGTTCCATCTAGTACATCTCCATTAGTAGATTTTGAAATAAATGTAAATCCACAAGATCTCAATGCTGGAGAATTAAATAAAATTCACATTTATTTATATAATAAAGGAGATAGTGATGCATCTTATGTTCAAATATTATTAAATATGCCATCTGGATTAGTTTTAAAAGAATCTGATGGTCATTGGTCAATAGATAAAATCAAATCTGGAGAATCTATTGATTTAGAAGTTAATATTTATGTTAGTCCATTAGCCTCTGGTAATACATATCAAATTCCTATCATACTTACTTACTATGATTCTTTATTAAGAATGAAGCAAGAAACAAGATATATTTCATTAAATGTTCCTACTGTTTATTCAAAACAAGCAGTAATTGATATAAGCTTAAATAAAAATGAGCTTAAATCAGGAGAAATAAATAATTTAAATTTAACAATTAAAAATGAAGGAAATGGAATTGCAAAATCAATATTTATATCTCTTACGATTCCAATTCAATCAGTAATTCTTTTAGATAGTGATGGAAATTGGTATATAGATGAATTAAAACCAGGAGAAAGTATTACAATACCATTAAAATTATTTGCATCGCCATCTTCATCAGGATTACTTACAACATTTACATTTTCCATATCTTATATAGATACAAATCTAAAAAGTAAGCAACAAGTAAGTAATATTGGTATGATTATAAGAGGAGTAGTTGATATTATTGTTCTTGATTCTTCAGTTTTTCCATCACAAATTACAATTGGAAAACCATTTTCAATAACAGTTTCTATTATTAATTTAGGAACTACTACTGCACAAAGTGTAATGATATATCCAAGTGAATCTAATGGTCTTAAACCAGTAAGCTATGATAAAATATTCCTAGGAGATCTATCAGTTAATACACCATCATCATTTACAATTTCATATTATGCTACAAATATTACCTCTGGAAGATATGTACTTAATTTAGAATATACTTATAAAGATAATCTTGGTCAAAGCTTTAAAGGAATTCTTAATGTACCTGTTAATATCTTAATTTCAACTAATACAACTCAAGTAAAAACTTCCTCTGAATTTTCTTTCAATATAATTTATCCAATAATTATTATAATAATAGTAATTGCATTAGTAGTAATTTTGAGAAAATTGAGAAAATAATGGGATTTTAAAATGAGATTTACTGATATATTTAAATGGGGATTAAGATCATTACGTGAAAGAAAGCTAAGGGCAATTCTCACTATACTAGGAATAGTAGTAGGAACTGCAGCAATAATTGCATTAGTTTCACAAACTGAGGGAATTCAAGCTAGTATTATTGAGCAAATGAATAAACTTGGACCAAATACAATACTTTTAAGACCAGCATCTCCTTCTATAATATTAACTGATAAAGATGTAAATAGATTATTACAAATACCAAATGTAGAATTAGTAATACCAACAATTACATCAAATGTAAAAATATATGGAATACAATCATCAAGAAATGTTCAAATTGTTGGAATAGATCCATCAAAATTTGGAATACTTATTCCAGGATATGAATTAAGAGAAGGAAGATTATTTCAAACTTTAAGTTATTCTGAAATTGTAATCGGATCAAATGTTTATCAACCACAAGATCTTACTTCTCCTTTTTTAAATGTTGGACAAACTACAACTATTGAATCAAGATCTACAAGAATGATTGTAAGTGTAGTAGGATGCTTAGAACCATATGGAATGACTGCATTAGTTTCTGTAGATGATAGTATTTTCATGTCATTAAAAGCATTAGCAAATTTCTTAGGTAGAACAAGTTATTCTGCAATTTTTGTAAAAACAATAAGTCCAGATGTTGTTGATGAAGTTGTAGACAATATAAGAGCAATTTATGGAAATAATTTAAATATTTTAACTGTTAAGCAAATTACTCAAATAGTTTCTTCTGTAACAGGAATGCTAACTATGTTATTAGGATCAATTGCTGCAATTTCATTATTTGTAGCAGGTCTTGGAATAATGAATATTATGTTTGTATCTGTAATTGAAAGGACAAGAGAAATTGGAGTATTAAAAGCACTTGGATTTAAGGATAGAAATATACTTGCAATTTTTCTTTCTGAAGCAGGAATAGTTGGTATAATTGGTGGAATAATAGGAATAATTGTTGGTTCAATAATTTCCTATATAATGCCTCATATAATGTCATTTACTATTGGTAGAAGTTTTTCAGCTCAAATAAGCTCTTTTTCTTATACACCAATAATTAGACCAGAAATAATAATTTTTGTATTTTTCTTTGCTATTGCAGTTAGTTTACTTGCAGGTTTATATCCTGCAAGAAGAGCATCAAAAATGGATCCAGTTGTAGCATTAAGACACGAATAAAAATTTATTTTTAATTTTTACTTTATAATGTGATTTTCATGGGGCATGTTTATGCTGATATTATAGTAAGAGGAAGAATGGGAGAAATTCTTTTAAAAAATATAATTGTAGATACTGGTGCAAGCTATACAGTATTAGATAAAAATATTGTAGAAAAAATAGGTGCATGGTCCATACCATATAAAATAGATTTAGAGCTTGGAGATGGAAGAATTGTTAAAGCAGATGTATATGCAGTAATCATAAGCTTAGAAGATAGATCAGCTGTTACATTAGCTTTATGTTTTGAAAATGCTAAAAATGTTATTGGTGTTAGAACATTAGAAGATTTAGGTTTAAAAATTGATCCAGTTAGTAGTAAGCTTGAACCTACAAGACCAAAAATACTGCATATTTTTATTAAGTAATTTTAACTTAAAATTTTGAAAATGAATTTAATTAACTTAAGATAATTTCAACTAAAAGCCTCGCCATTTATGGCGAGGCGAATAGAAAATCTTATAAAGGTTTTTCTTTATTGCTTTAGTTGGTGGTCAGTTGGTAAAGCTAAAATGTCCTAAGTGTGGATATATCTGGGACTATAAGGGTAAAAAGCAGTACTATGCTACATGCCCTAATTGCTTTAGAAAGGTCAATATAGCCAAGTACAGAGTTGAATAGTTATGTCTTCTGGCAATGAGGGATTACTAACCCTGACTATAAAAATGAGGGTTAGTCCTGAGCCAGAATATGAAAAAGAGTTAATTAACTTAATTAAAAGATATAGAGAAGCTCTTAATTATTCTATAAAAGTTATTATAAAGAATAAATCATTAAGCCTTGGAAAAGTCCATAAATTATTATACAATATTCTTAAAGAGAAATATAACTTACCATCTAAAATTGCTGTCGATTGTTATAGAGAGGCTATTGCTATTACCAAGTCATGGTTTAGAAATCCAAGGAAGGGAAAAATGCCGAGAGCTAAGATTCCAAGGATTTGGCTAACATATAAACAGAGTTATAGAGTCAAACATAATTATGTTGAGATTTTAGGAGGTTTTAAACTTAAAATAATTGGATGGAATAGAAGATATGATAAATATCCAAATAAAGATGCTAGATTATTGCTCAAAGACGGTAAATTCATTATTGAAATAACTAAGCATATACCCAAACCAACTAAGTATATTCCCAAAGGCGTATTAGCTGTTGATATTAATGAGAAGCATATTGTTATTGGCAATTCATATTTTGAATATAGATTTGAAACAGCTATTGAGAGAGCTTTGCATTATAAACAACTAGCTGAAAATCTTCAGAAGAAATACTCATTGACTAGATACAATGCATGGCTTAGAAGAAGAGGTATATGGGAGAGAGTTAGATACTTCCATAGGAAGGCTAGAAATATTATTGAAGATTGGGTAAAGAAGACATCACATAAGATAGTTATACTAGCAAAGCATTATCAATATGCTATAGCTAGAGAAGACCTAACAAACTTAATAGAGAACCTTAGAAGGCTTCCTAAAGAGCATAAAGTTGCTTTATTGATTTTAAGTTATAAAAGATTGAAACATTGGATTGATTGGCAATGTGAAAAACATGGTGTGCCTTTAATCATTGTTGATCCTAAAGGAACATCAACTATATGCCCAATATGTAACTCAAAACTAGTGAAAAACAGCTATAGAAAAATGATATGTCTTAAATGCAGATTTGAAGCTGATAGAGATATAATAGCTATCCTAAATATTGAGAGAAAAGCAAAGATGTGGGGAGCTCTGATCCCCCTGAATGCTCTTCAGATGACAGATGTAAATCCGAATAGATGAGGGAAACCGAACCGCCCAAAAGGAACCTTCGCCCTTTAGGGCGAGAGGAGGTCAGATAATCCATATTTATTTTCTTCTATTATACATCTATGTTCACATAAAGAACATTTCACTTTATTATTTATTTTTTCATAAAATTTTGACTCTTTAATATTCATTTTCACTTTTTAATTCCTTTTGATAATAAAAATTCTTCTTTTTCTTCTTCTCCTGCAGGTCCTAAAATAACCAATCCTTTTCCATCTTCTATATTTATTTCATGCATTTTTAAGCTATGAGGAGTTTGCCTCATTTTTTCTATTAATATATATCTTTTTAATACTCCACCTTTAACAATTCTTCTAAATCTTATTATTCCATCTGCTATATGTTCAATTCCCCATCCAAAGGATTCAGATGTAGTAATAGCATATTGAGAAGTTACAAAAATTGTAAAATCCCATTTTGCTAAAACTTTTTTCACATAATAAGAATATCTTCTTGCCATTGATGGTTTATCAAGCCAAAATGCTGATAATGAATCAATAACAACTCTTGCTCTTCCATAACCCAAGGCCTTTTTTGCTTCTATAATTTTTTCAACAAGATCTTCTACAGTTAATGATTTTAATGACCATTTATCTTCTAATCCCATTAATGCATCAATTATTATTAATTTATCTTCTTTTATTGATTTATCAAAATCAAATTTGAATTGTTTTGCTTGATTTATTATGGATTCTCTACTTTCTTCTGTTGTAACATATATGCATTTATCTCCTTCTTTTATTCCTTGAGCTATAAAATGAATACAAAGAATTGTTTTTCCTGTTCCTGGCTCTCCAGTAATAGCAATACAAAATCCTCTTGGTATTCCTCCTGCTAACATTTTATCTAATGATGAAATTCCAGTAGAAAGTCTTTCTATATCCATTAATTAATAATTTCTTTTCATAATAAATAAATTTTGTTATAAAAATGAAAATAAAAGCTATAAGAAATTAAAATTATGTTAAATATCATTTAAAGCCCCAGAGGGGATTTGAACCCCTGACCAACGGCTTACAAGGCCGTCGCTCTACCAACTGAGCTACTGGGGCTTAATATTTTTTAATATTACAATCATTTAAAATTTTTCTCAAATTGTTTAAATATTAGCTAAAAATAATTTTTCATAGAGCCGGGGTGGCTTAGCCTGGTTAAAGCGCCGGACTCATAATCATATAAAGGGGACGAGAAATCCGGAGATCGCGGGTTCGAAGCCCGCCCCCGGCACTATTAATCTTAAAATAATAAAAATGAATAGTGAGTAAGTAATGATTCGTAAGCTATCATATTCTGATTTTGAATCCATATTAAAAGTAATTAATAATGCTGCACAAGCTTACAAAGGTTTAATTCCAAGCGATTTATGGAAAGAACCTTACATGTCAAATGAAGAATTGAAAAATGAAATTAATGAAGGTGTGGAATTCTATGGTTGGTTTGAGGATAATACTTTAGTTGGAGTAATGGGAATTCAATTTGTTAAAGATGTTACATTAATCCGTCATGCTTATGTTATTAAAGAATATCAAAGAAAGGGAATTGGTAGTAAGCTATTAAAATATTTAATAAGCTTAGCTAAAACTCCTGAGATATTAGTTGGAACATGGAAGAATACAACATGGGCAATTCATTTTTATGAAAAGCATGGTTTTAAGCTTGTCTCTTATGAAGAAAAAGATAAGCTTCTTCGAAAATATTGGAAAATTCCTGACAAGCAAATAGAAAATTCTGTAGTATTAAGACTAAGAAAATAATTGAAAGAAGCTTAATGAAGTAATTGCTTTTTTATAGAAGCAAATCACTTTAAATTGATAAAGTAATTTTCATTTTTTATTCTTTTGAATATTTTTTTGTAATCATTCCTTTGATTAATCCGATAATAAATCTAACGTTAATTCTCCAAAAGAATATTATTGTTTTAAATGTATGAGAATATCCTACAGCTAAAATAGGAATTATAAAGTGAGCTAAACAATATTTTATAAATCCATATAATGAATATATGCCATAATGCCACATTGCATAAGCTACTTCTATAGGATCTTTAATTACCATAAAATGTTTTACACCACAGTAAGGGGATGTATCCATTTTCCTTTTTTCTTTACATAATTATAAAGAAGTATATCTTCACCATAGAAAAGTGGTGGTGGATTATAATTTACAAGCACATCTTTTCTTATTAATGTATTATTAATAAATGGTACATCACGTAAATGTAATGGTCTTATTTTTTCTGAAACTATTCTATATGCTGTTATATGAATATTACATACATCAATTGAAGGTGTAGATATAGCAACAACACCTGGCTTTATGTATTTTGAAACAATATCAAACCAATTTTCAGGAATTTCAACATCATCATCAAACATAGCAATCCATTCTGTTGAGCATCTTCTTGCACCATTTACTCTTGCTTTAGATAATGGTCTTGATGTTTCAATAATTATATTGTTTACCCAAGATGCTTTTTTAAGAACTTCTAAAAGCTTTGGTCTAATTTTATTTGGATCTTTTGTTAAGATTAATACATCAACTTTCATATAAATATCACATAAAAATGATTTTTACTCTATAAGATATTATTTTTTTATTAAATGTTTACTACTGAATGTATTTAAGTAATTCATTAATTTTATTTGCTTCTATAAATTCAATACCTGCTTTATTTGCTGCAATTTTATCTTCTTCTCTATCTCCTACAAATATTACTTTTCTTACATTTAATATTTTTAATGCATTTATTATAGGCAATGGATTTGGTTTTAAATCCTCTATAGAATTTCTTCCAATTACTAAATCAATTAAATTCTTTATTCCTGTAACTTCAAGTACTCTTTCTATGCAATCTTTTGAATTATTTGATATTATTGCAATTTTAATTCCTTTACTTTTTAAATAATGTAAAATTTCTTTTACCCCTTTTAATAATTCAGCTTTTTCTGCTCCTCTTATTTCATATTTTTTTATTACTTCTAAGCATTCTTTTGCAAATTTATCCCCTTCTGAATGTAAAGATGAAAGTCTTTTAATTTCTTTAAATAAAGGTTTAAATTCGCTATAAAGACCATACTTTTTTGCAATTAATTTTAATTCATTTCTCATTAATTCATAATCAATTGGTATTTTTACAAGTGTTCCATCTAAGTCAAAGAATACTGCTTCCATAGGCCTATACTTCTCCATTCCCCTTCTTTTAATAATATAGGACCTGAATCCATATGTCTTATCCAGTAATAGCCTTCTCCTAATGCATTATATTTTTTCAATGGAGGAATTTCTTCATCATATGCTAATTTCACATAAATATATGGCATATTTAAACCAGCTACTGAAAAGAAAAGACTTGTTGTAAAAAATCTTCCTGCATTTATTTCTGTTGGACATGGAATTCCATTTTTATTTTCTTTTAAATCTACACAAAATATACCTGTAGGATTTTTATCTATTGCAAGTATGCATTCTGTAGCAATTTTATCAACATCGGGTCTATTTACTGTAACTGCAACACTTGGTGTACCTGTAATTCCTGAAGGAGCTAAATGAGGATAAATATATTCTAGTCTTTCTCTTACTTGAGATACTATAAGCTCACCATTTTTCCATATGCTATGAAATGCTAAATTTCTTCCTGGTAAATATTCTTGTGCAATAAATTTCCAATTTTCTCCTCTACTTCTCCAATATCTTATCCATGCTTTTCCCATTTCAATATTATAGCATGGTGTAGAACCTCTTCCACCAGCTCCACTTGTTGCTCTTATCCAAAAAGGAAGACCAAGTTCTTCTGCAGCTTCTTCTATTGAATCTTCATCTTTAATTTCTATGGCTTTTGCTACAGGAATTCCTGCTTTAGCCCATATTTTTGCAGATTCAAGCTTATCTTGACATATTCTTATGGTTTCTTTTTTTGGAAGAAAAGTAATTGCTTTTATTTTCTCTCTATTTTCTGAAATTACTCTTACTTCAATATCTGGTTGTGGATGAACCATTTCTATATTGTATCTTTCAATAACATCATTAAGAAATTCAATATATTTAGGATGAGTACATGGAATAGCAATTTGTCTTACATCAACATCAGGCAATTCTAAGTAATATTTATTAATATCAGTTCCAACAATAAAGAATTTTTCAGGTGCAATTCTAAGACTTTTTATAAAATTTACACCTGCAGGTCCTCCTGCTCCAGTTACAAGCATTCTCTTCATTTTAATCATTCCTCATTATTACACCCTACGTTTTACATACCATCTATTTGGATTTGAAGATATCCAATCAATTTCTCTTTTTATTCCTTCTTTTAAATTTACCTTTGGTCTCCAGCCTTTTTTCATTGCTTTACTTATATCAAGCTCAAGAACTTTTAATTCCTTTGGTATTCTCCATCTACCTGTTATATTTGAATAATCTCCTTCAGGAACTTCTTCAAAAATAGGCTCCATATCTTTATTTGCTATATCAATAATAAGATTGGCAAGTTCTTTTATTGTAACCGAGCTTCCACCTCCAATATTAAAAACTTCAAAGCCATCCCATTCCTCCTCTATCATTATATTATGAAATTCTACTACATCTTTAACATATACATAATCTCTTCTTTGATTTCCATCTCCAAATATAACAGGTGGCTTATCTTCTAATACTACTCTTTTAATAAATTCTGTTAGAACTCTTCCATACCATTCTCTTTCTCCATAAACAATTCCATATCTAAGAGCACAAATTTTCATTCCATAAAATATAGAATATTGTTGGCAATATAATTCTCCGGAATATTTACTTACCCCATAAGGCCATTGAGGTCTTTTTGGATGTTCTTCATCTTGTGGAATTTTAATTGCTTCTCCATAAACTCCAGCAGAAGATGCATAAATTATTTTTTTAACTCCAACTCTTCTTGCAGCTTCTAAAACATTTAATGTGCCTTCAATATTTGTTTTTGCATCTAATAGCGGATCATTAATTGCTGAGCCTATTTCAAGTTGAGCTGCTTGATGTGAAACAATATCTACATCTTTCATACATTTTAAAAGTAAATCATAATCAAGTATATCTCCATTAACTATATGAACATTATTTAAGGATTTAATATTAGCAATATTTTCTTCACATCCTGTAGAAAAATTATCATATATTATTACTTCATATCCTTTATTTGCAAGAGATTCTGAAATATGACTTCCTATAAATCCAGCTCCACCAGTTACTAAAATTCTCATTTTCAATCACTATTTATTATTCATTTTTATTCTTTAAATATTAAAATTTTATTAATCAGGACAGTAATCACATATTGGATTAAATGTATTATTTATGAAAGTTCTTCTAAAAT
>Ga0209225_1004398_pt1 | contig 11131 bp, 11 predicted proteins | sample WasSprMetagenome_FD_184732 | JGI IMG/M metagenome (GOLD analysis project Ga0209225, IMG submission 184732) | Sulfidic aquatic microbial communities from Washburn Spring, Yellowstone National Park, USA - WS (SPAdes) (version 3) | ecosystem: Environmental > Aquatic > Thermal springs > Hot (42-90C)...
TTCTGTCATACTTATAAAACCCTCTTACTAAAACAAAAGCCTCGGCAGCATAACATCCAACAGTACTTCCTCTTAACATAGCTAACATCTTTAAACTTTCTACTGATCTTTCATTCGGAAATTCTTTAATCTGAGACTTATATTTCTTGAAAGCTTCAATCTTTTTATCTAAATATTGAGAGATATCTATAAATACATTGGGAATAAAATTGGGTGTAAGATAAGGTGCATTCCAATTTGTTTCAGAAAGGGTTTCATAAGCATATATAAATACAGGAAACTCTGAATTATTGGGTCGTGCAGCAACCAACGCAGATAGAAATATCCTTTGATGATCTATATGAATATCTCCATTGAAAGGAATAAATACTATATCAGGCTTTATACATTTAAATATTTCAACTAATTTATCATTGATCTCTCTACTTGGAATTGAATCCAAATTAGCAGCTGGAAAGGAAAGAAAGAAGGTTTCTTTAACTTTTAAAAATTTATGAGCTTCTAAGGCTTCTCTTCTACCAATATTTATAGATTCCTCATCGAAGAGAGGTGGATAACCCTTAGTAGCAATTATAACATAAACTTCCGCTCCCTCATCAGAAAGACGTGCCATCGTTCCTCCCACTCCTAAGATTTCATCATCAGGATGAGGAGCAATAACTATAACCTTTTTGCTCATAAATCCTTCTCCCTGTGGAGCTTTTGATATAAGCTAATAAAATCAATACCAAGCTTTTCATGAAGTTTAAAAAGATTCCTCGGTAAAATTTTATCTTCTCCTTCTAACTGAACAACCTTAAGTAGTATATGGTTCCCATCCCCACATTTAACTAAAGCTCCTGTTCCTTCGAAAGCTTGAATTTGCCCAGGGATTCCACAGTAAGGAGCGTCTCCAATGTAATCTGCTTCCCATATTATCAATTTTTTGCCTTTATAAAAAGTAAAGGCTCCAGGATATGGTTCTGTTACAGCCCTAATTAATGTCCATATATACTTAGCAGGTAAATCCCAATTAATATATCCATCGGTAGGAGTTCTCTTGGCACAATAGGTTGCCTTTGTGTGGTCTTGAGGAATACGAGGAGCTTTACCATTTATGAGTAAAGACAGTGCTTCTAATAATAGCTCTTTTAGAACTTTAAGATGTTTCTCGTACAAAGTTGTAGCAGTCTCGTTAAAATCTACAGGAAAGATTTTTTGAAGTAAAATATCCCCTGAATCAACACCTTCATCTAACCAGAATAATGTTGAACCTGTTTCTTTTTCTCCTTGAAGGATAGTCCACGGAATAACCGCACGTCCACGATTTTTAGGTAACGGTGCAGGATGGTATCCTATGGATCCTTTTGAAGGAATAGCTAAAACCTCTTTATTTAAAATTTGAGACCAACCTATAACAAACATATAATCTGGCTCAAAACTTTTTATCTTTTCTATTGTTTCAGGATTATTAATATTAGAGGCCTCTATTATAGGAATATTATACTCTAAAGCCAATGGACGAAGATCAACAAAATCAGAATGCCTATAAGCCTTTGATAGAGGAAGAGTTACCACTGTGATGGGTTTTATAGATTTTTCTATCATTGTCTCCAATGCTACCAGAGTGCTTTTAACCGTTCCTACGAGACCAACTTTCATATTCTATAGCCTCCCTTAAAGCTTTTTCGTTAATACGCTCTCCAAAGAATATTGTATTTAAAGTCTTTATTATTATACATAAATCTAATTTCAATGACCAGTTTTCAATATACCACACATCCAATCTTATCCTATCACTCCAATCCAATAAAGTATTTCCATTTACCTGAGCCCACCCTGTAATTCCTGGTTTCATATTTAATCTACGCTTTTGAAAATCATCATAACTTTTAACTTGGCTAGGGAGAGTTGCTCTTGGGCCAACAAGACTCATATCCCCCTTAAGTACGTTTATCATCTGAGGAACTTCATCTATATGATATCTTCGGATTATACGTCCTGTTCTTGTTACTAAAGGATGTTCTTCCCTAACCTGTCCTACTTCCTCAGGAGGGAGATTGTTAACCTTCATACTTCTAAATTTTATTAATGTAAACTCTTTTCCTTTTAATCCCGCCCTTTTTTGCTTAAAGAATATTGGTCCTCTATCCTCTAAATATATAGCTACTGCAGTAGCGAAGGTGATAGGAAGGCTTAAGAAAAGAACAGAAATAGCCACAATAATATCAATTGCTCTTTTAATTTTTAATGCCATATCCCTTTTCATCTCTTAAATCCAGCATAGTTCTGAATTTATATATCATAAAAGGCTTACCCTTTAAACCCGGCCGAACCTGTTTAAAAAATATCGGTCTTCCCATAGTAAAGTAAATTATTAAGGAGAGAATGATTATAAGAGGACTGCTTAATGCCAGTCCTATAAGAAAACCAACTATATCTATAAGGCGCTTAACGAATTGGTTTCTCATATTCTTTAAATATCTTCTCAAGTTTATCCACAAGAACAGGTATAGAATGGTATTTCTCTACATATTTTTTCCCATTCAATCCTATTGCTTTTCTTTCCTCAGGAGACATTTTATACAATTCAATTATAGCCTCTGCAAGAGCTTGAGGATTATCTGGTGGAACAGTTATTCCTGCTCTGGCTTCTTCTACAGGATTATTGATAGAATTTGAAGAAAAAATTATAGGTTTTCCTGAAGCGAGATAATCAAAAAGTTTATTTAGACTTATCCCATATCTATAGAGAGAAGAATCTCTTAAAAGTAAAATTAACGCATCAGATTTATAGATAATTTTAGCCATCTCCCTTTTAGGCACAGCTTTATTAAACTCAATGTTGTTTAAATTTTTCTCTCCTATTATCATAACTAATCTCTCCTTTTCTGGTCCATCACCTACAAGAAGAAATTTAATTTCCGAATAGCCTTCTTTCAAGATTTCTGCTGCTTCTAAAAGAATATCAAGATTATTTATCTTTCCAATAGCTCCTGTATAGGTTATTATAAAACCTTTTTTATCACGTCTTAGATCGTTATTATCTATATCAAAATTGAACCTTTCTAAATCTACCCCATTAGGAATCCAAACAATTTTTTCCGAGGGAATACCAAGATTTTCTATGTATTCATTAGCCTTTGGCAAAAGAACTATTATTTTGTCTGCCTTTTTGTACAGAAACTTTTCAAGAATTCCTAATAAAATTACAAATGGATGCCATTTAGGAACTCCCATATCAATTAGAGTCTGAGGCCAGAGATCCCTTACTTCCATTATAAAAGGTGTTTTATATTTCTTAGAAAGTAAATATGCTGTAAACACTGCAAAAAGATGCACCGAAGATCCAACTATAATATCAGGTTTCTCAATATCTAATTTTTGAGCTACTTTATAAGCTTTAATAGAATATGAAAGCATATTAATAACCCTTCTCCAATCATTCCGAGTATATGGAAATGTCTTTATCCATATAAATCTAACTCCATCATAGTCTTCAATTATATAATTTTGACTATTATAATTTTTAGTCTCTTTAAGCAGACTATAATGAAAACTCGAAGCAAATATAGTAACTTTATAGCCTCTCTTTACTAGCTCTTTTCCAAAATCAAAATGTCTTGTTCCCCCAGGAAGGTCTGGAGTAAGGGCATAGTGATTAAAGAACCAAATATTTCTGTTAAACATTATCCATCTCCTCTATAGGTTCTTTAAATGTGATAAATTCAATTTTATTTTCTTTTAAATATTGTATTAACCAAATATACCATTCCTTCCATGTACTAAAGCTATCACTAAAGTATCTATCATGAAACAAAATAGTAAAATATTTTAGATTTCTCTTAAAAGCCTCCTCTATTATTTCTTTAGTGCTATCTTTTACTTGTTTCAGATTTTGATTTTGGAATCTTGAGTTTTTACAGATTATGTACCCATCCATTATACATAAAGGGAACTCCCATAAATTACCTATTTTAAAAGGATTATCTAATCCATACATTGTGGAATCAAAATAGTATCCTATCTTTGAAAGTAATTCTAATGTTGTTTTATCGCTTCTTAAATAATGCATTCTTATCCCAATTTTCTCTTGTCCCGATATCTGCTTAAAAAGATCATACTCTTTTTTCATATCATCAAAGTTGTTATATGCTATTCCATGAACTCCAACATCAAAGCCCTCTTTTAAAATATTCTTAATCCAATATTGAGCATTCTCCAGAGAATAGGAAAGCCCAAGCCCATTACTCACTCCAACAAAAAAGGTTGAATTGATCCCATTTTCTTTATCAAATTTTATTAGTTCTTCAATATTCTGCCATTTATTATTTAATATATCCTTTAAACGCCACAAATATTCTTTCACTGATATACTCTTATTAATCAGTTCAATAGAACTACGCGCCAAAAATTTCGGAACTATCAAATCCTTATTATGTTCCAATACAGTAATATGATCAACATCATGAGAAATTATCACTTTCATCAGAATAGCTCCCTTTTATAAAATTTTAATAATACCTCAAGAGGTAACAATGCCTTGTTTATTCTAAAGTATGGTTTTAGATCTCCACCAAATCCTCTAAAATACTTTTCTATTTGTGTCACCATAGAACCTTCAAAATCAAAATATTTTAAACCAATCTCCTTAGAATACTCAATAGCCTTCCATAACGCCAATGCACCAGCTCCATGATGTTTAAATTCATAGTTATAACCACCTAGTAGATAATAAGCAGTTAACTTATCGTATACACAAAAGGCTCCAGCAATAGGTTTTTCGTCTTTAAAAGTGACAAATGCAAAGGAGTTAGAATCATTTGCAAAATCAAAAAGTATTTTATTCAAATAATATTCGTTAATACCCTTCTCCTGTCGAGAAAATGTCTTTAAAACAAGCGACTTTATAATATTAAAATCGTTAACTTTCTCTACTGTTAACTTATCTCTAATAGCCTTATTTATATCATTTCTCCTCTCAACAGTCATATTTTTATAGAGATTATCAAGAGATGTACTTAAATCTAAAATATAGGTATACCCAGGAACTACTTTAAACTTCCTCCATATAAAAGGTAGAGTGTCTATAATGTTTCTCCCGAGAGACACCGAAATTATAGAGTAACTTAATTTATCTAGGAATTCAGCCATTAGAGAAAGAGTTTCTCTATATTTATTTGCAACATTAACTGGGTTTCGAGCTTCTATTTTAACAAATGGACCAATAAGGGGCGTAAACGGTGGATTTCTATAAATTGTAAGACCAAACTTCTTTTCCTTATATAAATGAAACCCACCTAAAAAATTATCTCCCTTATCAAAGATACCATATATTGAAAGATTATCAAACATCTTTAGCCACTGATAAGTATTAAATATTGAGCCTTGCTCTATAGATAGCTCATTATACTTTTCTACGTAAGACATGGAAAGTTTTTTAATCTCCATATTGTTTCCCAATTTTCTTTTCTCCTAATAATTTTTCATATAATTCTATCAACTTTTCTCCCTCTTCCTTCCAATTATATTTCTCCAAAACCGCTTTTCTACCATTTTCTCCCATTTGCCTTGCCTCATCTGGGTGGTCTATTAAATATTTTATCGCTTTTGCAATTTCTTTTGGATCAAGAGGATCTACACAGATTCCACAATTGTTACCCTCAACTATTTCCTTCCACAGAGGGAAATTTGAAGCAATGACAGGAAGACCAGCCAACATATATTCGAAGAGCTTAATCGGTAATGAGGTAAGATAATTAAGAATTGGATGTAAGCAAACCATTCCTATATCTGATTTAGTTAGGAATTCGAGAATGTTTCTGAAATCAACCCAGCCAAGATATTGCACTTTCTCAAACCCTTTTAAACTTCTTACTCTAGCTTCTAAATCTGGTGGGTCAAATTTACCACATAGAATCAACCTTACTTGTTTGTTAGATTCAACAAACTCTAAAGCTTCAACCATTCGAACAATACCTCTTGTTTCGGTTATGCCACCAGTATAAATGAGATTAATAGTGTCTTTTCTATTATTATCAATTCTTTTTACACTCGGCATATCTTCAATAGCTGGAAAGTTTTTAACACTAATAGCATTTTTGTGATAAGAAAAATTTGTTAATATATCATCAGTTGCAGTTACAATACCGTCAAAAAACAACGAAGAAAAATGTTCAAGCATATTTACAATATAGGCAATGCTTTCTCTAAAAATCTCCGGTATATAATGTTTTGAAAGGATCTGTTTGCTATAATCCTCATGCACATCGTAAATCACCTTTTTGCCCGTTAATATTTTCAATAGTACCCCTACTGGCAAAAGTTCAGGGTCATGAAAATGATAAATCTCCACTCTTAACTTTAAAGCCTTTATTAGAGCAACTATTGGCAAAAGGGTAGTTCGTTCTACGCGATTTTTTATCTTTGGGATCGGTATTATATTGACTCCTTCGACCGTCTCTTCTTTGTCATGTTGAGCTATAAGATAAACTTTATAACCTTCCTTCGTAAGAGTTCTGCATTCTTTATGGAATATGCGAACATCAAATGGAGAGTGGACTGTAGTTATGTGAGCTATCTTTTTGTTTTGCATTTTCTATCATCCATCAAAGATTTAGGTAGAATATATATAAATACTAATAAAACTATAATATTATGGGTTAGTATACTAGTAAAAAATGAACTACTTGCGAGCGAAGAACCTGGTAAGGTTAGCAAAATAGTAGAAAATTGTAAAGGCAAAGGTTTTGAAATGCTATCATACAACCATAATATTATAGCTAACATAAAACTTAAAAAGAATACACCGAAATATCCAAAATCAGCGAACCCTTGAGCCCAAAAGTTTTCATTTGCACTCATATAAGGACTCCCAAAATAATAATTGCCAATAATAAATGGTGGCGGGTAAGGGTAAGGATAATTAACATAATTGTGTAATATTCTGTTGTATCCCAAATTAGCTTTCGGATTTACTGAGAAAAAATCAAAATAGTATTTTGTTAATAAACCATGTGTTAAAATTTCACGTCTTACTATAATAGATGTGAATATATTAGTACTGAGTATATTATCCATTAATATAGCCAGGATTACTAATAAAATAAATACAATAAAAATTCTCATCCCAGCTTTCTTCCCACTTTTTCTTAATATGAAAAATAGTCCAATTAATAAAAATGGAGAAAATATTATCATTTTTTGGGCGTCTGTCATATACATTAATATTTGTCCCACGAAACCAATCATAACCCATATTATTTTTTTCGAATAAAGTCCAAGTGCGATAAAAAATGGATTTATAACTTCCGATAAAGTAGGTATTAAATACCCTGAGATAACACTACTTTGGGCAAGTATTTCTCTTCCGCTTAATCGAGTTTTATACACCTCAGAAGATAAAAGGGGATTTACCATCACTAAATGAGACCTAAAATTTCTGAGGATGAATAAATATAAAAAACCTATGCTTACTATAGAAATCCACCAAAATAAAATTTGAGGGATATGGATTCTTTTTACACTCAACAACGGGAATTTATAAAACAACCCCATAAAAGCAAAAGAAATTAAAATAGGCCATGAAATCTTAATAAGAGAATCTATCCCAACTCTAGATATATAAACAGGAACAATACTCACAGGTATTACGACAAGAAGATATAAAAACCAATAAATTATCTGAGAAGGACGAGTAATATTAACCGGCATCCACAGTAGAGGAGTTAAGCCTGTTAACCATGCAATCATAATAATATAAACAGGGGGATTTGAATAGACATAGCCCATATACACAAATTCAGGGCAAATTTTATATCTATAAGAAAAATGAAGAATCAGCAAGTATAAAAATCCAACAAATATTAATAATATACGAGTTCTAGAAGCAATCCTAATGATTCGAAATTTTTCCCTATAAATTATGGGGTTAGATCCCTCATTTGATAATATTGAGAATTTCATAATAAGCATCCTTTTGCCATCTCTCGATAAGAGAGGTATTATGCCAAAGTAATACAAAAGTTCCTCTAAAAAGAAGACAACAATTAGACAGATGATCTATATACTTTAAGGCATCTTTCATCTTTAAATTCATATAATCTTGTCCCCAAATAGTCTGATCCATTACCGTTAGGGGCTTCTCATAAAGTCTTAATGGCTTACGTGTTAATAGATTAAAAACAGGATAATCATAACACGTTCCTGTCCGAAATCCTGCATAATCGGCAAATGATAAAGTACTATCGTAGCTGAGTCCTGCGTCTTCCCAGTTCTGCCATGTAGTTGGATTTTCCCAGCGTAAGTAATGTTGCCTCCCCCCCCAAGAATATTGTTTAATACCAAGTTTTTCAGCTACCACAACTAATTTTTCAAATTCCTTCTTCGTCTGTTGAGAATCACGGAATGTATTATAACTTGCATGAAATCCGATAGTATGTCCACGTTTATAGATTTTGCTCATTAAAGCTCTAATATCAGGTGAGTCAAGAGAATAATTACTTCCATCCAAAGATCCAGCTGTATGGTCAGTCATAAAATAGAACTCACTCTTTAATCCATATTTTTCGCTCAAATCCATTATGAAATCAAAGGTGTTAGCTGGATCGAGTTCTGGATCGTTTTGAATCTTACACCTCCATCTTCGGACCACTAAACCAAAATCTCTGCGTTTAAGTATATCACCACCAATATTGCGAAACAGTTGATACCAGCTCTGGTTACATACCATAAATGGGTGATCAACATCATGGGTTAGTAAAACCTTATAACTATGTTGCTTTCTATTCAAACCTGGCCATAATCGTTTCATCGCCGCCCATAGAACCTCAACATACTCATTTACGATAGGACGTAAAAGGAACCCTTCTTTATATGCTAATGAGGCTTTAGCTGGGAATCTTTCATGCTTATCTCTTTCTTTCAAAACTATCTCTTCATATCGAGTTAACATAAAAAAACAAGATCCAAAAATATCGAGACCTAGATGCAAGTAATTCTCCTCTTGCTCAAAATATCTTCCATTAGATAGCTTCCTTCCATAAATTACAGGTAACTTTTTATCGCATAACTTAAGCTCAGGTAAATCTACTGATACATCCCACTGTGGAAGAGGAGTTAAAGGCAGTGATGATTCCTTTAGCCATTTCTCAATAGGCATATTAAATAATACATTTTCAATAACTAGGACTTTATCTGATTTGTCTTCTCTAAGCTTAATTACTATTTTATCATTATTATGCGCTTCAATCATATAATCTAGTCCAAGGAAACTTGCTAGAAGTACTTTTATAATATAATTGAACTCCAATAGATAGGAATTTCTTGGAACCTTAACAACTAGCATACTCATCTTTTCCTCATCTTTTCTATCAGCCATCTTAACCCAAAACTTAAAAGGGTTCGAAGATTTATGGGTCTAACTGCATAATATACCTTAAGTTCCCCTCCCCATCTAGACTTAGCATTTTGTACTGTAGGAAGATTTGCACCACAATAATCAAAAACTCTTACGCCAACATTGGCAAGATCCTCAAGAGTAAATTTAACAATATAGTCACTTACGCCATATTTCAAAAATTTTCTTTTTGTTCCAGCAACCCAGTCTATTGCAAGTCCATTATTACCTTTTAGAACTATTCTCGCACCTGCAGGCTCTCCATCTGGAGTAAATACGATATAACATCTAAGATTTTCTTCTCCTAAGAGTTTAAGTGCTAGTTCCAAGTCATTTTTAGTAAGCCCGTAATCAAAATTTTGGCGATCCTCAGTGTCAGATAAACATTCGATAACTGCCTCAAAATTATAATTACGTTGAACATAAAAGCTATTAGACTTAGCCTTATTAAGATTTTTCTTCACAGAATAATCTATTTCACCGAAATTAATAGGAAGATTTAAATAAAATGTATATCTAGGCTCAACTAAAAATCCTTCCCATTGCCAAGTCCTGACATCAAATACCTCAGGCGGTAAAACAATACTACTCTTTAAGCCTCGTTTTTTAAACTCATCTTTCAGCAATTCACTTAGGGTAAGCCATTGATAACGAAGCTTATATGGAACATTGGTTGAAGTTGGATAAAAAACTACTGGAAGATAAGGATTAAGCTTTGGAGAAATAATCTTTCCACTTTTATCTGTATATATAACCGTCTCTAATTTAGGTCCGTTATCTGATAAACTTAATAATAGTCTTTCTGACTTTATTCCCCACTTATGTTCATTAAACTTAAGCCACCCTTCTAACATTAATGGATGTTCATTCATTAATATTAGACTCCCTTTTAGAAATCTCAGTTTTCATCCATCTTTTCAAGATTACAAAATTAAATCTAGGAATATTAATACTTAAAGTTTCAATAAAACCATCAGATTTAAACCCCACTTTTTGTATAGCTCTAATTGATGGGAGATTGTCGGTTTCAGTATCAACATACACCTCACTAAAAGGATCAATTTTTCTGGCAATCTCACATAATTTTATAAGATTTCGTTTGTATAATCCCTGATTCCGAAACTCTTCTCGCGTCCTACAATAATGTATCCAGTACACCTTAAGTCTGTTTACAAAAGGCAAGTGGTTTGGTCCGGGAGTTCCAGGGCAACTCATCCACGCATAAGAAACCCACTTATCACCATCATAATGGATGATTCCTTTCATACCAGATTTAACAAATTTAAGAAAAAGTTCCAACCTTCCTAGATCATCCTTAAATAACATCCTTATTAATTCAGGAGATGCTTCTTCACATTTAAGTAAATTAAAATCAGGGAGAAGTGGCACTTCCCATAAAGAAGGAAGTTTGAAGACCATATATTTATTTATCTGTATAACTTTTTTAATCTTATTTAGAATCTTCTTCACAAAGTTTGATTCCTCTGTATCTATTTCAGTATACATTTCTTCAGCACCTCTACCATCTTCTCCGCCGAATACTCATCTTTAAAGCTAACCTCTTCTCCTGGTCCTATATTCTTTACCGCAGATATAATTCTATCACAATCTGCCCCTACAAGTCTATTCCATCCAAACTTTACTGTCTCCACCCATTCTGTCTCATCTCTTAATGTAATGCAGGGGACTCTTAGCCAGAAGGCTTCCTTCTGGATGCCTCCTGAATCTGTAAGAATCGCCCTCGCATTCTTCTCT
>Ga0209225_1004402_pt1 | contig 11121 bp, 8 predicted proteins | sample WasSprMetagenome_FD_184732 | JGI IMG/M metagenome (GOLD analysis project Ga0209225, IMG submission 184732) | Sulfidic aquatic microbial communities from Washburn Spring, Yellowstone National Park, USA - WS (SPAdes) (version 3) | ecosystem: Environmental > Aquatic > Thermal springs > Hot (42-90C)...
GAACCGCCGTTACAGCAGAATCTACACCGCCACTCAGGGCGCAGATGACCTTGCCTCCGTCTTTGACAACTTCTTTTATATATTCTATTGCGCTTTGGATATAAGAGGTGGTTGTCCATAAGGGTTCGCATCCTGCTTGATTATAGAGGAAATTGCGAATCACCTCTATTCCCCAGGGTGTATGAACGACTTCGGGATGGAATTGGACACCAAAGATTTTTCTCTCTGGGCAAGACATAGCTGCAACGGGGGTGGAGCGGGTATAGGCTGTAATTTTGAAGCCTGGAGGTGGTTTAACTACGATATCGGAATGGCTCATCCAAGCTATCAACTCGGGATTCAAGCCGGCGAATATATCTGAATCGTCTATAACAAATAGCTCCGTCTTTCCGTATTCCGCTTTCTCTCCCCTTCTCACTTCTCCATTGAGCATATAGCTAATCAGCTGATGACCGTAACAGATGCCCAGTATGGGGATTCCCAGGTTGAAGATTTCGGGGTCGCATTTCAAGCTCCCTTCCTCAAAGACGCTGTTCGGACCGCCCGAAAGAATTATTGCCTTGGGGTTGATTCTCTTTATCTCCTCAGCGGTAATGGAGGGAGGGACGATTTCCGAATAAACATGACACTCCCTCACCCTTCGCGCGATGAGCTGGCTATACTGGGCTCCGAAGTCCAAGACCAACACTATTTGCTTTTGTGGCAAAATGGAGTTATCTCTCTCGGCGATTTTTAATCTCCTTCCTTCCGTTTTTAATCAATTATTTATCGCTTTCGCAGACAAATTAACAGGAGGGGGATTTTTTTATAACTATTATATCATAAACGAAAAATTTGTCTATACTTTGTGTAATTCCATTACATTTTAAACTACTTCTATTCCCCTATCATCTGTCATCTCTAGTGTCACAACGAGGAGCGGAATGGCAGCAGCTTGTAATCCTTACAAGCGATGGGAAGCGGTCTTTTTTTAAACTCCCAGAAGGAGATTGCCACGCCCTACCGCTTTGCGGTAGGGCTCGCAATGACAAATTGGATTTGAAAGCCGAGAGCGCCACGCCCGCCTTTGGTGGTATCGCGATGATTATTACGCTCTCTGTCATTGCTGGTATGGGTAAAGGTTTTGGAAACGGAGAAGGGATAAAGAGTATAAATGGCAATTGGGGATAAAAGATTTTTTCTAATTGAGGGAGAGAAAAAGAGGTATCGTATATGTCTAAAAAACCTATACCCATAGATGCGAGCGATGGCGAAGCAATCTCAATGAGATTGCGAGCCTTCTGCGGAGCAGAAGGCTCGCAATTAAAAATCTTCCTTTTTAGTAATTTCAATATCTTTTTGGAATTATTTGGGAGATTTCCCGTATTGACCCAGACATATCTTCTCCAATATCTCCCTCGCCTTTATCAGCGCCCTACCTCTATGGCTGACCTTGTTCTTCTCTTCCAAGCTCAGCTCCGCCATCGTTTTACCAAGCTCGGGAAGGAAGAAGATTGGGTCATATCCGAAGCCTCCCTTCCCTCTTGGCTCATAAGCGATGAAACCCTCAACTATGCCCTCAGCCTTCTCCAAAATCCCCTCGGGCGTGGCGATGGCGATGACACAGCGAAATAAAGCCTTCCTCTCCTCCCAACTTTTTCCTTCCAGCAACGACAAGATAAGATTTATCCTTTCCTCATCGCTTTCCCCCACCCTCTTCGATTTTAAGCCCGGAAAACCGCCAAGGGATTCTATCTCCAAACCCGAATCATCCGCCAAGGAGATCTCTCCCCAGCGCGATACCGCCTCAAGCGCCTTGCGAGATGCGTTTTCCCAATAGCTTTCTTCCCCTTCTTCTGTTTCAAGAGGAGCCGGTAAGGGAACAATCTCAAGGGGAAGCCCATTCAAAATCTGTTTCATTTCCCTAAACTTGCCCTTATTATTTGTTGCTATTATCAGTTTTCTCATATCAGCTTTTCAACCTCTTCCCTCAAAAGCGACAAGGTCTCCTCGGAGTGAGATTCCATATAGCATCTCATTATCGGCTCCGTTCCCGAGGGGCGTAGAAGAAGCCAAGAACCATCATCAAACTTGAGCTTAACGCCATCCATTTCGTTTATCTCTCTTATCTTCATCCCCGCAAATGAGGAACCCACCTTCTTCAAAGCTCTTAGCATTTTCTTCTTCCTTTTTTCCTCAACGGGAATATCAACCCTTTGGAAAAAGAATCTCCCTATTCTCTCAAAAATCTCCCCTAATATTTCCTTCAAAGGTTTTTTCCATTTAGCGCATATCTCGCAAATCAATAAGCAGGCTAAAACGCCGTCCTTTTCCGGTATATGCCCCTTTATAGTCATACCTCCAGACTCCTCCCCTCCTAATAGTCCGTCCTCGTCCTTCATTGCCTTTCCCACGAATTTAAAGCCAACGGGCACTTCTTTGAGGGGGAGGTCGTAGAGCTTTGCCAAAGAATCAAGCATACTCGTCGTAGCGATACTTCTTACAACGAGTCCCTTCATTTTCCTCTCTTCCACGAGATACTTAAGAACAATAGCAAACACCTCGTTCGGTGTGATGAAATCGCCTCCCCTATCCACGATGCCGAATCTATCAGCGTCTCCGTCGGTTGAGAGCCCGATATCTCCTTCTTTTTCCATCTTCTCCCTCAGCTCTATGAGGTTTCCCTCAGATGGATCGGGAAGCATCTCTCCGAAGAGAGGATTCCTTACATTATGAAGCACTTCCACTTTCCAACCAACATCCCTTAATATCTCGTCAAGGAATCCTCTTCCACTTGCATAGAGTGGGTCGTATATGGCATAATGAGGATTCTCTCGGAGGAGGGAGAAATCTATCACCTTCTCCAGGTGTTTTCTATAGGAGGGGAATGGGTCAAAGCGCTGAATTTTCCCTTTTATCCCTTGTGTTTTCTTTCCCCTTCTTCTCCTGACGAATTTTATCAGTTCCTCAATTCTATCAGTGACATCAGGAAGGGCTGGATGAATATACTCGGGAATGAATTTTATTCCTGAGTATATGGGTGGATTGTGGCTTGCGGTTATCATCACTGCTCCTCCTGCTTTGAGTTCCTTTATGGAGAATGATATGAAGGGAGTGGGGACATCCCTTTCCGGAAGGTAAACATCTATACCGTTTGAGGAAAGGACATCGGCAACTGCTATAGCGAATTCAGGGGAGAGGAAACGAGCATCGTAGCCGACAATCGCTCCCCTCTCGGCTGTTCCCCTCTCCTTCATAAAGAGGGAGATTGCCTCAGCCACAATCCTCACATTTTCAAAGGTGAATTCATCCGCTATTATCGCTCTCCAGCCGTCGGTTCCGAACTTGAACTTCATTTCTACCTCCTTTTCAAATTAATTTTTGAAGCAGTTGCTGAAGATGTTCAATTAAATGCCTTCCGCTGAGCCCCTTTATATCTATGACTATCTTTCCATCAGCCCATCTTCCTCCGCCAATTCTTCTCAGCTTTGAGCGGTCAAACTCCTTCAATGTCTGGATATATAGCCTTCCACCCCTATATTTGAGGGAAAGGAGATTTGCCTTCTTCGCAAGGAAGCGAAGATTGAGGACTTTGAAGAGATTCTTCGTTTCTTCGGGCAATTCCCCAAACCTGTCCTTCATTTCCTCCTCCAAGTTTCTCAATTCCTCTTCCGATTTACAGCTCGCCAATCTTTTGTAGAAATCAAGCCTTATTGAGGCGCTTAATATGTATTCCTCGGGGATATAGGCGGAAATGGGTATATCAACGGGAGGAAGGAAGAATTCCTTCTCTTCCACCTTCTTTCCCCTCAATTCCGCTATCGCTTCCTGAAGAAGGGAAAGATACATATCGAACCCTACAGCCTGTATATGCCCGTGCTGTTGAGGTCCGAGGATATTGCCCGCCCCTCTTATCTCTAAATCCCTTATAGCGAGACGCAACCCCGAGCCCAATTGGGAGAATTCCTCTATCGCCTGTAATCTCTCCTTGGCTTCTTTTGTTTTCAGCTGCTTGGGGTCGTAGAGAAGATAGGCATAGGCTTGTCTATATGAGCGTCCCACCCTGCCCCTCAGCTGATAGAGCTGACCCAAGCCGAAAGAGGTTGCCTCGTTGATGATGATTGTATTTGCGTTGGGCACATCCAAGCCGTTTTCTATTATAGTCGTAGAGACGAGAACATCTATTTTCCCTTCATAGAAGTCAAGCATTGTCCTCTCCAATTCCCTCTCTGGCATAGCTCCGTGCGCCACCTTTACCCTCGCATTTGGGCATAATCCCTTTATCTTTCTCGCTTCCTCATATATATCCTCAATCCTGTTGTGAACATAGAAGCACTGCCCTCCCCTGGCTAATTCCCTGTTTATCGCCTCTGCAATTAGCTTCTCATCCTTTTTCGCCACAATCGTCTTTATTGGCAATCTCCCTTCTGGAGGCTCCGTGATCACGCTTATATCCCTGATATTGCTGAGAGCCATATTCAGGGTTCTGGGAATCGGGGTAGCGGTGAGGGTTAGGACATCTATCTTCGTCTTTACCTTCTTCAGCGCTTCTTTTTGAAGCACTCCGAACCTTTGTTCCTCATCTATTATGAGCAAACCGAGATTTTTGAATTTTACATCTTTTGACAATAGCCTGTGGGTTCCTATTATTATGTCAACGCTTCCTTTCTCAAGGTCCTCAAGGATTGCCTTTTGCGTCGCCTTTGAAACGAATCTGCTCAACACCTCCACCCTGATGGGAAACGGTTGTAGTCTCTCCTTGAAGACAGCGTAATGCTGCTGAGCAAGGACGGTTGTAGGAACGAGAACTGCCACTTGATAATTATCCATAACAGCCTTGAAGGCTGCCCTTATTGCCACCTCCGTTTTGCCGAATCCCACATCTCCACAAATCAATCTATCCATAGGCTTTGGCGATTCCATATCTCTCTTAACTTCCTCTATCGCCCTCTTCTGGTCCTCCGTTTCCTCATAGGGAAAGTATGCTTCAAGCTCGGCTTGCCAAGGGGTATCGGGAGAGAAGGAAATCCCTCTTTCTATCTCCCTTTTCGCGTAAAGCTCCAATAGCTCCTTAGCCAATTTCCTCGCCGATTCCTTCGCTTTCCTCTTTATCCTCTCCCATTCCCCTGCGCCAAGCCGACTGAGGGGGGGATTCGCTTCCCCTATATAGCGCTGAAGCTGTCGCACATCCTCCACAGGAATGTAAAGCTTCGCCCCCTCAGCGTATTCCAAGCAGATATAATCCTTCTTCACTCCTTGAACCTCCAAGGGGAAGATCCCCCTGAAAGCTCCAATCCCGTGGCGAGGGTGGACGATGAGGTCCCCAATACGCATATCGGTTATATCCGATATCTTCGCAACCTCGCGTGAGGGGAATATCGGTCTCGGTCGCCAAGGCTTCTTTATCCCCGTGAGCTCCTCATCCGTGATTAAGGACAATTTGCCTTCCGGTATGAGGAATCCTCCTCTAAGGGTGAGGGAGAGGAGATTTACTCCACCTGCCTGAAGGGAATCCTCATAGCTCTTCAATTCACTTATTTTTATTCCTTCCTCTCTCAAAAGGCTTGCTATACCATATCCCTTCCTCGTGCAGATTATTTGAGTCCATCCGAGAGCTTCCCTTGTCTTTATCTCTTCAATAAGAAGCTTTAACTGCCCTCTGTAGTTAGGAGGAGGCAATACCTCAAGATTAACGGTTGGAGAGCGAGGAAAAATGTAAAGGATGTTAGAATCCTCCGGAAAGTTGAGGTCATCGGGGGCTATCCCCAGCACTATTTTGGGATAATCCGCGATCATATCTTCAATTTTTCTCCCTTTGCCGGAATCAAGGAGGGAGAAAATATCCTCCTCTTTAGTCCTTTCATAGGAGCGTTGGGTTGAGATATCAAAACGGCGAATCTCCTCAATCGTATCTCCGAAGAAAACGAGACGAATTGGTTGGGGGATATGAGGCGGGAAGATGTCAATAATCCCGCCCCTAACAGCGAATTCCCCCGGACCCTCCACGATATCCACCCTTTCGTAGCCGAGCTCTATCAGCCTTTTCAATAGCTCCTCAAAAGGGAAATCCTTTTCCTCTTCAACCTTGATATACTCCCTCTCCCCTACCCTCTGACCGAGGGTTTGAAATGGAATTACGACCTTTCCTCTTCCTCTATTCAGTTCTTCAAGGGAGTTGATTTGCCAATGGAGTAGTTCTTCTTCGAGGAACTCCTCGTGATGAGGCGGAAGAAATTGAACATCTAAGCCGATATCGTAAAGCTCCTCGTAGAGTTTCCTTCCCGATATGAAATCGGGAGTGATTATCACTGCCTTCTCCATCTCCCTCAACAGCCCAGCTACGAGGATTGTATAGAGTGAGCCCACATTCTCAATACCGACCCATCCCTTCCCCTTGCCTTTGAGGAAGGCAAAGAGCGTCTCGGAAAGAGAGGGAAGGGAAAGAAGGCTACCCCAAATGCTCTCCCGGTTTAGCTTTATCACCATTTTCCTTCTTTAATTTTAACCCTATTTTCTTTCCTTTTCAAACCAGCTAAGGAATTTTTGTAATAAGCCGACCTTTTCCTCTTTCTTTTCCGGAAGCTTGCCCTTAATTCTTATCAAAATCTCCCCTTCTTTCACCCATCCTTGCTTACGAGCCTCCTCTTCCCATCCCTTACCATTCTTCAAATCATTTATTCTTCCCTTCATCTCCTTGTTTTCACCGCTCAATCTCTTAATATCCTGCTCTAATTTTTTGACTTCCTTAGATTCCTTGATGTAGGAATAAGAAAGGGTAACGAGGGAGGGAATAACTCGTATGAGGAGAAATAGCCACGCAACACATATCAAAATGATATAAAATATTGTGTTGGTTTTCTTTTTTCTCCTCACACTACCTGCGTCTCCCCTTCCAGGACAATTCCTTTATCAACATCTACCGTCAAAACCATACCTTCCTTCAAGACTTCTTCCCCAACATCTATCCCAGTAAGCAAGGGCACATCTATCTCCGCTTTGGTCAAGAGAAGATAGGGCTGGATTCCCTCTTCCCTCGTGAGGATTGCCTTCGCTTCCTTCAAATAAGGAAGAAGCTTCTCCTCAATTCTCTCCACTGCAATGATATATCCCTTAACTACCTGTCCTTCCTTCTTCAGCCATTTCAGGACGCCGGTGATTGTTCCTTTCCCGAATCCCTTTCCCGTAGCGAGAGTCCTCGCAATCATATGAACTTTGAGGAGATTAGTCGTTCCCGGCACTTTTATGGGAACGCCTCCCGTAAGAACGACCACATCCCCATCTTTCACAAGGCCGCTTTCCTTTGCGGCTTCAATGCTCTTGGAAAGCATCTCATCGGTGCTCTCGTAGTAGGGTCTCAGACAGGGATATACTCCCCAAACCAAGGGAAGCCTACGAAGGGTTTTCTCCTCCGGTGTAACCGCTATGATTGGAATTGAAGGTCTATAGCGGGAGACCATCCTCGCTGTGTAGCCTGAAGAGGTGACGGTGATGATAGCTTTTGCGGAGAGATGTTCAGCTATCTGGCAGGCGCTAATCGCTATTGCATCGGTTGTGTTCTCAACTTTTTCGCTGAGGCGTTGGGCGAAGAAATTCCTCTGTTCAATGAATCTTTCCGTCCTCTCCGCTATGCGATGCATAATCTTAACCGCCTCAACGGGATATTTGCCGATTGTTGTTTCCCCGGAGAGCATAACCGCATCGGCACCGTCAAGGATTGCGTTCGCTACATCGGTCACCTCCGCCCTTGTAGGACGAGGATTATGCACCATTGATTCCAGCATCTGCGTCGCCACTATGCAGGGCTTCCCGAGTTTGTTAGCCAAGCGGATGATGTTCTTCTGCTGGGCGGGAACCTCCTCAAGCGGTATCTCCAAGCCCAAATCGCCGCGCGCCACCATAATCCCATCCGCTTCCCTGCATATCTCCTCAATATTTTGCACCGCTTCCTGCTTCTCTATCTTGGCTATTATGGGAATGTAGTTGCCTCTTCTAAGCATCAGCTGCCTTAAACGCTTTATATCCTTAGCAGACTTAACGAACGACAGCGCTACCCAATCCACTTCCATATCCATCCCGAAATTGAGATGTTTTATGTCTTCCTCAGTTATGGAAGATATGGGAAGGCTTACCCCGGGAAGATTTATCCCCTGATGGGAGAGAAGCGTTCCACCTGCTATAACCCTGCATTCAATTCTCTCTTTTCCCGGTTTGAGCACCTCCAGTTGGATGTTCCCGTCCGCTAATAGGACCTTATCCCCTTCCTTTAAAGCAGAAAATATGGGCGGAATGGGGATTGGTATATCCTTTTCAGCTCTCTCTGATAAAACGATATTAACGATAGAGCCTTCCTCTAAAACTAATCCTTCCTCGCTTGCGAGCTCTCCGATGCGGAGCTTCGGACCGGGGAGGTCCTGAAGAATCGCCACGGGCTTGCCCAATTCACTAGCGATTCGCCTTGCGTTTATTATCCTTGCCCTATGCTCCTCATATGTGCCATGGGCGAAGTTGAGCCGTACTACATCCATCCCCGCTTCTATCAGAAGCCTTAATACCTCGGGCTTCTCGCTCGCGGGTCCTATCGTCGCAACTATTTTCGTCTTCCTCATCTAATGAAGGCGCTCCTTCCGGGGAAAATCGCTGCCCTGCCCAAATCCTCTTCTATCCTCAGAAGCTGATTGTATTTGGCAACTCTTTCCGTCCTCGCAGGAGCTCCGGTCTTGATTTGACCCGCGTTCACAGCAACAGCTAAATCAGCGATTGTCGTATCCTCGGTCTCTCCGCTTCTATGGGATATAACCGTCGTATAGCCGGCTTTCTTGGCAATCTGTATACATTGGAGGGTTTCCGTTAGCGTGCCGATTTGATTGACCTTTATGAGAATTGAATTTGCGACCTTCTCCTCTATTCCCCTTTGGAGTCGCTTGATATTGGTTACGAATATATCGTCTCCCACTAATTGGATTTTGTTTCCTAACCTTTCCGTGAGAAGCTTCCAGCCCTCCCAATCGTCCTCAGCGAGTCCGTCCTCCAGTGAAATAATGGGGAATTTCTCAATCAATTTCTCGTAGAGCTCCACCATACCCTCCGAGGTCAATGTCTTTCCCATTCCCTTGAGGACATATTTCCCATCCTCCCAAAGCTCGGAAGCGGCTGGGTCCATAGCGAGATAAACAGCCTTGCCCGGCTCATAACCCGCCTGCTCAATAGCCTCCATAAGAAGACCCAGTGCCTCCTCGGGGGTGGATATATCGGGAGCGAATCCACCTTCATCCCCTACCCCAGTGGACAACCCCTTTGACTTTAGGAGCTTCTTAAGCGATTGATAGACCTCCGCACCAATTCTTAGGGCTTCCCCGAAGGAATCCGCTCCCGCAGGAACAATCATAAACTCCTGCATATCAAGCTTGTTATCCGCGTGCACTCCTCCGTTTATCACATTCATCATCGGAACGGGAAGCTCCCTTGCTGTCAATCCGCCTATGTATCTATAGAGGGGTAAGCCAAGGCTATTTGCGGCGGCGTGGGCAACGGCTAGCGATACGCCCAATATTGCATTTGCGCCCAAACGGCTCTTGTTCTCCGTTCCATCAAGCTCTATGAGGGTCATATCTATCTCAGCTTGGTTCAGGGCATCCATACCGACGATTTCCTCAGCGATTACCTCGTTCACATTCTCAACCGCTTTGAGAACTCCTTTCCCTCCATATCTCTCCTTATCTCCGTCCCTAAGTTCAAGAGCTTCATGAGCACCGGTAGAAGCTCCTGAGGGGACGATTGCCTTTCCCATTGCTCCATCCTCAAGGAAGACCTCCACCTCAACGGTTGGGTTGCCTCGGGAATCCAATACTTCTCTCGCTTTGACATCAACGATACTGCTCATTGTATAACCTCCTTTCGTGGTGAGGAAATATAGGATTTCTAAAAGTATATTAAAACAAAAAAGAATTAGCAAGGAATAAAGATTGGAAAATTTTGGTAGCGTTTCGTTTATTGCGGATATAGTTACGCCGAATATTTTACTACGCATAATTCCCCCAAATCATCCTTATTCTAAAATTTTTTCTCAAAAAAACAAGTTATCAAATATATATTTTCGTTTAACATCAAGTTTCATTATATCTCTTAGCAAATCCCCAATAAATTATTCTTGATGTAGAGCATAAATCGTAAATCCGCATTTTTTTGAAACGCTATCCTAACTTTTTAATTTCAAAAAATCAAATATCTTTCTTTCCTCTTATCTATAAATTCCAATATCTTTTTGAAATTATTCATGTGACCAAAAGCATATATACTCCAAAAATCGGAAAGTTGCAATATACTTTATTTTGGTAAGGATGGATTGCCTCTTTCATCTTTTAAAAGAGAGCATAATATGGGTCCGTAAAGGCAAAAATCTCTTAAAGAACATCTCCTCTTTCTTACAAGATAGACCAGTAAATCAAGGATAAATAAAATAAAAAGTCCTCCAATAATTGCGAGCGCGATGTCTTTTAGTCCGAAAGGCATAATGGGTTTAAGGGAGGAAACGATTATCCCTTTCTTTAAGAGCGCTCTCTCCACTTCTTTAATTCCATTGAAGAGAGGACGCATAGCTTTGGGAAGGGAGAAGCTGGCGCAGAGCAGCCCAACCATAAGAAGAAAAATTATGAATTTCAAAATCTTGGTGGTGAGAATGGGCTTCCTATTGAGGATTTTATCCAACAAGCCCCAGAAGATTAGCGAAAGCCCCATAGAAATGGATGTCAAGAATAAGAGAAGAGATGGACAGAAAGTTATAAAAATAAGCCTACCGTAAAACAATTCTATCCTATGGAGGTCAATTATCGGCTTATCCCCCTTCACGGGAAAAGCTTCCTCAGCCCATCCCAAGGGATTTGATTGCCCGAGCACCAAAACACCTAATACGATTATCGCCCACACGATAAAAAATATCAGATGCTGAGCGACATTCAATCTCGCTATTGCTTTAGTATCCTTATTTTGAATGCCCATCCTCTCATCTCACCGATATCCCGAGCTTTTGGGCGACTGGTTTCGCCTCATCATCTCCTAAAAAGGGAACATTCTTAGAAAAAGCTTCTTTTAAATATTTGCGAGCGAGCTCCTCTTTCCCTTCTTCATAAAAGATCATCCCAAGGT
>Ga0209225_1004405_pt1 | contig 11109 bp, 8 predicted proteins | sample WasSprMetagenome_FD_184732 | JGI IMG/M metagenome (GOLD analysis project Ga0209225, IMG submission 184732) | Sulfidic aquatic microbial communities from Washburn Spring, Yellowstone National Park, USA - WS (SPAdes) (version 3) | ecosystem: Environmental > Aquatic > Thermal springs > Hot (42-90C)...
ATAATCTCCATAAGAAAAACCTCCAGGAAATAAAAGTAAATGATAATCATCTAAATTTCTTTTAAGAATTTGTTTCATATGAAGAATTTCTGTTTTTATTCCCAATTCTTCTAATGCTATTTTAAGTTCAAGATCACAATTAGTTCCTCCAACTCTTAATATACATGCCTTAGCCTTATTAATGTCCATTATAACCCCTCCATGCTCTTCTAATTTCTGAAATACTAATTTCCCATGATTTTCCTTTTAGATCAATTATTTTAAAAATATCTTTACATACTATTCCTATTCTTCCATGAGGTATAGAGCTGAAAATTTCTTCAAATTCCTTAACATAATCTTTCTTAACTTCAATTAAAAATCTTGATGTTGATTCAGAAAATAAAATTATATCATCTCTTTTTGAATCTGATGGAATTTTATTCAGATCAATTATAAGACCAAGATTATTAATAGTCATTTCAGCTGCAGCTACACCAATACCGCCATCAGATACATCATGACATGATGCTATTATGCCCAAATCAATTGCCTTAATAATAGCATTTGTTATATTTTTTGAAAGCTTAGGATTAACTTTTGGACATTCTCCTCCTTTTATACCCTTTCTTCTTAAATATGCAGAACCAGCAAGTTCTTCTCTTGTATATCCTATGATATATAATGGATTTCCTTCTTCTTTTAATTGTACTGTTACTGATGTTCTTATATCTGGTATAATTCCTATTGCTGTAATTAATAAAGTTGGTCTAACAGAGCCAAGTGGAGATTCATTATAAAGGCTATCTTTTCCAGAAATAAATGGTGCATCTAAGGCTATAGAAAAATCATAACATGCTTCTATTGCTCTGATTAGACTACCCATTCTATCTTCTTTTTCTGGATTACCCCAAACAAAATTGTCTAATAGAGCAATTCTTCTTCCACCTACAGCAGTATTATTCCTAATAGCTTCTTCAATTGATGCAGCTGCCATCCAGTAAGGATCAGGATAAAAAGGATTTATTCCACATGAAATTACTACTCCCATCCAAGAATTTTTAAGTGGTTTTATTACAATAGCATCATTTGGTCCTCCAAAATCTCCTTGAAGTGGTTTTATTGCTGTACATCCTCTTACTTCAAAATCATAAGTTCTAATTACTTCTTCTTTACTTCTTATATTTGGATCTGAGAGAAGTTCTAAAATTTCTTCACATAAATCCTTTGGCTCAGGAATATTACAAGTAGTAGGATTATATTCAATTCTTATTGCTTTTCTAATTACTTTTGGTGGATTATACAGAAAATCAAGATCAAGATTACAAACAATATATCCTCTATATTTCACTCTTAATCTTCTACTATCATCAAATACTCCAAGTATACTTGATTCAATATCTTCATCCTCAAGTATTTTTAATACATCCTTTAGATTTTTCTCTGGTACTGAAATAAGCATTCTTTCTTGAGATTCTGAAATCCAAATTTCCCACGGGAGTAAATTTGATTCTCTCAAATGTACATTATCAAGATTAACTTCAATACCTAATCCATATTTATATGCCATTTCACCAACTGCACAAGAAATTCCTCCTCCACCAAGATCAGTAATACCAGAAGCAAGTTTATTATCTCTTATCGCAATTATTGCTCTTCTAAGTTTTTCCTCAATAAATGGATTAGGAATTTGAACTGCTGATCTAAGACTATCAATCTCTTCTATTAATTCAGCTGAGGCAAAAGTAACTCCATGAATACCATCTCTACCTGTTCTTCCACCTATTAATAATGCATAATCACCTTTTTTTGTATTTTTAATATAAAGTTCTTTAGGAAGTATTCCTATACAACCACAATATACTATAGGATTTCCTATGTATCCTGAATCAAATAATATTGCTCCTGCAACTGTAGGTATTCCCATATTATTACCATAATATCCTATTCCAGCAATTACTCCTCTATATATATAATTGGGATGTCTAATTCCTGATGGTAAATTTTCATAGGGTAAATCAAGTGGACCAAAGCATAGAACATCTATAATGGCAATAGGCTCTCCCCATACACCTAATATGTCTCTTATAACACCACCTACACCTGTAGCTGCACCACCAAATGGTTCTACTGCAGAAGGATGATTATGAGTTTCGACTTTTGCTGCAATTACATATCCTTGATCAAAATCTATAAGTCCAGCATTATCTTCAAAAACTGAAAAACACCATGGTTTATTTAATTCCTTAGTTGCTTTAATTATATATTTCTTAAGAGGATTTTCTATTATTTTTCCATTAATTTCTATTATTCCTTTAAAAGTTTTATGAAAACAATGTTCTGACCATGTTTGTCCAAATGTTTGAAGTTCAACATCTGTTAATGGTCTTTTAAAATTTTCTTTTATTACTTTCATTTCATTTAAACTTAAAGCAAGACCTAATTTGTTACTAAGATCTATTAATTCATTATCATTAGCATTTGAAAGATCAAATTCTAATACTGGTATTTCCTCTCTTCTAATTATCTTCATCTGATAATACCTCTATGGAAAAATCATCCTTAACTGGATTTGCAAGAAGTTTTCTACACATTTCTTGAGCCTTCTTAATTCCTTCATTTACATCATTTACATCCATGTCTATAGTATAAACCTTACTTACTCTTACACTTTTTAAAGAAAATCCTAAATCTCTTAATGAATTTGCTACCACTTCACCTTCAGGATCAAAATATCCCTTTTTTAGCTTAACTTCTATTTTTACTTTCATTTCTTTAATCCTCTTTTTTCTAATAATTTATCTCTTATATCAGAATACTTTAATGCAAGAATTTCTAATGCTAAATAAGCTCCATTTTTTGCATTATCTACACCTACAGTAGCTACAGGTATTCCACTTGGCATTTGAGCCATGGAAAGAAAAGCATCTAATCCTTCTAATTTAACATTAATTGGTACACCAATTACTGGTCTAATTGTTTTTGAAGCAATAAATCCTGGTAGTGCTGCTGAAAGACCAGCTATAGCTATGAAGACTTCTGCATCTGTAGATTTAATAAATGCATCAAGTTCGTCAGGATTTCTATGAGCTGATAATACTCTATAGTCAAATTCTACTCCAAATTCTTTTAAAATTTCAACTGCTTCATCTCCTGCTTTTTTATCTGAAGTACTTCCTATTATTACTGCAACTTTTGGCATATCACATCACTCATATTCTATGCATTTTTCTGCAAAATGAGCTATTCTTTCAGCTTTAATTCTTGTATCATTAAGATCTTTTCCAAATGCTATGACTAAGCCCATTCTTCTTCCTGGATATGCGGTTGGTTTTCCAAAATACCAAAAGTCTACTCCAGAGTCCATTATCTTATTTATTTCATTAATTTTTATTCTTTTTACTTTCTCTTCTCCAACTATATTATCTGGTGCAAGAACAACATGAGCAACGCCATAAACTCCAATTCTTGAGAATTCAATTGAAGATTTACTTATTGTTAAGCCAATTGTAGATATTAACTGTAAAGCACCTTCATCCATATTTAACATCCATCTAGTTATTAATCCAGTATCATGAGGTCTATTTGCAACTTCATTATTGTATACTTTATCATCAATTACAAATTGTTCTACTGCATAAACTCCTAATCCTCCTAGAAAATCTGCTATTTTACCTGCATCTCTTTGGCATTTCTTAACTATATCCTCTGGAATGCTGGCAGGTAGCCAGCTTTCATGATATGTTGCACCAGGTCTTTTATGTTCAATTGGTGGTAAAAATGAATTTACAATTTTACCATTTTCATCAAAGTGTCTAACTACTATTTGAGTTATTTCAGTACCATGAATTTTAAGTTCCGAAAGGAATTTTTCTACTATAACTTCATCACCAATTCCCCTTGCATGCTCTTTAGCATGCTTATAGGCTTTTTCTAAATCTTCTTTATTTCTTACAATTGTTGTTCCATGTCCACTTGATGTCATTACAGGCTTTACTATAATGGGTAAATTAAAGTCTTGTGCTATTTTTTGTATCTCTTCATCATTTTTTGCATATGCCCATGGTACTCTTTCAAGTCCTAATTTATCAAACATCATTTTTGTTAAATGTCTATCCATACAAACTAAAGGACCATAGGGTGTTGACATTACTTTATAGTTTTCTTCCATTCCGAGTTTAAATGTTCTAGTAATATCAATCATTTCCACTTCTAAATATATAGCATGAGGTACATTAGGATTGGGAATGTATTTTTTAATATTCTTCTCTAGTAAATCACCATTTTTTATATCAAATACTTCAAAATAATCTGATACATCTTGAGCTGGAAATCCATAGTATCTATCAAAGACTACAGTCTTAATACCACCTAGTACTCCACCAAAATATCTTTTTGCTGTAGTTATTGCTAAATCACCTAATTCTCCTCCACCAATAGACATAAAGATTACTGGCTCATTGGGTTTTAATTCTTCAATTGGATGTAGCTTACTTTCAAATTCTCTTCTATAGCTATCTATATTTTTTAGAAGTTCTATTCTTTCTTCTAATCTTTTAATCATTTATCCCACCTCAATTAATCCTTTTCCTGGCATCCATATGATCCTCTTTCCAAGGAGGCCTTTTCTTTCTCTATATTGATAAATTTCACGAGCTAAATTTGCTAAAGAAAATCTTCTTTCCATAAATTTTTCAGAGCCTATATCACTTCTATGAAAAACTCTCCATCCATCTTCTAAGGATATTTTTTCACATAGATTTTCTGCTTTTAAGCTCGCTTCGGGAATATTATTACCAATTCCTATACATTCTACAATTCTAGAGCCTCCTGTTACTATAGCTCCATTATTAATATCAACTGATGCCCATATGATATTTTCATTATTGATAATATCATTATTTATTTTAATTGGATGATTTTTTGCTAAATCTCTTCTATTCGGATAGCCTTCAGGACATACTGCTTTTACTACAATAGCATTTTCATCAAATTCTAACTTTATAGTATTTAATTTTTCATTAATAATAGCCTCACATATTTCTATAAGATCTGTTTTCAATGCTTTTAAAACATTAATTGCTTCTGGATCACCAAATCTTGAATACATTTCTATTATTGTTGGACCCCATACTGGGGTTAACATCATTTGACCTGCAACAACTCCATGATATTTCTTACCAGTTTCTTTTTGAATTGCATCCACCATCATTTTTACTATTTCTGCAGATTTTTCATATTCTTCTCTTGTGAGAAGACTTCTTTCATCATTAATACCATACTTCAATGTTAATCCACAAGATATTGATCCCATTCCGCCTGTTTCCATTCCTAAATCACCATCAAATGCATGCTTATTATCTTGAACTATTGGCATTGGTAAAATACTTCTACCATCAGTAAAGCATTGTAATGTATATTCTGGTCCCCATACTCTTTCTTCTATTAGTAATTTGTATTCAGTATCATCATAGTCCTTCATATATTCCTTAACAATGGATTCTGCATGAGCAATTTTCAATTTTTTCTTATCATCTTGTAAATAAACTTGAATATCTTCTATGACCTTTACTCCTTTACCTCCAACTTGTCTAGCTGGCTTTAATGCAATACTATCAGCATATTCTTCAATATAAGGAAGAGCTTCTTCAAATGTTTTAAATTTCTTATACCATAGTCTTCCTGGAATTTTATACTTCCATTGAATATCTCTCATATGAGCTTTCGACATTTCAATTTCAGAGACTGCTTTATTAGCGCCTATACATGGTATACCTTTTTCTTCAAGCTTATCAGGTACACCATGAAAGTTTGGTTCTTCAGGACCAATAAATACAAAATCAGCTCCTATTTTTTCTGCAATATTAGAAACAATATTTGGATCATTAATATTTCCTCTAAAGTATTCTCCATTACTTTGCTCCACTAGTTTTTTAATACCTATATTTATCATTTCTGAAATACAGTAAATTCTAGGCGAATAACTACTTTTGGCTAAGGAAATAGCAATAGCATGTTCTCTTCCAGCACCACCAACAAGTAATACTTTCATAAATTACACCTCTGGATATGAATTTGAAAAACAACCAAGACACAATTCCTCAGATTTAATACCTATTGCTTCAGCTAAATCATCAATACTTAAATATCTAAAGGAATCTGCTCCAATGACTTCTGCAATTTTCTCTTCATTTAAATGTCTACCTATAAGCTCATCTTCTGGTGGAATTTCAACACCAAAAGGACAATGTGAAATAATTCTAGGACTACCTATTCTAACATGAACTTCTTTTGCTCCTTTTTCTTTCATTAAGTATACAATATTAGCAAGAGTATTTCCTCTAACTATACTATCATCAATAAGAATAATTCTTTTTCCTCTAACTACTTCACTTATAACATTTAATTTAAGCTGAACTCCTTTTAGTCTTTCTAATTGATTTGGTTTCATTGCACTTCTTACTCTTCTTCCTGTAATTTCAAATCCTTTTTCAACTGGTATACCTGTTTTATTTGAATATGCCATAGCAAAAGGAATTGCTGTTTCAGGAACGCCTATTACTACATCTGCATCTATATCATCTTTTTCAGCTAAAATTTCTCCTATTCTTCTTCTTACTCTATAAACTGGTATATCATTAATGTATGAATCAGGTCTTGCTAAATATACGTATTCAAAGCTACAGTAAGCTCTTTTTGTACAATTTTCTATGCATTCACTATATGCAGAAAGAGGTGTAAATACTCGAATTTCACCTGGTTCAATATTTTCTGCTGGACTTATTGGAACTCTTTCACCTATTACTTCCATAACGCAAGTTTCTGATGCTATTATTCCTCCTTCAAATCCCATTTTTCCAAGTGCTAATGGTTTTGTACCCAAACTACTTCTTCCTGCAATCATTTCTTTTTTATCATTAACTACAATATATGAAAATCCTCCTTTACATCTTGAAAAGAAATCAATTGTATCTTCAATTTTATTACCTTTAAAAGCTCTTCTTAAATTATTTTCATAACTTAATGTTGAGTCCCATCTATAATCTTCTATACTAATAATTTTACCATCTATTGCTAAAGATACACTATCATTTAATTTAAATGGTTGAAATTCACTAATTGAAGGTGAAACAGCACCTAGGCAAATATGTCCATTAATTTTTTTATTATTAATTAATATTTTTTCTACTAAGCCTTCTCCTTCAATTTTATTTCTAGAATTGCCAATAATTTCTAAACCAAATGTTTCTTCTCCTCTATGTTGTAAAGCCATTAGACCATATACTCCAAAATTACAAACATTCCATCTTTCATCAAAAAAGTATATTCCTAATATTCCAGTCATTTATATAACCTCTCATAAATTCTTTTATTACTAAGAACTTCAGAACTCATTTTCACCTTATCTACAATTTTTTGAGCTAATTCTGTTGGATATTCTCCTGTGGTACATGCCATACATAATTCATTTCTTTTCATACCTACTGCATTAATAAAATCATCAATAGTTTGATAGCAAACTGCATCAGCTCCAACTATTTTTGCTATTTGTTCTTCATTAAAAGAAAATCCTATGAGTTCGGAAAAAGTTGCCATATCTATTCCATAGAAACATGGATGTGTTATTTTTGGAAATGTTACAAAAACATAGATTTTTTCAGCTCCTGCTTCTCTTAATCTTCTTAATACTGTTCTTGTTGTATCTCCTCTTACTATACTATCTTCAATTACAATTACTTTTTTGCCTTGAAGACCATGATTTAGTACATTTATTTTCTTACTAATTGTAGAAATTCTTTCATCAGGTTCCATTATGAAAGCTCTATTGGTTACAAATCTATGTCTTCTAATCATTCTCTCCCATTTTAGACCTGTTTCTTCATGAAGACCATAAGCTGCATCATCAGCAGTCTCAGGTATGGAAATAATAAGATCGGATTTTCTTACAAATTCTTGATATCTTTTTCCAAGTCTACGTCCTAATTCTTCTCTTATTTCATAAACATATTTTCCATTTATTATAGAATCAGGTCTTGAAAAATATGCAAATTCAAAACCACAAAAAGCTCTTCTATTTCTTTTAACTAATTTTATTCTCTCATAAGAATCTTTTTTAATTATGTACAATTCACCAGGCTCAACTTCTTTAAACGATTTAATATCATTTATATTAAATCCAACAGATTCTGATGAAAATGCTCTAGTTGAATTATCTTCACCAAATAATAATGGTCTTATTCCTAAGGGATCTCTAAAAGCAAATAAATTGCCTTCAGGATCCAAACCGACAACAGAATATGCTCCTTCTATATTATTCATAAAATTTTGAATTCCATCTATTATATCATTTTTTTCCAATATATAATTAGAAATGAATTCAGTATCAGGCACATTTCCACCAATATTGACTAAATTTCCATTATATGCAATTCCTAATTCCTTATTATTCTTTAATGTAATAATAGGTTGTGCAGCTTTCAATTTAAAAGATAAATCTCTACTACCAAATGTTCCATATCTTACATGAGCAATTCCAGTATTTCCTGGTAATAATAATTTCCATTTTTGAAAATCTTCTTTTTCTATTTTTGGAACTAAGCCAATACCAGTAAATCTTTTAAATCCATTATGGAATGTAAGAAAACCATAAGAATCATGTCCTCTGTGATTTTGAGCTAATATTCCCCAATATAATTTTGTGAAAATATTTTCCTCATTTAACGACTTAATAGCAAATATTCCACACATTAATTACACCTCTTACATAAATATTTATAAAAATTAGTTATTTTTAAATATATTTTTAAATATTTATTTAAAAATATCATCAACAGAAAGAAGATTTAATTCATCTATATTTTTTCCTTTTGCTAGTACTTCATATGCACCAATACATCTTTTTCTTACTTCATTTATAATAATTGATGATAAAATAGGTGGCTCTCCTTCTCCATTAAATCCCATTCTTCTAAGACATTCTCTTAAAAATTCCTTATCTAAACAATACTTTTCTTGACTTTCCCCAATTCTATAATATTTTAAAGCCCATATTCTTGCAGAATCATGAGTTGGAGGTTCATCAATTTGTATTATTTCATCTCCTACATATCCAAATTCAAGCTTAACATCAGGAATTATTAATCCTCTATATTTTGCTTCTCCTTCATAAAATTCATAAAGCTTAAGTGATATTTCTTCAAGAAAATCCCATGTATCCTTATCTATAATGTTTTTTTCTATGGCTTCTTTTTTAGTTATAGGAACATCATGACCAATATCGGTCTTAGTTGTTGGTGTTAATATAGGATGAGGGAGTTCTTCTGCTTTTCTTAAACCTGATGGTAATTTAATGCCATAAATTTCTCTTTTACCTTCTTGATATTCTCTCCATAAAGAGCCATAGAGATATTTTCTTATTATCCATTCAATATCTATTCTTTTTGCTTTTCTTACTTTTATTGTTCTATTATCAATTACTGATATTAAATGATTAGGAATTATTTTTTTACTTTTTTCCATCCAATAAACTGTAAGTTTCAATAAGCTTTCTCCTTTATTTGGTATTAATGAAGGTAATACAACATCAAAAGCAGATACTCTATCTGTATAGAATATTAAAAGTTCATCTCCTAAATCATATACATCTTTTACTTTTCCTCTTCTAAGCTTACCTATATTGAGATTAGAGTATCCTATTACTTCATTTTCCATTTTTATTCGTTTATATAAATCTTTTATATGGTATATAAAGCTTTTTTTAAATGTTTATATAAATTTAAAAATTTAATAATAAGAAAAAACTCCCCATTTAGATTTTATTATTACTAAATTACCTTCTGAAGATTCTTCACATTTACCTATTATTTTTGCACCTACTCTATATTTATCACAAATATCAAGAATGTAATCTACATTTTCTCTATCAGTAATTATTTCCATGCCAATACCCATATTAAAGACTTTATACATTTCCTGCCAGCTAATTTTTCCTTCTTTTTGTATAAGCAAAAATATTGGATCTGGTTCAATTAGATCATCTTTAATATATTTTATATTTCTTCCAATTCTAAGACATTTTGTAAGACCACCACCAGTATTATGAACTAAACCTTTTACTTTTACTTTCTTTAATATTTCTAATATTAGAGGGGTGTAAATTCTAGTAGGAGAAAGTAAAGCTTCTCCAATTGTCATGCTCAATTCATCTAAATAAGAATCTATTTTAAATCTTCCATTATAACCCTTAACTTCGGGGCATGAAATTTCAGGATATTTTTTTACATATTCATTACTGAGAAGTACATGTCTAGCAAGAGTTATTCCATTACACATAATACCACTATTCTCATAATCTTCATTTAATGCTCTACCTCCACTTCTTAATCCAATAATAATATCACCAGGAGAAATTTGATAACCAGTGATTACAGAATCAAGTGAAATTTCTGAATAAACTGTACAAGAAATATCAAATGTTCTAATTATGTCTGGTAATTCAGCAGTTTCTCCTCCACAAAAACATAAATTAACTTCTTGTAGTACTTTTGAAAAACCTTTAGCAATATTACTTAAAAGAACTTCTTTATCTATTACTAAAGGATTTAATGCTATATAATCAGATATTGCTAAGGGATTTGCTCCAATACATATTACATCATCAATATTCATTGCAATAACATCTTTTACTAAGCCTTGAAAATATTTTGGATCATTATTTTCCCTATAATATAAATATGAAATAATAGGCTTACTACCAGCACCATCCTCATGTAGTATAATACCTTTTGAAGAATCTAGAGGATGTTTAATTACTGTACAAAAAGAGCCGGGAAAAATTTCTTTTATAATATTTTTAAAATGTGAAATTCCAGTTTTATGAACATCTACACCAAGAGCTTTATATTTTTCACTCATAAGAAGAAATTTAGAAAAATTCATAAAAATACTTTATTTAAATAAATGATAAACATATAAAATATTGTATGCCAAAATGGAGAACTCACAGAATTATTCTTGAAAAAGCTTTAGGTAATTTTAATTTAAATTTAAGAAAAGATTTTTTAGATGGATTATTTAATGGAATTATTGATCCTGATATAAAACAAGATAAGAAAATTATTATTTCTAAAA
>Ga0209225_1004406_pt1 | contig 11106 bp, 10 predicted proteins | sample WasSprMetagenome_FD_184732 | JGI IMG/M metagenome (GOLD analysis project Ga0209225, IMG submission 184732) | Sulfidic aquatic microbial communities from Washburn Spring, Yellowstone National Park, USA - WS (SPAdes) (version 3) | ecosystem: Environmental > Aquatic > Thermal springs > Hot (42-90C)...
ATGTTAAAGATGTTGTAGATGCAAGTATAAAAGCATTGGAAAAAGAAGAAGCTATAGGTGAAGTATTTAACATAGGTTCAGGAAAAGCAATAACTATAAATCAATTAGCAGAAATATTATTAGAAATTTTTGGAAAAGAGAAATTAAAACCAATATATGAAAAAGAAAGAATTGGGGATATAAAAAATAGTTATGCAAATATAGATAAAGCTTCAAAAATATTAGAATATAAACCTAAATATACATTGAGAGATGGTTTAAGATACGTTATAAAAGGGTTGGAAATGAATAAAAAGTAATAAAACTCCCTTTTAGGAGGAAAAATAAATGAAAAATGAGAAAGTTTCTGTTATAATACCAATTTGGAAAAGTTTTAGAACGTTAGATAAGTGCCTTAAATGTATTCTTAAACAAGATTATCCTAACTTTGAGGTTTTAGTGATATTTACAAAAAATGATGAAAGCATTGATATAGCTAAAAAATATAGCACCTATGATTCCAGAGTAAAACTAATCGAGGTCCCATGGAGATTCCAAGCTGAAAAAAGGAATGTAGGAGTCCTAAATAGTAGTGGTGAGTATATACTTTTTATAGATTCTGATCAGTATGTACCCTCTAACCTTATTAGAAAATGTGTTGAAACTTCTAAAAGGCTTAATGCTGATACTATTGTTATACCCGAAAAAAGAGCTCAACCAAAAGGATATTTATCAAAGTCATTTAATTTAGTAAAGTTGATAGGAAAAGAGAAAATAGAAGGTATACCTCGCTTTTTTAATAGAAAAGTATTTGATATAGTAGGTTTACAAGATCCAAAGTGTATTTATTGTGAAGATTCCGATTTTAACTGGAGATTAAAGCTTGCGGGAATTAGTAGAGCAGAAGTGGATGCTACTATTATTCACGATGAAGAAATATCATTTAGAGCTATGTTCTATAAACCATATTTTACTTCAATTGGGCTTAAGGCATTAAGGGATAAATGGAAAGATTATTATGATAAAATAATTGTTGATAGAAAAAAAAGTGTAAGTAAAAGAAGAGTATTAATATTTCGCTTTATTCTAAGACACCCACAATATTCACTTGGGATCCTTATAGTTTTAATTTTTAGAGCATTTATTAGGAGGTTATCAAGATGGCGATTCGGAATAACTCCATAATGATTGTACATCACGGATTTGAAGCAATCTTAGGTGGAGAGAAAATATTATTAACTCTTATGGACGAAGTAATAAAAAGAGGCTTTAGGGTTTCAACAGTAACCGCTTGGGATTATAGAGTAAAAGATCAGTATATTTTATCAAAAGTAAAGAAATACTATGGATTAAAGAAAAGAATCCCAAAAATGACTTTATTTCAAAGAACCACCATCTTTAATAGAGCTTTGTCAAAAGCATTAAAAAAAGAAAAACCAAAAATTGTTTGGACAGATTGTGAGTGGGCAAAGGAATTAGAGAAATATCAAGATGGATGCGTTATAGCATATTATCATATGCCACCTAGTATAAGAATTAAGGATGGTCCTTTCTTTAAATTCAAGAAGTGGTTAGTTGAAAAATATCTAACTCAATTACATGAAATTGCAGACATATCTTTATGTAATTCTATGTTTACGCAAGAAAGACTCAAGAAAATAGGGATAAATGCTAGAATTTTATATCCACCTGTTAAACCGATTAAAACTCTAAAAAAAGTTAAACAAGCAATAACTATCGGTAGACTTATACCTGCTAAAAGACATGAAATTGCTATTTTAATTGCAGAAAAGGCTAATTTGCCTATTAAAGTTTTAGGATGGAAATACTGGGGCGATCCAAATTATTACAATTATCTTCAATCCTTATGTAATAAGTGGGAGAATGCTTCCCTTATATCAGATGCAGATGATAAAGTTTTAAACGAAGAAATTGGTAAGTCACTCATTTATCTTCATTGCAATCCAAATGAAGATTTTGGAATAAGTGTTGTCGAGGCAATGTTTGCTGAATGTATACCAATAGTTTATGCTAACGGGGGGCCTTGGATTGATATAATTCAAGAGGGGAAATATGGATTTGGTTTTAAAGAGCCTGATGAAGCCGTTAAAAAAATTAAAGAAATCTTAAAGTTAGATGATGAAATGTTAAGCGAATTAAGATTAAAAGTGAAATTAAGAGCTTATAATTTTCATGAATCTATTTTTAGAAGAAATGTTATTCAAATAATAGAGGGGTTTTTATAAAATTAAGCAGGAATTAATGAAAGTTCAAATAAAAAAGTTTATAGAGAGAATTATTGAATTGTATTTCTTATAAACACAATTTTAAGATGTATAATCTTTCTCTTCCAATGCATCAACAATATATTATTCAGATTTTAAAGTATTTTTTAACCATCCTAGAAAATCGAATTTCCATAAGTTTATAGGCTCTGTCAAGTTAAGTAATACCATATTTATAAGTTTTTTTAATTCTCTTTTTTATGATTATTTTTTAAAAGAGAAAGAACTCCTATAGAATTAGTAATATGGAATTTATACTTTATTTTAGATCTAATTTTTTATATTAATTTCTGAAATATTAAAAACATTAATAAATAGAAGCCATGAAACTATTAGAAATTGGTATTATAGATTTAATAATATTTCTAAAATAATAAATCCAAATATTAAATCTAGAATTGCATTAATAATGGAACTTTTTTTTAAATAAAAGAATATTCTTAGATTTTTCAAATAACAATTGGAAAAGGAAGTTTAAATAGCTTACAAGCTGAGAAATTCATAAAAAAATTAAGAATAAAACATAGAATATATGGAAATAAATTAGATAATTTAATTGAAAAATTTATTCAAATTATAAAAGATAGAATTGAATGCTTTGATGATTATTTTCCATGCTTAGAAGAAGAATGTGATTATGAACATATTATAAAATGGATAGAATCTTTTAAAATAGATTATAATTATATTAGAATTCATGGAAAAATTGGAAAACCTCCATTTAGGAATAAAATTAAGAAAAAGTATTATGAATAAAATGAAAAATATAAAAGAAGTGATATGGTATTACTTAACTTGACAGAGCTAGTTCATAAGTAAAAACATAAAAAAATTTAAACTTATCTAGCCTTATCTAATAAATTATAAAAACATTTTCCTTTACAAGCACTTGGAACAATGTATTTTAAAGATTTATAAGCTTTATAATAAGAATCTTCCTATGAATAAATATGCATAGTATTTCCATTGGTCCCTTGCAGCCTTTAAGTCTCTACTAATGGCCAATATAGCAAGTGCTTTTGGCAAAGCTAATATAAAGTTTCGTAATGTAACATAACCTGATTGAAGTTTATATTCTTTTTGAAGTTTTGCTATTAATGCGCACGATTCTAATGTATATTCAGGATTAAGATAATGATAACAATATACATCTTCTGGAGCAATGGCTTTATACCCCTTACGCTCAATATAGTCCTTTATATACCAATCCTCGTATACATGTAGTTTACTCGGAATTTTTATGTCCTTAACTAAACATGTTTTAATTAAGGTATCATGTAATCCACCACGATGAATAAAGTTTCTTTTCATTAGCTCATATTCCGACATTTTTCTAAAATAATACATGATTTTTATTCTATTTCTTGCATGTGGATTTGCTACTTTATCCCAACCCCAAATTAAACCTATACGATTTTTCATATATCTCTTTGCTTTCTTAAACCATTCATTGCAAAGTATGACATCATCATCAACAAACATGAACCATTCTGTCTGAACATGCTTAATTCCGATTTCTCTAGCTTTCCCCCTCAGACTATTACTGGAAATTATGATCGCGTTTGGGAAATATTCATAGATAACATTCTTAGTTTCGTCTTTACTATATTTATCTATAACTATGAAGTTATTTACTGGTACATTTTTCTTAATACTTTCTAAACATTTTCTAAAAATAATGCCTCTTCTGCTTCTTGAGAAACTATTTTTTGTTAACATACAAACGTCTATTGTATCCATGCTCCCTTCACGCGTTATTATTAAAAATAGGTTTCATAATAAGCTATTTAAATTTTAATAATCCTAGATAAGCTAAATCCCAACAATTCCTTAAACCTCATTATTTTAGTTATTATTTATTTCTTGTTTATAACTAGATAAATAAAAATGAAAAGTTAGATTTTTAATTTTATAGATATTTTTGTGATAGCTCAAAATCTCTCTCAGTAAACCTTAAGCAGATAATCATGTTATTATTCATTTAAATGTATTCTCATTTGATATTGTATGATTTTATACCAATTAAATGAATGCCTGTTGAAAGAGAAGGTGAAAATAATGAAAGAAAATTTGAAAATTTAGCTAAGATATAACCAAGACATAGTTTTGTCCATGTTTTTGAATGAGCGTCATCTCTCATAATTCTTATATTAGATATCCCCAATACTTTTAACTTCTTTTTTAATAATCCAGGAGTAAAACCAGTCTTATGGTAATTCTCAGGATAATCTTGAGCTCCATAAAGAGTACAAATATCAGGAATATCTAAAAGTATTCTTAGAATATGATATGGACTTTTTAAATTTGGGCATCTGATTTCAAATATACCATTAGGTTTAAGAACTCTTATCCATTCCTTAAGTATGTAGTCTATTTCATGGTGACTGAAATGTTCAATTAAATGAGAAGAAAAAACATGATCAAATGCATTATTTTTAATAGTAATTTTTTAGCATCAGCTATAATATGCACCACGCCTCTGATAGGTCTTATATCAAGATTTATTACATCTTCTCTTCCTTTAAACCATGGGTTCTCGCCACATCCTATATCAAGAATCATGCTAATATCCTCCCTACACTCTCTGCTTTTTACGATGAAAAAATATCAATTCATGGAATATACTTAATAGTATTTAAGTTTTTAAAGAATTAGTAATTTTTATTCTTTTTTTTGTTTTCTGCAACAATTTTTATTTAAATCTAACGTGACTCACTCTAATTTCTTAAGTGGGTCTCTTCTCCTATTTTAACGCTTATAACTTGATGAAACCAAAAGTAAACGTACTTGTTTCTTAGATTATAAGGATATATTAGAAAAGCTTTAAGAATGTGTAATAAGTTTAATGAAATAATAATTGAATTAAGGTCTATAAGAGAAGAACAAGCAATTTATACAAAGAAACTAATGGAACATGATATGAAATTTGACCAGATAGATAAAAGCATAAAATCTCTTGAAAAAAGAGTTGAAGTAACAATTGGAAGCATTGGTAAGAGATGGGGAGAAGATCTTGAAAGGACTACAATGGAAATATTTAGAGAAGCTTTAGAAAAGAGAGGAATAGAACTTGGGAAAATATCAAAATTCAAATTCAAGGATAAAGATGGAAGTTATACTGGAAGAGAAGGAGAAGTAATAGATGTAGATATTTTAATAAAAGATGAGAAGCTTTATATAATAGAAGTAAAATCCCATGCTGAACTTGATCATGTTGAAAGACTTATTGATAAAGTGCCAGTAGTGGAAAAAGTATTAAATAGAAAAGCTGAAAAAGTTTACTTAATAGCAGTAAATATAAACGATGATGCTTTTGAAAGAGCTGAGGAAGAAAAAATAGAAGTAATTTATGGTAGCATAATATAAATTAGAAACTAAATTCTAGAAAGAGGAAGAAACTTGATAAACCATTGAATAGTTTTCATTAATCCTTCATCTAATTCTATTTTTGGATACCAATTTAAAATTTTTCTAGCTTTACTTATATCTGGGCATCTTCTTTTTGGATCATCTGGAGGAAGAGGTTTAAAAATTATTTTCGAATTGCTTTTAGTTAATAATTTAATTTTTTCAGCTAATTCAATTATTTTTATTTCTTTAGGATTACCAATATTAATAACTTCATTTTTTGCTTCTTTTTTATAAATTGTAAGAAGAATTGCTTCAATAGTATCAGAAATATAGCAAAAAGACCTTGTTTGAGTTCCATTACCATAAACCGTTATATCTTTATTATTTAATGCTTGAATTATAAATCTAGGTATAACTCTTGCATAAAATCCATCAGCTCTAATTCTTGGACCATAAGTATTAAAAATACGTAAAATACGAGTATCTAATCCATATTGTTTTTGATAAGCTATGAATAAAGCTTCACTAAATCTTTTTGATTCATCATAGCAAGATCTAGGCCCTATAGGATTTACATTTCCCCAATATTCTTCAGGAGTAGGAATTATTTTTGCATCTCCATATATTTCACTTGTTGAAGAAAATAAAATTATTGAATTATTTTTTCTAGCTAATTCAAGCATATTTAAACTTCCTAAAGAATTTGCAAGCATTGTTTCAATTGGAAATTTTTGATATTCTTCAGGAGAAGCTCTACTTGCTAAATGAAGTATATAATCATATTTTTTATTTTCTTTTCCAGAATATTTTGTAACATCTTCATTTATAAATTTAAAATTCTCATATTTAAATAAATGATCTATATTTTCACTTTTTCCAGAAGATAAATTATCCAAGCATGTTACATTTGCATTCAATTTTATTAAAGCATCACATATCCAACTTCCAATAAATCCTGCTCCTCCAGTAACAAGAAAATTTTTCCCTTTAAAAAAATCTTTTTCAATAGAATTTAAAATATTTTCCAAATCTTTTATTATTATTTCATCTATCATTTCATCATTCCTTTATAGAATATTCATAAGATAATTTTAATGCTTCCCAATATGTTTCTGGGCTACCAATATCAAGAACAATATCATTATAATTCAATTCTAAAGCATAAACTTTTAATTTCCAATCAATAATTTTTTGAATAGCATCTGTAAGTTGTATTTCTCCTCCAACTCCTGGAGAAGTTACTTCTATTGCTTTAAAAATAACTGGATGAAAAATATAAACTGGCATTATTGCAAGATTTGTAGGAGGTTTTTCAGGTTTTTCAATAACTCTTTTTATTTCATAAATTTCATTACTTATTTCTTTACCTTCTATTACTCCATATTTTCTAGCATCTTCTACTTTTTTAATTAAGAAAATAACATCGCATTTATTTTCTTCAAAAATTTTTATTAAATCTTTTAAATGCTTATTTTCATTTGAAATAATATAAGTATCTCCTGCATGCACAAGAAAAGGTTCATCTCCAACAAATGATTGTGCTTTTAAAATTGCATCTCCAAAACCTTTAGGTTGAGGTTGATTAACCCATACTATTGTAGAATTTTCAATTTTTTTATAAAAATTTTTCATATCTTTAGCTGCATTTTCTTTACCTTTATTTTTAAGCATCTCAATACATTCATAATCTGGTGTGAAATGATCTTCTATAGCTCTTTTTCCACGTCCTATAATAAAACAAAATCTTTGAAAACCAATATCATAAAGTTGTTCAAAAACTAATTGTAAAAGAGATTTTAAATAAATTTGCCCATTTAATCCTTTAATAAATAATGGAAGCATTTCTTTAGGCATTTCTTTAGTTATTGGAAGCAAACGAGTTCCAAGTCCAGCAGCTGGAATAACTGCTTTTCTAATCAATAATAGCCACTTCCTTTATTATTTATCTAAAAATAAATTAATATATAAATTTCTTTTTTCATAAGAATGAATTAAAAGAGGTGGATACTATAAAAAGAATATCAGTTTTTGGAGTAGGATATGTAGGTTTATGTACTGCAGTATGTTTTGCTAATAAAGGTTTTAAAGTTTTTTCTATAACTACAACTCCTGAAAAAGCCGAAAAAATTAATTCTGGAAATCCGATTATTTATGAACCTGGATTAGAAAAAATGCTAAAAAAAGCATTAAAGAAGAAAACATTCTATTGTACAATAGATTATAAATATGCTATTGCTAATTCAGATATTTCATTTATAGCAGTAGGTACTCCTAGTTTACCTGATGGGAGCATAGATCTTAGTCAAATAAAATCTGTATCTAAAAATATTGGAGAAGCATTAAAAGAGAAAAAAGATTATCATTTAATAGTTGTAAAAAGCACAGTTGTACCAAATACTTCAGAGAAAATCGTTAAAAAAATAATTGAAGAAGAATCTAATAAAAAATGTGGAAAAGATTTTGGTTTATGTATGAATCCTGAATTTTTACGTGAAGGAGAAGCAATATATGATACATTGAATCCAGATAGAATAGTTATTGGAGGATATGATAAAAAATCTATTAATACTTTAGAAAAAATTTATAAAAAATTTTATGGTAAAAAATTACCACCAATAATTAAAACAAATTTATCAACAGCTGAATTAATTAAATATGCAAGTAATGCATTTTTAGCAATGAAAATTAGTTTCATAAATACTATAGCAAATATTTGTGAAAAAATACCTGGTGCAGATATAGTAGAAGTAGCAAAAGGAATAGGATTGGATAAAAGGATTGGGGCATATTTTCTAAATGCTGGATTAGGATATGGTGGCTCTTGTTTTCCGAAAGATGTTAAAGCATTAATTGCATTTTCTAAAGAATTAGGATACGATCCATTATTAATAGAAAGTGTTGAAGAAGTAAATAAAAATCAACCGTATAAAGCTATAGAATTAGCTAAAAAACTTATAGGAAATTTAGAAAATAAAAGGATTGCAATATTAGGATTGGCTTTTAAACCAAATACAGATGATATGCGTGAAGCAGTTTCAATAAAAATAATAAATAAGCTATTAGAAGAAAAAGCAGAAATTATTGCTTATGATCCAATGGCTATTGAAAATGCAAGAAAAATTTTTGGAGAAAAAATAAAATATGCTTCTTCAGCAATTGATTGTATTAAAAATGCTGATTGTTGTATAATTGTTACAGAATGGGATGAATTTAAGAAAATTAAACCTGAAACATTCATAAAATATATGAAAAATCCAGCAATAGTTGATGGAAGACGTATATACGATCCAAAAAAATATAGTAAAAAAATTAAAATAGAATTTATAGGATATGGAAAATAAATCCTATATTTAAAAGGATGCTAAAGATATTAAATAGTATCAGGCTTAATACGTGAACTCGTCTTTAAACTCTAGCTTCTTCCTCCAATGCTAATGATTTATTCATCATAGCTTCGTTCGCCTAGCATCCTTTAAATGCTTAATTCATTGCTTTTTGCTTCTATCCTCGCGTATATTTTGCTTGAAGGAAGGTTTTGGGTTGAGTTCCTAAACCTTCTTCTTCTAAGCTTTGGTCTTTATTCATTCCAAAGCCCAGAAGAAGCTTTACTACAGTTCATTATTATCTATAAATTGGTTAAATATAAACCTTAATTGTATGAAATATTTGCATTGAACTCATCTCCAAATTCCATATCTTAAATGTATTATTATACATGCTTTATATGTTATTGCTAATCTTTCATATCTTATAAATTATTTTTCTAAAATATTTTATCCATCCAAAGAATTTTTTAATTGCAAATCTCATTTTCTTATAAATTTCTATATTATATAGTTTAGGTCTTCCAACTCTAAATTTAGGAGGTAAAAAAGGCTTAATAAAATTCCATTCTTCATCAGAAAGTTCACGAAATTCCATGAGAAATTTTATTATTAAAAGAGCTTAAATAGTTTAGAGATGAGTTCTCCAATAAATAATGCAAATATTTTCTTTGTTTAAAATTCTATATAAATTATTAGGAACTATTAAAAATGTTATAAGAGTATTCATTAAAACAATTATTGGAGTAAATAGATGAATTATATTCTTATTAAAATTTATTGAATCTAATAAAGATAATGTTATTAATGATTTTGAATTCGCTCCTCCTACAAATTTTAAATAATAAATTATTATTGAAACAATTGCTGTAATAACAATTGATAAAAACATAAAGAATTATAAGAAAAATCAATGTAGTTTAAGAAATATTCTATAAATGTAATTATTATCCCAATAGGAGAAAAAATTAACCAAATTTTATCATCTACTTCTCTTTTTTATATCTTCATAAAGAAGAAATTAAATAGCATAATTAAGCATAGTATTTTCCTTACACTCTTTAATAAGATTTTTGTGGCTGTTTTCTTTTTCTTTTTTATGAATGTTCTCGATCTTCTTTCTAGCGAGATTATTTGCTCAAGAATTTTCAGGAATATTAGACTATATCTAGAAGCATTTAAGGTATGCAGAAAATCAAGAACTATAAACCCAATAAAAGCAATAATAGAAATCATAAAAAATTTGTATAATAACAGCCACAACATTCTTAGTAAAGAGCATTTCCTTAAATATGGAAACATAATTTATCTCTTATATTCTTCATTATTTAATATTCTCCAAATTTTAAAGATGTTTTATATGGTATTCCTGCCTTTGAAGATAGTTCTTGAAGAAGAGCATTTATTATATTCTTTTTGTTTTAAAATTCTTTAATAATCTTTCAGTATTTTTCTCCAATATAAAGAATAAAATTAACTTCTGTTAAGTACTTCTGGAAAAGAATATAGTCTACTTCAATATATTAATTTTTTATGAAAAATTGAGCGCAAGCAATGAGATTGGTAGGGAGCAAGAGCAATGAACTATCCCTAGTGGAGATGTAGATCCTGGGGGAACTCCATTAGGTAGCATAACTTCAGGCTATCTCAAGCTTTTGCTTCCTTTAGCTTGAGATAGAAAAAGCAATGAACATAAAAGGAAGATGAAGATTATTTTTTAAGGGGCTATCTAATTTTTATTCTTATTCTAAGCTACTTACTCACCGCTCGTCAATGGAGAGTCGGTGAGATGGTAGCTCATTGAGAGTTTGCTAATTTGCAAATGAGAGACAAAAAGCTCTTTTGATTTTCATTGTCCTCCAGCTACCCTTCTCTTTTTTTCTCTTTTATGCTTACACCCTTCTCTATTACTGAATGTAATAGAGAAGAATGGTGGGGGAAGGGTAGTCCGCTATACGCTTCCTATAAGCCTATCCACCATAGGCAATGATTAGGAAGCAGTGATGACAAAAAAGCCTTTAGCTAATATATCCCTCAAGGAAACAATGAGATGGATATATTAGTTAAAGGCTGGAGGAGAAGTAATGTTATTGATGCTTTTTGTCTCTCATCTATGGAACATTTGGTGAGGATTGAACCTCACATGCAATACGCCGACTTTTGCTATT
>Ga0209225_1004409_pt1 | contig 11104 bp, 12 predicted proteins | sample WasSprMetagenome_FD_184732 | JGI IMG/M metagenome (GOLD analysis project Ga0209225, IMG submission 184732) | Sulfidic aquatic microbial communities from Washburn Spring, Yellowstone National Park, USA - WS (SPAdes) (version 3) | ecosystem: Environmental > Aquatic > Thermal springs > Hot (42-90C)...
CCCTACGAATCCGACGTGTCTGAATGCCCAAGGATAAGAAGGTGGAAGCGTCATGCAAGCAAAGCATCCAACCATGGGCATGATAGATAATGTCATAGCCTAGGATTAAGTTAAATATTTCATAGCCCATGATTAATTGTCTGGGAACAAATTTATGAATGACGGGTTCCACATCGATGATAATTTTATTGAGGAAGTTTTTGGAATCTACTCCTTCAAAAAATTGGCTGACCCGAAGTCTGCGGACGCGTTCTTGAAGTGGTATGCGGAGGAAATGAAGAATAAGGATGAGGTGGAAGTTTACGAGGAGACACTCTACGCAATAGAACGTAAAAGTTGGATCGAGGAAGGTTTTAGGCAGGAGGGCTTCAGAGTGCTTGGCGAGGTTATCCTTGGCTTTTGGGAAAGAGACACCCTTGACAAATTTGCACTTGAACATGGAAACACCGAGAGGCTCATTATAGAAAAGCTACATTTCTTCGCCGAAAAAGGCGACGTTTCGGTTGAAGCGAGCCTCGAGTTTATGGACAAGCCCTCCTACGCCACTGTATGGGTTGAAGTCGAGGTTCCATGGAGCTTCACAGGCAGGGGAGCCCTCTTCAAGATTAACGGAAACTTTGAGGGCGCCGTCAATAGAATAGGCAACTTCTCCGATTTGGCGGGAGCATACAGAGGAGCAGTGGCCGACATAATAATGGACCTCGCAGAAAAACACCGCGTTGTAGTAAACTTCATCTGGCACATTACAAGAGTATACACATACCCAAGGAAGGATTTCGCAGGCGCCCTACGCCGCATCCAAAGCTTCCTCAACGAGTATAATCCCAAAATAGTAAGGAGGAAAGCCCTTCAAAAGCTGAACACCCGCAACCACCCCACTCGCCACTAATCTGGTCTCACTTCTGGTTACAAAGGCAATAGTTCAACATGTATAAGACTTAACCCACAACTTTCTCATAGACGCGCGCGCTGAACTATGTTATTTATGTATTTTCTGCTATAACCTTGTTTATCTAGCATATCACAGTAACTTTGCAGGGCATCTTCAACCATTTTCAGATTCACGTTTAACATGTCGTCTGGACTCATACCTAGGAAGTTGCAGATTTTCGCTATCGTCGCGAGATAAGTGCGGCGCGTCTCTTCGCTTCTACTCTTTCTTGACAATTTTCTTAGCAAATTACTGACGCTTGGGTATGTGCTGGACCACCCTTGAGCTAGCATCCTCGGGCTAAATAGTATGGATGGGACGGTGGTACGGATGTTAGTATTTTAATGTTTTTGCAGGGTCCGTCACCTGCAACCTTAAAAATGCTTTAAAAAATTTGAAGTTGGTCTGGAACGAATGGTCGGATCGATTAGTTCGCTCAGTTCTTTGTTATGAAGGTCTATCTGCGCTTTGACGATGAGTTGGCAAAGCTTTCCTATCGCTGTAATGTTCTCTGTTGCACTTTGATTTTTTTGTGTGTTGGCTTGCTGTTTTATGATGGTAAGTTCTTTTTCCATCATCTTTGCTATATATCCGTAGTCATCCGATTTTGGGTACTCGTACCCAAGCCACTCCTCTAGGTCTTTGTCAATCTCGAATTGGAGCAAACCATCAGGGGTTAAGCTTAAGACGTATGGGAGGTTAAATTGCACAATTCTATTGACTGCATGGAGCGTTTCAGCCAATATTTCTGTTTTCAAGCATTGCATCATTTTTACGTAATAGTTTAGGTAATCGTCGAAGCGCCATACGAACTTTTCATAATTTAGCGTGGGCGCGTTTGCAGTCACAGCTTTGATAACTTTATTAATCCAGTAGAGGGCGGTTAGCCGAGTTTGCTCCTTCTTTTCATACCAATCTTTGTATTCTTCTATGGCCTCTCTATAGCATTCGATGAGCAGATTCAACTTTTCATGGTTGATGGCTTTCTGGATGTATGACTTGCGCCATTCACACCATTCGTCAGGACTTAAAACTCTGCCGTCGCGGCAAACAACCCAAACCTCGTCGGCCAAACCTTCAAAATCTTTAGCTTTCCAACCACTTGTGTCGTGCACAGCTAAGACGTATTTGGCCTCAGGATCTGCCAGCCTTATCTGTTCAGCCCTCGTGATCACATCATTTTTGGCAGGTTGAAACTCGCACTCAATGCACATCTTATGATCCGCATCATACATATCCACGTATATCATGCTGAAATCCGGAAGCGAAAATGGCTTTTCAAAGGCTATCCGCCTAAAACCATTATTCCACAAATGTTTTGCGACGATGAGCTTCATCATCTCTTGTACAGTACTACTACGCCTAGTTGATGCTTCATATGTTTTCCTCAGCTCTTCAGGCAGCGAATTAATCAGCTCGACGAGCATCTCGACTTCGCCTCTGTTCATTTCATCTTCCTAGCTCTGTCAAGTCACCATGCACTAGTTTATATGGAGACGTCAATGGGGACGTAAAGATCCCTAGTTCTTCACTCATGTACGTTTTCCCGCCTCAATAGCTGCATTATCACGCCAACAACTTTCGGCAAACCCTCCACTAGGCAGGTTAGAAAGTCGTCGAGGAATCCTTGGGGATCTTTAAGTCTAAAAGGACCATCTCCTACGTCGTGGTTGCATAGCGTAAATTTCTCATTGAGTATAGTTAGTCCCTGTTGTAAAGCAGCCGCGATGTATGCTATTATAAGCCAGCGGTGCTTTCTGCCATCGATCACCAGTGTTTGCCGCTTTCTAATGCGCCAAATTAAAGCTATGGCATCTGGCCTTTCCGCGATATAGCGCAGTACTTGCTGAATATTAAAGCCCATGTTAGTTTTTAACTCAACTATCAGTTCCAGGTTGTACGCCTGAACAAGCAAGCCACCCTTGAGTTTCTTCACAAGCACGTCCACTCTTCCGTTTTCGGAGGTTACCTCGTCCTCCACGGTTATGCGTCCACCTGAAATATTCCTCAACGCGTGAACCAGCAAGCTTACCGCAAGGTCATGAGCCTCGCGGAAGATTGCGTCAACCTCTGTTTCGACGCGCATCTGCGTAAGCGCCTTCACAGCGCAACTTGGACAGGTGTAACGTGTCAGCGCATCCAAGATGTAGGCTTTCCTAGGCCGCCCAAACCTATCGTACACAGAATATTTTTCTGCAATTTTCCTGCATGTTTCATCCAAGCAGTCTCTTAGGTAAAATAGGAGGTCTGTTGTTGCCTGCGCGTCGGTTTCAGGCTTTAAAGGAAAGATTGTAGACTGCTCAGCCATGTTCATCGCCCCCTACCCGAAATTGTTTTCCGTCAAGGCGGCTTCGGAGTTGCTCGTCTAGTAAGTTGACCGCAATTCGATGGTTCTGAAGAAACAGCATGTCAACGCTGTCTTCCCTATGCAGCTGTGTCAAAACTTTGACGATACATCCCGGATACGCATATTTAATCAACGTGTCAAGAATGAAAGCCTGTCTTGGATGGATCTTTGAGTCGTAAAGTCCATACTTTTCGGCTACTTCACCGCAGACCCCGTCAAGGCAACCACGTAAATACTCAAATATCTCATCGTCCGAAGGGGTTTGAAGAACGGTTTCTTCAGCCTTAGCAAGCATTACTCCTCGCCTCCTCTAGGCGACGTAGAAATCACGTCTTGTCTTATTCATTGAAGGATTACGGTTCTCCAGACGCGTAGCCTCCTTCCCAAATTCACCCTTTGGCATCCACCAAGGCCTTATGCTGTCGTGTGGTCTGCCGTGGTCATGGCGCCAAACCCTTCCTTCATCGTCGATCATGTAAATTCTATTGGCTAAGCCTATAGCGCTCCTTACAAGCCCAACAAGCCTCAAAGGGTAGGCAAAGGCAATTAGGCACTCCTCTCCAAGCCCTTCCAAAATTGTAAGGGCGACATCGTTTAAATGCCCCTCTTCAGCCTCATCAGCCCTATTAACACAATACACTGCTACCATGCTACCAAGACAATCCTCAGCAAAAACATCTACAACAACACTTTTACCCCAAACCTTAACAACATTGTTAAACACCACATGCTCATAACCTTCAACCCTGAGTTGCAAAGCAACGGCGAGCTTCATTCCTTCACTGATGTGCCGACTACTTCTGGCTGTGGTATTGGCTTTGCGTCCTTTGGTGGTGAGGCATGATTTTTCGGTCATAGACTTTCTACCCATAGTTCATGACCGATATATCCATTTATCACTGGCGATATATAAGGATATCGGTTACCAAAAATGCTTATATAGAATACGACCAAAGCATCTTTGATGAATATGAAAACGCTGGCTGAGGTTCTGTTCGGACCCAATAGAGTTGCAAAGGCCAAGATTCTTCTATCCCTCAGGGGCAGGAGCCTTTACGTCACACAAATAGCGCGCGAAATAGGAATTGACCAGCCCACAGCAACAGCTCACCTAAAAGCCCTTGAAAATGCGGGACTTGTCTCCTGCAAAACTTTTGGACCCATGAAAATGTATAGCCTTACAGAGTACGCCGAGAAGGAAATAATTCCATGTCTTGAAAAGCTCTTTCAAAGGATAAATCCAAAACAATAACCAATACGCAATCCCCCAGAATTATACGAGAAGTCGCACACGCGCATATCTTATCATCACAAATTGGCGTTTTCACATGTTCAAAGTATGTCGTGTGATGTAGACGCAAAAATCCCACTTTAGACTTAAAAGTGGGAGCTTTTTTCGGTTTTTCTACGTGTCTTGATGTTATGCTCAAGGGTAGAGCATGCCATAAACCTCCACTTTTAACAAAAGTTAGAGCTTTAAACGTCAGAAATGCCCTTAGACATTACTAACAGAAGCTTCATGCTGGTTGTAAAGCTATATATCCGATTTCGTGCAAAGGCAGTTTACAGGATGGAATTAGCAAGGTGGACCGCAGCGGATTATTTGACTCTCATTTTGTTGTCGTTGGGGTTATCTTTAGATGATTTTGGTCTTGCTTTTACTCAGAGCTTATTAATGCCAAGTGGAACCTTTAAAAAATTGATGGTTAATGCAGGCAAAATGGCGGTTGCATTCTCTATATCAACCGCGTTATTGCCTTTGTTAGGTTGGTTGGTGGGATTGGCAATATCGGGTGGGTTGCCTCCTTTAGTGCCTGGTTTTAATTGTCTTTGCAGGAGTCGGGATATGGATAATTATAGAGGCATTCGAGGATGAACAGTCTAAATGGATGATGGAGAAGGTTTCGTCCTTTTGGGCATTGTCGGCCATGGGTGTCTTAGGAAGTATTGATGAGGGAGCTGCGCGCGCATGAGACTTTTTCTTCCTAAATTCATTAGAAGTCGTCGAAAAGCTTCCAATTTTGGGTACAACTAGGAGCTTTAAAATAATTTTATAAGAACTTCGATGCATTCAAAAGTACTCGAACCCTCTTGGGTACAAGTACGGGCAGCCCCACCAGTCTCTTGTGATAGATGATAGGCTTTCCAGCCGAACATGCCTCTGACGTCATATACTTGATAGGTTTTAAGAAGGCGTATTGGTTCATTTAAGCAGATTTACACACAAGTAGACTACAACTTGTTTGTTAGTTTTTTAACAGTTTGCCTGCCAAAATTATCATCATGTTTACGATAAAGATTGGTGGAAGCACTGGAAACATTATGGAGTATCCATAATTATCTATGAGGTATCCAAATATGATAGGACCTAGCAGTAGGCCCAAGTCAGCGCACGTAAAGTATACGCTTGAGCTAAAGCCTCTTGCCTCCGGGTTTATGTCTTTAAACCCTAAAAGCTGGATCCCAGGAACCCAGAAACCCAAAGCTATACCTATTATAAAGGCCATCAAATACGCCGATGGAGGAAGCGGGTAAAAGCAAAGGCCTGTGTAGGCTGCCAGAAATATGGCGCATCCTAAGAGGGCTATTCCTCTCGGGCCTTTTCTATCTGCTTGTTTTCCGCCGAATATTCTTACGGCTATACTTGAGGCTCCCATTATGGCTGCATAAACTCCATAAGTTGCCGTGCCTAAGCCGACGGTTTTATAGTATGCGGGCAAGAAGGTGGATATTCCACCATAGCTGACAGTATACAAGGCTGTTGTGAGAGTTGCAAGGATAAAATCTGCATTTTTAACGTATGCTAACTTTGACTCTCCCTTCTTGGGCACTGTTTTTCGCAGTGTTACTTTTCTTTTAACTGCGTAAAGCATGATTATCGGGGCTATGCAGATGAATATTGTTACCCCGAAGGTTGTCTGGAAACCTAAGAAATCAGCTAGGTATGTGCCGACACTTGGGCCGACAACTTGGCTTATGCCGTGCATGGCGCTTCTCCATCCAAGTGTCTCACCAACCTGCCCCTCAGGAGCCATATCCAGAACTATGGATACGGATGCTGGGAGAAAAAGGCCTACCCCTAATCCTTGCATTATTCTGCCAAGAACGAGGATACGTATATCTGGAAAATAGTAGGCTATCGACGCGGCGAGGGACGTGAGGCATCCGAGAATTAGAGCTTCAAACTTGTATCCCCTATCGTACATAAAACCGAAAAAAGGTCTGAAAAGAATGGCAACTATAAACAGTAGGGATGCAAGAACACCGGCGGTGGAGGGCTGGATCTCCAGAACATTCATGGCGTAGGGCGCCAAAATAGATGCTTGCGCATTCAACACTAGGAAAAACAGGAAGGTCGCAACGTTGATATACCAAATGTACTTTTGCATATCCTCGCTTGTCAGCTTTGATGTATTTAAATTATTTCCCTTAAAATCCAGCCTATTCATAATAGTTGATATTGCTGGAGCCAGCGCTCTTATAATCTATGGCGAAAGTTTGGAAGCGTTTGCAAAACGTAAAACTTGTTAAGCGGCTGTTGGCATTTCTATCTGAGGCTTGCCTTATGGAGTGGGAGTACACCCTAACAACTAACAAAAAATTCATTGTAACATTATTTCTTGTCGCAGCCTTGTTGGGCGGAGGCTTCACTCTAATCTACTGGGACTTAAAGAAAAGTTTGGATTCTTTAAAAAGCGATTACGCCAAACTGGAAGATGCTTATGCGGACACTTCTGCCAAACTGGAGGTTCTTCAAGGCTTAGTTGAACAGCTTCACTATGTTCAGAAACTCAACCTTACAGCAGTTCAAATATACAACAATAGTCGGAACTCTGTGGTTCTGGTGGTGGCGGGCACCAAATCCGGCTCGGGTTTCGTTTACAGGGTTGAAGCTGGCAAAGGATACATTGTCACAAACCATCATGTTGTGGAAGGCGCCAAAAACATTGTCAACATAACATTCTTCATTGACGGCAAACCGGTTAGAGTTTCAGCAACCGTCAGGGGAGAAGATATATACAGTGACTTGGCGGTTCTGGAGGTTGACAATATTCCAAGCGAGGCAAAACCGCTTCTTATAGGCGATTCCGCAAGGCTTTTGGTCGGCGAACCAGTCTACGCCATCGGAAACCCCTTTGGCTTGGAGGGTTCAATGACTGCTGGAATTGTAAGCCAAGTCGGCAGAGTTTTAAGGCTGGGTGATCTCGGCGTGCCGGAGCCTTGGGGAAAATATTCCATAGTCGACATAATCCAGTTTGACGCCGCTGTCAACCCCGGAAACTCAGGCGGGCCGGTGTTAAACAGCCTAGGCGAAGTTGTTGGGGTAACCTTCGCCATAGAGACAGCCGAGGGTGTTAGGGCGTTTATAGGCATCGGATACGCCATTCCATCCATAATTATGAAGAGGGTTGTAAACGCCTTAATCGAGAATGGAACATATGCGCATCCATGGATGGGCATAACATACGACGCCAGCTACATAGGAGGAGTATTAGTCATGGAAGTGGATGGAAATGGGCCTTCTTTTGGGAAGTTGAAGCCCGGAGACGTGATTGTGGAGTTTGACAACCGCACAATTAACCGTGCCGAAGACTTGGTGATCTATCTGGAAAGGTACAAGAGCCCTGGAGAAGCCATAAGCTTAAAGGTTAAAAGGGACGGCGAGTTTAAATATGTGACTATAATTCTTAAAGAAAGGCCAGAGTAAGCATACAAAGCCTTCTTTAAAACTTCTGGAAAAGGCTGGTTAACGTTAATGCAGCAGTCATCAGTATTGTCGCTGTGAAGAGTATGCTTGGCGAAACGCCGTATAGCACTCCGCCTAAATATGATGCCAGTATGGAGGCGAACATGCTTGTTGTTTGAGGTATGGAAACCCACATAGCCCTCATGGGTTCCGGCGCCATAGGCCCAATGACGGCGCTCATCAACGACCATATGGCGTAAGATGCGCCCATAAAGAAAAACGCTAATGCCAAAAGGTAAAAGTTCCCTGTCAAAAGCATAAGAGCTAGCGATGAACCGCAAAGCGTCATCAAAATGGCGAGGGCGAATTTCTTTCCGTATTTGTCTCCAAATCTGCCTAGGGCGATTCCCAAAACAGCCGAGCCAGCGAAGCTTATAGAACCCAAAATGCCGATTTCGGCGTCTCCGTAATGGTATATGTCAGCCAAAAATTTTGGAACGAAGGGACGAAACATCATCATAACAAACATCGTCGCCGCGAAAAAGGCTGAAACCGCCACAAGCTTTCTTGTCTTTAAAAGCTGTAGTGGCGACGTGTAGTCATTAAGGCTTCTGTGTTTTATTGGTTTGGCATGCTGGCTGCTTATAAACACGAGAGTGAAGGCTGCAAGTGCATATAAGATAAAGGATGTAAGGAAGACTGTTTGCATGCCGATTTTTCCAGCCATGTATCCGCCGATGGCAGGCGAAAAAATGTAACCCAAAGACCACGCTGAAGACAATACTGTAAAAGTTAACGTGAGCTTGTTTTCGTCGGCTGCCTTTACAATGTAGGCTGTGCTTGTGGGTCCTCCGAGCCAAAAACCCCAAAGAATCATTCCAGGAACCATTTGAATCCAGTCCCTTGCAAAGGCGAAGATTAGGGGGGCTGGAAGCCATGCAACCCACCCAGCTATCATGATCTTTTTCCGGTCATATTTGTCGGCGAGCGCCCCAGCAACTATCAGCGTTAAAGCCGCCGTCAAGCTTGTAAGAGCGTATAACATGCCGACGTCCACAGAGCTTGCCCCTAAAGCATCCGTCATATATTTTGGCAGAAGATAAGCGTATAGGCCGTCTCCAAAAGCGCCAACAAGGTTTGATGCAAAAATTAGCCTTAAATCTCTATTTAAAACTTTGAAGAGGGAGCTGAACCTTTTGGGTTTCTCATAATCAATCATTGCCAAACTTTTCCTCTCTACATTAACGGGCTTACTACTTAGTTTGCATCCCAAATTATAAAAAGGGGTGCCCAGAAAACCCAGAGCTAAAGCTCTGGGATGAATGGGCTAGGTTTAAATAGTCGTGTGTTGAAGAATTGCTTGGGATGTTCCCTTGCAGTTCAGATGCCCGAAATGCGGGCTAATCTACAATAGAGACCTGAACGCCTGCATAAATATAGCCCATGCCTTAAAGAGAGGCATGGGATGGGGGAGATGTGAGCCCCCTGAACCAGCAGATGAGGAGATAGGCGCAAAGCCTACTCTAAACGCTGGAAGCTCCCGACTTTAGTCGTGGAGTAGCTCACTAGCTTTAACACCAGAAGCTAGAAAATGAAAAGGTGTAAGTCTCGGGGTTACACTCTTCGGTCAATTATGTCCAACGCGTCTGGACCCGTACCTATCAAAACTACTGGCACATCAACCTGCCGCTCAATTTCCATCACAAACTCTTTCGCTTCCACAGGCAAATCCTCATACTTTCTTACGCCCTTGCATTTCGGGTATAAAACGTCCAGTTTTGTCAACGCGGCTTGAGTTGCACCATTTATCACGGCGGCTCTTTTGGCGATCTCAAAATTGAAGGGCGCCGAACGCCTCTCCCGGCCTGTTCCAGCTGCAAGCTCAAACCACCCACGTTTGATGGCTTCCTCCTTAGATATTTCGCCCGGCAACGGGCCAGCCCCAACCCTTGTCATGAAAGCCTTAAACACCACTAGGACGTTGTCAACTTTTGTTGGACCTACGCCTGCTTCAGAGCACACCGCTGAGGCGCTTGTGTCCCTCCCAGTAACGTATGGATATGTCCCAAAGAAAAGTGAGAGCATAAGCCCTTGTGTTCCCTCTAAAAGCACTTTTTTGCCGGAGTCTATGGCATTATTCACCTCCATTGCCACGTCCGTTAGGTATGGCTGAAGTTCCGGAACATCTTTAGCCAGTTTGGCTGTTCTCCGGACGCGTTCTTCTATGGCTGGTCCAACACCCCAACCTGTCGTACCTATACCCTTCAAGTGGGCGCTTGTCCTGTCCTGTTCAGAGTGTTTCACCTCAATTATGGAGGCTTGCTGGTCTACGCCGATGCGGTTTTTAACGTTTGTCAACTCCACCTCTTCGAGGAATTTTGCGACATGAACATTTGCCCCAGCGCCTATAAGCAGGCGACACTTTTCATAAACGAAGGTGGCTGGAACCATGTGGAGAGCATAGCGTTTACCCTCAAACCAAACAGTGTGCGCCGCGTTAACGGAGCCTGTTCGAACACAAACGTCTATTTTATCTTTCAAAGCTAGATAAGAGATTATTTTTCCCTTGCCTTCATCTCCCCAGAAACCGCCAACTATAACTGTGCAGGGCATATTTTCATCACGGGTTCTGAAAAATGCTAAAACCCTATTTAAAATTGATTTAATTTTTCATGTCAAAAACAACTTTTCTAATAGTCTTCCTGCCACCGGCTCCAAACAGACTTAAGTCTAGAAGCTTTGCTCACGCGATGTTTTTCAATGGGATTTGGAGCACACTAGTCTTGCCGTTGGGAACGCATTTAATAAAAACTTCGCCTTTCAATAGGTCTTTGTGGATTTCGGCAAGCCGCACGTTAACGATGACCGAGCCATCTTTAAGGTGGAGATTAACGTTTTTCCCGAGAAAAGCTTTGGCAACGTTTAGAGTGAAACCTTCCACGTTTGTCACCACTCCAATTCTTTTTCGGCTATTTTACCCATCTTTCGGCGAGAAAGCCTACGGTTTTAACCGTGGGATGAATCGCCGAAAGATTTATGTTCTCAATCTTCCATCAACTCGTTAGATGTGGCTTGGATGTCCAAAGGCTCGAATAAGGCTCCAAGCCGAGATAGGCGGGGAGGTTCGAGCATTAAATAT
>Ga0209225_1004413_pt1 | contig 11103 bp, 7 predicted proteins | sample WasSprMetagenome_FD_184732 | JGI IMG/M metagenome (GOLD analysis project Ga0209225, IMG submission 184732) | Sulfidic aquatic microbial communities from Washburn Spring, Yellowstone National Park, USA - WS (SPAdes) (version 3) | ecosystem: Environmental > Aquatic > Thermal springs > Hot (42-90C)...
GAATTTCTCAATGAGGTATCAAAGAGTATGGGAGATATACTGATGGAGAACGCCTCCCTTAAGGAGGAGTTGGAGAAGGCTAAAGAAAGGCTATCCTACTTTGAGAAGATGGAGGAAACCCTGAGGAACGCTATAGTTCTTGCCCAGAAGACAGCAGATGAGGCGATTGCAACCGCTCATAAGAAGGCGGAGGTTATATTGGATGAAGCAAACAATAAGGCAAGGGAGATAATTGAGAAGGCTTATTTGGAGAAGCAGGAAATTCAGCGCGAGATAGAGGAGTTAAAAGAAAGGAAAAACAGTTTGAAAGCACAAATTCTGGGCATCATCAATACAATAGCCCAACTGATTGAAAGGGAGGAAGAATGCGAAAAGGATTCCCAATCGCCGTCATCACAATCCTCTCCCTCTTAATCCTTATCCCAACAAACTTCTCAACGAAAAACCTCAGTCCTCGTGTGCCAATTGAGGATTTGCGTGCCCTCTCCAAGTTTCTCTCCCCACTTGCCCAATGGGATTGGGGATTGGAAACCCTTAAGAGCTATTCAGAACGCAACGATAACCCGCTCTTTCTCATCCTTGTTGCAATAGCCCTGGGAGAAAGAGGAGATTATCCTAACGCCATATCCCTTTTAAAAAGAGCTGAATCGCTTCTCCCCTCTGATTCTCTCCCTCCCCTGCTACAGAAGCTATACAACCCAAAGGAAAATCTTGATGAGGAAACCGTTTCCCTCCTCACCCAAGAGCTGAAAAACAGGCTTAGGGGATGGTTTAGGGATAAGCCTCTCGCTCGCCTTTACAGGCTTTCTGGAAACATCGCTTTAGCAAGGAAATTGGAAGCCAATTTAGCAAGATACAACCGTCCGATGGCTGAACGAATGGCTTTCCTCGCCTTTTATACCTTTTTTATCTTCCTGGCCGGCATATTCATCCTAATTTTTTACTTATCAACCGCATCCAAGAAACTTCCCTCCCACCCTGAACCACCACCTTCAATAAGTTGGGGTTGGGCGATAGCGATTATCTTAATATTCATCATCCTCACTTCCGCTATCGCTACTATTCCTATTTTCCTCGTTGCTCTTCCCATTTACTCCACCCCTTTCTGGAGAAATTCCGTTCCATTCTTCTACCTCTTTTCCGAAATTACAGGCGGGCTTCTCGTTTTCTATCTAACGCTCAAACTCCTATCCCAAAATCAGCTCAGCCTGAAGGATATCGGCTTTAAGATTGAAGGCTTGGGAAATTTCCTTTGGGGCTTTTGCGGCTGGCTATCCTCCTTCCCTCTTGCCCTTTTAGCCCTCATCTTTTCCTATCTCTTCCGCTTATCCTCAATAAAAGGAAGAGCAGATATCCCCATCCTTTTCCTAACCTCTTCCTCTTGGGGCAAAGTAGCCCTCTTCTTTATGGTCTTTGCACTCGCACCAATTTTTGAGGAACTAATGTTTCGGGGAATTCTCTATCCTTCCCTCCGCCGAGAGCTCGGCGTCGCACCAGCAATGGCTTTGAGCTCCTTTTTATTCGCTTCTATGCATGCCAATGTCTCCCAACTACTCCCCCTTATGACCTTAGGAACGCTCTTCGCCTTCCTCTATGAAAAGAAACGCTCCCTCATCCCTTCCATCGTCGCCCACGCCCTTTGGAATGCCCAAAATGCCCTTTTCCTCTTCCTTCTCTATACTTGAGATGCTAAAATCCTTTTAGGGAGTGATTTATATGAGAAAATACTTTTGTTTATTATATTTTACGCTTTTGCCTCTCTTCTCCTTTCCCCAACCTCTCCTTACCATTCCCTTCACTTCCCACCCTCCTAAAATTGACGGCAAGCTCTCTCCCGATGAATGGAAGAACTCAAGCATAATATCTCTCTTCACCCCCTTGGGCACCAGAAAACTCTCTCCCATCCCCACAACCTTCCACCTCCTCTACGATGAAAGAAACTTCTACATCGCCTTCTCTTGTCAATCGCCAAGTAAGCCAAAAGCTCAAATGCGCCAAAGGGATGGAAATGTCTGGGAGGATGACGCTGTTGAGGTTTTCCTCTCCCCTGCCTTTCCCAAATATTTCCAGTTCATAGTGAATGCAGAGAACTGCATCTGGGATAGTGAAGGGAAAGATGGGAAATGGAATGGGGAATGGCAACACGCAGTTTCAATAACGGAAAATGGCTGGGTAGGCGAGATAGCCATTCCCTTCTCCACTCTCGGAGTCTACCCCAAAGCGGGCGATAAATGGCGCTTTAATTTGGCGAGAGATTTCTCCGAACCCAAAACAAATCCCCTCACCTTTTCTCCCTGCCAATCCTCCCTCCACGAGCCGGATAATTTCGCCATATTATCCTTTGGAACGGAAGCTGACGCCATCCGCATTTATCCTTCCGATTTGAGCAATCTTTTCCTTCCCCCATCCGCTCCAAATTCCGGCAACATATCCCTGATGGGCGAAAGCTCGGAAAATCTCCAGTTTTATATAGCGATTAAGAAAAACGGAGAAAATAAAGATTATGTAGCGAATTTGTCTCCAAAGGAGCAAAAGGAAATCTTATCCCTTCACTTAGAGCCGAAGGAAATAGCTTCAATTCTGCTCATAGCGAGAAATCCTCAAGGAAAGGAGTTGGTCAATTTGCACATAGAAGCGGAGAGACCGCCTCTTCTCAATGTTTCCCTAACGAGAAGATTCCTCACAAAGGGGACTATAGAGTTCTCCCTCTCCTCGGATGTCCTCGCCCAAGAGATGAGGAAAATCGTCGCATCACTGATGAAAGATGACAAGGAAATCGTAAAGGAAGAATTGGCGGCAGAAAACGGTAAGGCAAAGGGAGAGCTCAAGGTCGCCAATCTGCCTGAAGGCGAGTATATCCTCCAACTGAGAGCTTATGATGAAAAAGGAAATCTCATTGCCGGTCACGAAGAAAAAATTAAAATTCCTCCAAAACCTTCCTGGCTTGGCTCAAAGGCGGGAAGAACGGATGAGGTTTTGCCTCCCTGGACGCCGATAAAGGTAAGGGGAGAGGAAGCGGAAGTCTGGGGGAGGAAATATAAGTTCTCTAAAACCGGTCTCCCCTCCTCCATCATCTCAAAAGGAAAGGAGCTCCTCTCCGAGCCCATCCAATGGGAAATTGAAGCCGAGGGGATAAGGATAGACTTAAAAGGGAGCAAATCCGTAATGGAACAGAAACCTTCGGTTTACACCCAAATCTACTCCACTCCCACTTATAATTGCAAAGCGACGCTTGAATACGATGGAATGATTAGATTTGATGTCTCCTTCCATTCCCCCACCGGCAATCCCTTCATCTTGAAGAAGCTTCGCCTGTTCATTCCCCTCAAAACAGCCTATGCCAAATACCTCCATTATTTTCCCGGGATGTGGGGAACTTCTTCAAATTCCTTCGGCATAAAGGGAGATTGGAATGGCTCATTCCGCCCCCTCATATTTATATCGGATGAGGAGAAAGGGCTCTGCTGGTTCACGGAAAGCGACGGGAATTTCCATTTATCGCAGCCCGAAAGAACTATCGAGCTGAAGCGTCAAGGGGATAAAACCTTCCTCATTGTCAATATAGTTGATGTTCCGAGGGAAACCTCCTCCTATAATTTAACCTTCGGCATTCAGGCAACGCCCGTTCGTCCCGTTCTCGTTGCCTGGTGGCTGAAGGAGAGAATCTGCCATTGGGGATACTATGGAATGGAAAAGACGCCCGCCTCGGGAAGCCTGAGCATAACATATCCCGCGGAAGGGAATATAAATCCCAAACAGGGCTCTATTCAAGCCTGGGTGAGGATTGATTTTGATACTCAAGAAGAAGTGAAGGAAGAGGCATCTCGGGGAAGTTACAACCGCAATTTCCTCGCCATCTATCTTCCCAACGGCGATACAGCCAGTCTCTACTGGAATATAGATGATAGGGGAATGCGTTTCTATGCCTACGATGCCTCCCAGAAAAGCTACCCGATAATCCTCGGAGCGCCGGCGAAGCTCGCGCCGGCGAAGCTCGATAAGGGCTGGCATCACATCGCCCTCAGTTGGGGCGATAGGATAAGGATTTTCGTTGATGGAGTTGAGACGGCGGAGAGGGAGTTCTCGGGACTTTTCGGCAAGGATGTCAGCTTGGATGAGGGAAGGATAGTCATTGGGGGAGGAAGGTGCGAAATGGCAATTGCCCAACTCGCCATTTACGATAAACCCATAGAAAATGTTTCCCCCACAAATCCCCTGCCAAAGGAAAATGCCCTCCTCTGGGACAGCTACGATAAGCTCGTCCCCGGAGAGAACAGGACATTCCCCGCTATAGGAAAAGCTGGGGAAATATCGGGGAGCATAAATCTGGAGGAAAGTCCCTATGGGAAAGCCCTCTGTCTTTGGAGGAAGGATTTACAAGGGAAATTGATGCTTGATGTTGCGAGGGAGATGGGCGCGAGGACAATAGTCTTCCACGAGCATTGGACGGACATCCAAAATTACACGGAAACAACCCACTCCGAGGAGCTCCGCTCTTTAGTGGAAGCTCTTCATAAGAGGGGTATGAGGCTTGCGGTCTATTTCGGCTACGAGATGTCCGATATAGCTCCTGAGTTTCCCTTCTACAGTCAGGAATGTCTTCGCTGGCGTCCCGGTCAATGGTATTACACCCGGAAGCCGGAGCAGAAGGCATACGGCGTCTGTTATAATAGCCCCTGGGCTGATTTCCTCGCCGATGGTATAGAGAAGGTCCTGAAAAAATACGATATTGATGGTGTATATCTGGATGGCACAGTGGAACCAATGGGATGCGATAACAGGCTCCATGGCTGTGGCTATTACGATGAAAAAGGAAACCTCCATCCTACTTATCCCTTCTTTGCGGTTAGGGATTTGATGAAAAGAATCTACACCATCTGCTACAAACATCGTCCAAATGAACCATTCGTCAATGTTCACAACTCAACCTATTTCGGTCCGCCAACCCTCGCCTTCGCCACCTCCTATTGGGATGGTGAGCAGTTCGCGGGAGCGAAAAGGGACAACAAACACCCACTTGAGCTTCTCCCACTTGATTCCTTCCGCTGCGAATTTATGGGTCATAATATAGGAGTTCCTGCCGATTTCTTGGTTTACGAGGGCAATCCTTTCACTTATCAGGAGGGACTTGCTATCGCTTTGATTCACGATGTATTTCCCCGCCCTCCGGGATTTGGTAGCGAGGGCTTTGAGCTCGCGAGCAAGATATGGAAGGCTTTTGAGAAATTCGGGGCAACGGAATCCGAATGGATTCCCTACTGGAAAGAGGATAGACCCGTTAAGACAAACAACAATGATATATATGCGAGCACATACCTGAAGAAGGGGAAGGGAGCGCTAATAGTGGTGTCAAACTTGGGGAGGAAAACTTTACAGGCTGAGCTTAAATTGGATGAAAAGAAGCTCGGCTTTCATCCAAAGAGAGGGGAAGAGATAATCACGGGAAATAAATTAGAAATCAAGGGAAATTCAATCAGCTTATCGCTTCCACCCTTCCGAGTGCGAGTCATTTCTTTGAAGTGAGGAGGGAAAGGGTGTTGCCAAACATATGACCCCATCACCACTGCGAGATTAGGAAGCTATTAGAACCCCATTCGTGGTGGAGGGGTTTGGGAGAATGCTTCCGCTCAATCTATACCGCCAAATAGCACCATCTCCCAGATAATAAAAGATGTAGATTTGTTTAGCCTTTGGACTTTTTCGCGTTAAACTTAATAAATATGAGTTTAGAGATAGAAGGATTAGAAACGAGAGAAAGAGAGACGCGGGTAGCCCAAGCCGCCCTCGTAACCACTACCATCATCCTTCTCGCCCGTATTCTTGGCTTTCTTCGGGAAATTGTGATAGCGAAGCTTTTCGGGGCGACGAGGCTCGTTGATATATATGTCGCTGCTTTCACTATTCCCGATATCCTCTTCTTTCTCCTCTCCGGTGGAGCTCTCTCTTCCGCCTTTGTTCCCGTCTATACCCAATATTTGGCGACGAAAAATAGAGAAGAAGCAGGGAAAATGCTCTCAAGCCTCCTAACTCTCCTTACCCTTCTTCTTCTCTTTATGGTTGCCATTGCGGAGATATTCGCCTACCCGTTAGTGAAAATCGTCGTTCCCCACTTCTCTCCTAAGGACCTTGCTTATTGCGTTTTCCTCACCCGTCTGATGCTTCCCTCCGTTATCTTCTTCGTTTTGGGTGGGATTTTCACGGGAGTTGCCTACTGCTATCAGAAATTTCTCATCCCCACAATCAGCGGGGTTATCTATAATCTTCTTATCATCCTTGGAGGAGTTTTCCTCGGTCCATCAATTAAAGTAACCGGTTTATCTGTTGGGGTCGTGGCTGGCTCCTTCATCGGGAATTTCCTTCTCCAAATTTGGTATATCTTTAAACTTGGGGAAAAGCCCTATTTCTACTTGGATTATCGTCATCCCGGCGTGAGGAAAGTATTCCTGATTATGCTTCCTATTATTTTCACTCTCTCCATTGGTCAGGTCACGGTTGTCATAAATCGCGTTTTAGCCTCGGGATTGGGAGAAGGAGCGATAGCGGGACTTAACTATGCCAATAGGCTAACGCAGTTTCCATTGGGCATTTTCGGACAGGCTCTGGGAATAGCTGTATTCCCCACCCTCTCCGCCCTTGCCGCAGTGGGTAAGTTAGAGGATTTGAAGAAAACTAATTCATTGGCTATAAGAACCCTCTTCTTCCTCAATATCCCTTCTGCCATATTTTTCATTCTTTTCGGCATACCGATAGTGCAGTTCGTTTATGAGAGAGGAGCTTTTAAGCATAGCGATACGATTATGACAGCCCAAATTCTCGCTTTTTACTCTTTAAGCCTTCCACCTCTTTCCGCAAATCAAATCATAAATAGGACATTTTATTCTCTTCAGGATTCACTTACTCCCTTGTTTTGTGGCGTTGCTTCTGTCATTCTCTGCGCCATTTTAAATGTCCTTCTCGTTGGACCTTTCGGAGTGAGAGGATTAGCTCTCGCTTCTTCTATCTCCGCTTATTTCAATATGCTCCTCCTTCTTTGGTTCCTTCGCGCCAAGATTGGAAACATAGAGGGAAGGAAAATGGCTTTCTCTTTTCTGAAAATCACCGCGCTTTGCTTGCTCGTCTCCCTACCATTCGCTTTATTTTTCTCAAATAATCCATTCGGCAAAGGGATGAAAGGAGCGATTATTGAGATAGGGATTATTATTTTCGTCATCACCCCTCTTTTCCTATTGCTCTCATCAATCTTCCGCCTTGAGGAGTGGGAGTTTATAAGAAATTCTTTGTTAGCCAGGCGGTTCAAAAGGAGAGAGGGTTAATTCATCTTCCTTGATTGTCAACTTAAAGATGAGAAAGGGAAATTTATTTGTGAATTCTTCCGCTTTGCTTGAGAATCTCTCATCTATATGATGGGCGAAGGAGAATTTAGCGGCTTTTGGATGTTTTATAATCATTATCAACATAGGGATGAAGCCCAATTTATCTCCCTCAAATAAAGCTAAAAGCTGGCGGTAGCCCCTTTCTGTGGGAGCATCGGGGAAATAGGCGGTTTCCCCGATTAATAGGGTGCTGCTTTTCTGCTCTATTATATAAATTCCCTTCTCTCCCTCAACGAGAAAATCAAGCCTCATCCCTTTGATGATGGGCGCTCTTTTCCATCGCATAATCTTCCCTATTATCGGGAAAACTCCTCCTTTCTCCCATTCCTCAATTAATAACTTTTCCCCTATAAAGGAATCCACTACAACGACATCTCCCCCATCCTCAACGGAGAAAAGCCGATATCTCAGATTTCCCTGAATCGGCTGAAGGTTCACGATGTTCCCTTTAATTAAAAGCCTATCCAATCTACCAGTGTTCGGGATGTGAACGAGCTCTTTTCTCCCTTCAATCTCAACTTCGCCAACGAATCTGTTCAATCTATTGAGGAAAATCGCCTGTTTGAGAGGAGGAATCCGCAACTCAATCCTCTTTTAAGCGTTCATATGCCATCTGCAATCCCGCAGATAAAGTGGATATCCCTTCTTCTCTATGTATCCTCAAAAGCTCTCTAACCCTCTCCTCTATCCCTTTCACCTTCTCTTCCGCCTTTTCCTTGGTGAAATTTCCTTCTATCTCCACCGAGAGGCTAATTATTCCTCCCGCATTGGCGATGAAATCGGGAATGTAGAGGATTCCTCTCTTCTCAAGCTCAATGACATCCTCATCTTTTTCCAGCTGATTGTTTGCTCCTCCGCAGATTATTCTGCAGTTCAATTTGGGGATTGTTCTTTCGTTGATGATTCCACCTCGTGCACAGGGGGAAAGGACATCGCAAGGGAGGAAGAGGATTTCCTCGGGAGGGACTATTTCCACTCCCAATCCCCTTGCGATTTCATTTTTCTCATCCGATATATCGCTTCCTATGACTTTAACTTCCTCCTTCAACAAGAGCTTTGCGAGATTTAGCCCAACTTTCCCCAAGCCTTGAACGGCAATTGTTTTACCTTGAAGGGAGGAGGAATTATATAGGAATTCCAAAGCGGTTTTTATGGAGAGGAAGACGCCGAGGGCGGTATATGGGGAGCAATCTCCCATTCCTCCCAGATGTTCGGGAAGACCGACGACATATTTGGTTCTGCGGGAGATGACGGCTAAATCCTCAGAGGTGATGCCGATGTCCTCAGCAGCGATATAGGTTCCGCCGAGGGATTGCACGAAATCGCCGAGGGCTAAGAGGAGCTCTTCCGTTTTCTCCTTATATGGGTCGCCGATGACGACGCATTTTCCTCCTCCAAGGTTCAAGCCGGCTGCTGCGTTTTTCAGGGTCATAGCCAAGGAGAGGCGGAGGGCATCCTTTATCGCTTCGTCTTCCGAGGGATAGTTCCACATCCTTATCCCGCCGCAGGCGGGACCGAGCTTCGTGCTGTGGATAGCGATAATCGCTTTTACTTTGTCCTTCCAGCCGAAGGCTATGAATTCGTGTTTGTTTAGGGATAATTTCTCAAATATACCCATTATTTCGCCTCCTAATTAAAGATTAAAATCTCGCGAATTTTTTGCAAGGTTAAAGAGTTAGAAACTTTGATTTAGAAAAAAAACTTGACTTGATTTCTATTTTTTGTATCATTTAAAAAATTTTGGAATTGATGTATGATGTAATAAGCAAGGTTAAATAAACTAAAAGGAGGAGGAAAGGAAGATGAGAAAGGTCATGGGTTTGTTTATTGCTTTGCTTAGTTTTTCGTTGGCTTATCTATGGGCAGACGGGGAAAACCTTAAAGAGTTAATAGAATGGCTCTTTAAGGAGAATAGCAACAAAGTGATGTGCAGGCACAAGTGGAGAGAAAAGGACGAGTTTTGGGAAAAGAAAGTAGGACTAAAAAATGGTATCCATACGGGGATTGATTTCGACGGAGGTATAGACGGCTTTCCCGTATACTCCGCTACTTCGGGGAAAGCCATCAAAGTGAAATGGGGAGATGATAGGGGGCAACTAAGTTCTACCAGCATTATAGCGATATACAACGAAGACATAGGTGTGACTTTTTTATATTTACATATGAAGGATACAGGCAAAGGAGGAACCGTTTCTCTTAAGGAAGGGCAGGAAGTTGAGGCTGGAGACCTTATAGGATATGTTGATAGCAGAGGGATTGTAACAGGTCCTCATCTCCATTTTGAAGCAAGGAAAGGGAAGCAAAAATATGCAGCGAATGACGCAGATAAAACCCTCAATCCATACGAGCAGGCGCGAAAAGCGAGAGAGGCAGAAAGCAAGAAAGAGTCCGAAAGCAAGAAAGAAGCCGAGAGCAAAAAAGAGGCTGAGAGCAAGAAAGAAAAAATACAAGGTACAGAGTCCCCAACAGCTAAGCTAAACACGCTTAGCGGATTTATAAGGGACCAACATGGAAATCCTGTGCCCGATGCTTCAATTTGGTTGGAGGATATTAAGGGTAAAAAGTATGATAAAGCCAAGAGCTCTAACACGGGTTATTTTGAGCTATCCCTTTCATGGAAGAAGGAGCCTCTTTCCCCGGGAGATTATAAGCTCCGAATAGAAAAAACTTCAGGAGGGCACGATGTTATTGACCCTTATGAGCAGATAATAAGTCTTGACAAAGAAAAGATAGCGTATGGTGTTTTCTTGGAAAATATCATTGTTCACCTGCGCTCTAAAGTCATAGCCAAGATTAAATGGGATAACGCTGAAATAAAAAGGATTTGGTTGACCGATGAAAGATCTAAAAAAGAATGGAATGTGAGTGTAAGATGGGCTTCTGAGAAGAAGGAGGGAAATCTGGAGACATGCTTACTTCCCGATGGAAAATATTGGCTTAACGTTTACTACAAGTTGGGCGATGATAAGAACGGGATGGGTATACCGATTGAAATATCCGGAGAAGATATAGACCTTGGAGAAATTACCTTACCATAGTGCTATTTTTGGATTGAAAATAGCCTTTGAAATATAAAAAATAAAAGGAGGAGGAAGAAAATGAAGTGTCCAAAGTGTGGTAGAGAAAATCCGGAGGAAGCAAAATTCTGTGGCAATTGCGGTCATTCGCTGGAGGATTCACAACAAGGGGAGCGTGTTGTGGAGGTGAAAATAGCCTTGAAGCTCTTTAACAGCGAAGTTTTGTTCAGCGCTATATCACTCTATATGATTCTCACCGGTATAAGTTACCTCGTTGCCTTCGCTGTTATGATGAGCGCCAGCGTGGGATTGGATTTTTATCAATCAACTTCCAAATGGTTAATGGGAGGTCTTGGCGCACGGGAAATGGCGGAAGAAAGAGCCATTGTTCCCCCTGGTGTTTCGGTCTTTTTAGTGGTTGGAGGGAACTTTTTCCTTTGGTTATTTATCGCCGCCATTACATCTGCGATTGGGTTATTAAAACATCGGCTTTGGGCGAGAGACCTAACTATGCTTCTACAGATAATAGGTGTGTTTGTTGGGTTTGTCGCTTTGCTAATTTACCACACTTGGGGCGCTACAATTGCTTTTCTCTTTACTTTGGGCTATGCTATTTTGATCTTGCTTTATTTAAGTCGTCCCCATCTTTGGGAGGGATATTTTCAATAAATTTTAAAGAGGTGATGAAAAATGCCTTTTTGCCCTCATTGTGG
>Ga0209225_1004415_pt1 | contig 11091 bp, 11 predicted proteins | sample WasSprMetagenome_FD_184732 | JGI IMG/M metagenome (GOLD analysis project Ga0209225, IMG submission 184732) | Sulfidic aquatic microbial communities from Washburn Spring, Yellowstone National Park, USA - WS (SPAdes) (version 3) | ecosystem: Environmental > Aquatic > Thermal springs > Hot (42-90C)...
TTCTTCCATTTTTTATTCAAGACTTGATAAGTTTAGTTTAAATGCAATTCTTTAAGAGTGAACTTTTACTCCTATCTTTGGACAATAGTTACTTATAGCGCACGAACTGCACATTGGTCTCACAGGTTTGCATACTGACTTTCCGAAAACCACTAATAAATTATTTATCTTCTTCCAATACTTTTTTGGTAACTTCTTTCTTAATGCAACTTCAGTTTCAACAGGAGTTTTTGTCCATACGTAACCCCACCTATTAACTATTCTATGTACATGTGTATCTACACATATTCCGTACTTATTAAAAGCAAGAGTAATAACTAGATTTGCAGTTTTTCTTCCAACTCCTGGTAGCTTAAGTAACTCTTCTAAATCATCTGGTACTTTTCCATCGTACTTCTTAATTAAGTAATCAGAAAGTTCTTTTAACCTTTTTGCCTTAACCTTATAAAATCCAACAGGATAAATTAGGTTTTCAAGTCTGCTTAAGCTTAGTTTTAAGATATCTTCTGGTTTTTTTACTACTGAGAAAAGCCTTTCAGAAGCTTCCTCGGTTATTTCATCCTTTGTTCTAGAACTTAGAACTGTAGAAACTAACACTTTAAACGGATCTTTGTCTTTCTTTGATATTTTCGTTACGTATGCTTCTCCTTTTATTCTTTTTTCAAGTATTGAGACTATAGTATCAATGTTTGAGTTGTCTATTGTCATTTTAGTATTTCACCTGTCATCTTGTACCAAATGTAAAGGTCAAGTTCAGCTAAGTTAAAGTTAAGCTTTTTAGCAATTGCTTCTAGTATCTTTTCAGTCTCAAGATATCTCTTCTTAGTTAAGCTTATATTCTCAAAGTTTATCAAGCCTTTGTTAAATAAAAACTTTAAAATATGCCTGTCAATAATAGCAACGTCTTTGTAACCAATGTTTCTCAAGAAATGGCTTGCTTCCTTGTAACCTAAACCTTTTATATTTTTTACTAAGTATTCTCTGATTTCTTTTCCTGTTAAGTTTGAATTGACAAGCTCAAATATAGTTTTTATATGTTCCCTAGCCTCAAAAATATATTCAGCTCTGGTATTCGGAAATCTATGTCCTAAAGACTTGAGCTTATCCCTAAGTTCTTCTTTTGAAAGTGATAAAAAGCCATCACCAATCTCTTCTTGGATTCTTATTCCTCCCCTTGCTGTAAAGTTTGCAGTAAGGATACAAAAACATAGTTCCTTAAAAACATCTTTTTCACCTTTTTTCTTAACTTCTTCAAACTCTTTTATTCTTTCATTTACTTTCTCTCCTACTTCTTCCTTTAAGCTTTTTAGATCTTTAATAAAGTCAGCCTTAACGTATACTACCTTATAGGATGTGTGTAGATCTTCTACAGACGCCATAATCCATGGACTTGAAGAAAATTTTTCAAGAGAAACAATAAAATCTTCAAAATAATCATAAGTACTGCAAGTATTGCAAATATTTCCACCAAAAAGAACATAAATTTTATCGTCTTCTATGTTTAACATTTCTATTGTAACTTCTTTTCCATGGTGTTTTTGAAAATCCTTTATTGCCTGTATTACTTCGTTGTTCCTTTGCACGAGAATAATGCTTTCTTAGTATAATTTAAATTTTAAGTTTTTCTAAGCCAAGAAGCTTGTAGAAGTTTAAGTCTTGTTTATCGAACCATTATTATGAATTGGTTCCTCGAAGTAATGGAAAGAGAATACAAAAAATAGAACTGAAAACTTCGACGATTATTTTCCTTGTAGTAAGAAAGTTCGTGGACTTGAACACGTTTGGCTTAACTTATTTCATTTGATTAACCAAGAGGAAGTAATTTAACATAGTTCAAAAACTTAGAGTAATGGTATGAAGCTTAGGTTAACGATAATTAAGAAGTTACAGCAAAGTTTAAAAAGCTTCATCTAAAGTTCCTAGATTTAAATAATGAGTTCGGAAATTGTAGAATGTAGCATCTGCAAAGACAAAATACTAAAGTCTGAAGCGGTTTTCTTCAACGGAAAGTACTATTGTTCTCATTGCTTCAGAAATTATATAGTAGAAAGACCTTCAGAAGGAAGCATATTTTACGCATCTTTTATAGCATCTCTCATTTCTTCAGTTCTCAGCTTTTTTAGAGGCATCACAGTTGTCTTCTCTTACATCAACGTATCTTCGTTTTCTTCAACTCTCTGGAGCAAAGAAAGTATAATTCTTCTATCAAATCTTTTCTTATTCGTCGGGAGTCTTTCACTTTTTGTAAGCTTAGTTTTTCTTTTATCTGGTGTGTATTTACATAATGCAAAAAATGTAAGAGGTAGGCAATATGGCTCAATATCTGTAAAAGTAGACTTAGTTCTAATATTCCTCTTTGTGCTTTTCGTTTGGATGTTACAGTCATCAGAAGTAGTACAGAATTCTTTCGTTTTGTACTACTTAATTGCAGCTGTCCCAAATACAATTTCAGATTCTTTCTTACTTATTGTTTTGCCAACGCTAGGCTCAGATGAGTTCTCTATACGACAGTAAAGATATTAAGCTTTCTAAAAACTAGCAATATCTTTCAATTTAGGAGATTTGTACATGATTTTTCCTGCAACAACAGTCATCAATGTTTTCATATTTTTTAGTTCTTCTAAGTCAACTTCAAATGGATCCTTGTTGATAACTATAAAATCTGCATACTTTCCTTCTTCTAAACTACCAACGTTTTTTTCCTCAAATAGCAAGTAAGCAGACCCAATTGTATAACAGAAAAGAGCCTCTTTTAAAGACAATTTCTCTTTTGATGAATAGTTACTAAAATCAGTATCTTCTCCTCTAGTTACTGCAGCATACACTGTTTCCCAAGGATTTAGCGGTTCTACTGGGCTATCTGTAGAAAAACCAACTTTTACTTTTGATTTGATCATAGATCTAAAAGGATAAGCCCACAAAACTCTTTCCTTTCCTACTCTACTTTCAATCCACCAATCTGATATGGTGAAATGTGGCTGAACAGAAGCACAAACTCCAAGCTTTGCCATCTTTTTTACTTGCTCAGGTCTAACTATAGAGGCATGTTCTATTCTATGTCGATATTTCTCTAGGTTTGAGCCAAGCGTACTGTATGCTTCGAGAGCAACATCAACTGCAGCATCTCCAATAGCATGAATAGCCACTTGCAGTTTATTCTCATGAGCTTTCCTTACCATGCTTACTAAATTTTGTTTTTCTGTTACAAGAGTTCCTAAAGTTGATGCATCGTCGTTATAGGGTTTAGAAAGCAACGCTGTTCTAGCACCAAGAGAACCATCAACAAAAAGTTTTATACCCATAATTTTTAGGTATTCATCACCAAAACTTCTTCCAATGCCTAGAGTTGAAATAAGGTCTAACCCCTCAGACATATAAGTTCTTACTCTTACTGGAAGTGTTCTTCTAAGTCTTAGAGATTGTAAAGATGCAAAAGTAGCTAAATTACAAGACATGAAACCGACTGTTGTTACGCCAAGAGAAGTAGCATAAGCCAATGCTTGACTTAGCATTTTTTCAATTTCCTTCATACTAAACTTTATTTTGCTCCTAAATAGTTCTACTGCACCTTCCAATACAACTCCTGTTGGCAAACCTTTTTCGTTCTTATGGAAGTATGAACTCTCAAGAATGTTTTGAGGTAAATCAATGATTTCAAGAGCCTTTGTATTCACTACAGCAGCATGTCCGCACACTCTAGTAAGCATAACAGGAACATCTGGCACAACTTCATCTATATCCCATCGTGTTGGCCAACGTTTTTCCCTAAAGAGTTCTTGATCCCATCCTCTGCCAATTATCCAAGAGCTAGATTTGTGTTCATCATAAAATTTCTTAAGAAGGTTGTTAAGTTCCTTTATAGACTGAGTATTCCTCAAGTTAAGCGAACTAAGAGAAAAACCTAAGCTGTCAAGATGCATATGAGCGTCTACAAATCCTGGCATTACAATACTACCTCCTAAATCTACAACTTTACCATCTAGTGCATTAGCTAAGTCCTTTGCTTTACCTGAGGTTCCAACGTATAGTATCTTACCCCTACTGACAACTAGACCTGATGCTCTTCTTACTGGATTGAAGGAAACGTAAATCTTTCCGTTTATGAATCCAACAATATCAGACAGCATTGTAGATTCTACAAAAGCCTTAAGAAATTATAAATCTTAACTTCAGAAACCACTTGAAAAGCCAAGTAATTTTAACCTTAATGTGCATCAGCAATAGGCTGAGAACAGAATAAAACTTTTAGTTAGCGTAAACTTTAAATACTTCAAAGAATCTATCCTTTGACAAAGGGGAGCAGAAAAGATGCAAGTAGCAAAAATGTTCAACTCTTTGCTGATTGTTAGTCTGAGCCTAGTTAGAAAGGAAAGTTTCTGCTCCTCATCATGCTGGTCAAGTTAGGCCACAGCCACTAGCGTCTTCTAGGAGGTGGTTGTGGTGAAAAATAGCTTAGACATAATTAGGAATAACGCATACAGAGTCCTTATAACCGAACCCGTAAGTCCAATTTTAACTGAAACATTGGAGAAAGCTGGCTTTAGAGTTATTTGTCTTGAGGAGAATATGCGCAACCAAGTTGATAACTTAATTGAAGACGCTCATGTATTAATCGTTAGAAGTAAAACAAGAGTTAACAAAGATCTTCTTAAAAGGGCAAAGAGGCTTAAAGTTATAGCAAGAGCTGGAGTTGGCTTAGACAACATAGACGTTTCTGAGGCTTTAAAGCGAGGTATAAAGATAATAAATGCTCCTGAGGGACCCGTGAGTTCTGTTGTTGAACTAACATTTTGCTTAATGATTATGGCTCTTAGAAAAGTTCTACATTCTAACTTAGAGGTAAAGAAAGGACTTTGGATTAGACCAATAGGGTCTGAACTAAGTGGAAAGACACTTGGCATTGTAGGCTTTGGCAGGATAGGAAGAAGAGTAGCAACAATCTCAAAAACTTTTGGAATGAACGTAATTGCTTATGATGTAAGAGATATTAAAAGAGAAGGAAAAAGTCTGGGGGTAAGAGTAGTAAAAGAACTTCCCGAACTTTTAAAGACCGCAGATATCATAAGTCTTCACGTTCCACTTAACTCAAGAACTTACCATTTAATCAGTGAAAATGAAATAAACATGATGAAGGACGGCGCGATAATAGTAAATACCAGTAGAGGTGCAGTAGTAGATACTAAAGCACTTCTTAGAGCTTTAGAGAATGGGAAAATTTCTGCAGTAGCTTTAGACGTGCTTGAAAATGAGCCACCAAAGGAAGAGTGGGAGTTTAAGCTAATAAACCACAACAACGTAGTAGTCACTCCTCATATAGGTTCTCAAACTAAAGAAGCTCAAGAAAGAATTGCAAGGATAGTTGCAAGAAAGCTCATTAGGTACTTTAATCACAATTATAATAAAATAGCTCAAAAGACTTAAACAAATAGCAGTAAGCGTAACAAATATAGGGCTTATTACTTACAAAGTCGTTAAATGGACAGATTATTCCTAAGGTAGAATGAAAAAGGTAAAATGAACAATGAAACGACAAACGCTTAAAAAAGCATTCCAACTTTATTCATGATGCATGTCAATTCGTTCGACAAGTACATTAAAGCAAAAAACATATTTTTAACTCGCATTTTTTACATTGCGTAGCTCTTTTTTAGTATGGATGGTCTATACATGTTTAATAGTAAGGCATTTGATACTACTGTTGTTGAACTAAGGGCCATCGCTATCGCTGCAAGAATTGGGTTTAGCAGTATTCCAAAGAAAGGGTACAATATACCTGCTGCTACTGGAATAAGCGCAATGTTGTAGAAAAAAGCCCAAAATAAATTTTCCTTGATCTTCCTCATGGTTGCTTTACTTAGTTCTATACCAACAACTACATCTCTTATGTCGTCTTTAATAAGTATTATTCCTCCGGTCTCTTTTGCTATGTCTGTACCACTCCCGATAGCTATGCCAACGTCTGCGGCTGCCAGTGCCGGTGCATCATTTATTCCGTCTCCAACCATAGCCACAACCTTTCCTTCTTTTTTGAGCTCTTTTATCACTTTAGCCTTGTCTCCTGGTAAGACTTCTGCAAATACTCTTTGCATATCCAACTTTCTTGCTATTGCCTGCGCTGTTCTCTTGTTGTCTCCTGTCAGCATCATTACTTCAATGCCCATTTTCTTAAGCTCCTCTATAGCTTCAAGAGTGTGCTCTTTTAATGTGTCTGCTACAGCTATCACTCCTGAAGTCTTCCTATTTACTGCCAGTATCATCGCTGTCTTACCATCGTTTTCGAGCTTAGTTAAAACTTTTTCTACACTTTCCACGTTTATTCCATAACTTGACATCAGCTTTCTGTTTCCAAGCAAAATTTCCTTTCCTTTATATGTTACCTTGATACCCTGGCCTGGTATCGCTTCAAATGCTTCTGGGTATGCTGAATCAATACCTTTCTTTTCTGCCTCTTTAACAATAGCCTCACCTAGAGGATGCTCAGAACTTTTTTCAGCTATTGCTGCAAGTTCTAAAATTTCATTCTCTCTTAGCTCATCTAAAGCTATTATGTCTGTAACAGAAGGTTTGCCCTTTGTAAGCGTTCCAGTCTTATCAAATACGATTACCTTTATCTTGTGCGCCTTTTCGAGGTATTCTCCGCTTTTTATCAGTACTCCATATTGTGCTCCCTTGCTCGCCCCAATCATTATAGCTGATGGTGTGGCTATACCTAAAGCGCATGGACAAGCAATAATCAATACAGCTATCATTATTGTTAAAGCAAGCCCAAGTGGTAATCCAACAATAAAGTGCCAGAAAGCGAAAGCACCTATTGCTATGGCTATAACTATTGGTACAAAGTATGACGCCACAACATCCGCTAGTCTCTGTATCGGAGTTTTTGAAACTATTGCCTCTTCGACCATTCTCACGATTTGTGCTAATGTCGTATCTGAGCCTACTTTTGTTGCCTTAACCTTAAGTACGCCTGTTTTGTTTATAGAAGCACCAATAACTTCGTCTCCAGCTTTCTTTTCTACAGGAATGCTTTCGCCAGTAACAACGGACTGATCTACAGAAGAGTATCCTTCGATTACTATTCCATCGACTGGAATCCTTTCTCCAGGACGAATAATGACTATGTCTCCAACTTTTACTTCTTCTACAGGAACTTCTTTTTCTTTACCGTCTTCTATAATTCTAGCCATCTTCGGCTGAAGGTCGAGTAGCTTTCTTATTGCTTCAGACGCCTTTCCCTTAACAATATGTTCCATAGTCCTACCAAGGAGAATAAAGCCAATGATTAGTCCTCCTTCAGTAAAATAAACTTCAGGTCCTCTTCCAGCGACTTTTGGAAGAAGTTGAGGAATCCATCCTAAACTTTGAAATGTGTAAATTGTACTATAAAGCCATGCTGCAGTAGTTCCAATCGCTATCAAACTATCCATGTTTGCTTGTCTTGCCCTTACGGCATCTCTTGTTCCTAAGTAGAATTTCCAACCTGCAATAAACTGAACAGGAGTTGCTAGAATAAAAAGCCATAAGTAGTTAGGAAAAATGAAATTAATTGGGTATATATATTCAAAAAATGCTACAAGGCTACCTAAACCCAAAGCAAAAGTCGTCATCTTTTTTAGATATCTTAGCTCTTTTTCAGGCTTCAGAAAGGTATCTAAACAATTTTGGCTACAAAAATAATATGTAATTCCACCTCTCTCTACCTTGAATGGAGTTTTGTTTTCATCAACGTACATTCCGCAAACAGGATCTTTAGCCACTTATCCCATTCCTCCAACTTTTCTTATTATTTGTTTCAAGCTACTATAAACCCTCCATGATCTAACGCTTAACAGCCATGATGTGCTTGCTTATGTTCGTGAGTTTCTTTTACATACTTTTGTGGATTACTTTCGAAAGATTTCAGGCAATCTTCGCTACAGAAGTAGTAAGTTTTGCCTTGATATGTTGTTTTCCACTGTGTTTTACTTTCATCTACTTCCATTTTACAAACTGGATCTCTTGCCACTAGAGTTCACCACTCTTTTTCTATAACTGAGTTATACTTAAGCTTTCTTTGTGTTTATGGATACTTAATTTATACAATAAAGTCTCTCAATATGTTTTTCTTTAAGGTATTTCAAGCTGTATTAGCGAGTTTTCAAAAGTAAAAGAAATCGATTTTTCAGAAACATCGTTTCCTTTAGCTTTTAAGATAAAAAAGGAGTAAGTTTAAGCTACTATAGCCTGAGCAGAATTTCTCAACTTAAGTTAACAGAGCAGGTTCTTTCTGATAGAAGCTTAATAAAAGCGCTCATGGCGTATCCTTGGCTAAGTAAGCTGCGTGACTTTACAAAAGAGACTCTCAATTCGCCGTTAACTGCGCTTTCAGTAACTGTTTTCATAAACCTAGTAGAGCATTACCTAATGAAGGTTTAAGCAAGGGATTAAGCTTGCTACTGGATGCTGAGGCTAAATGCTTATTAATAGATGGCCAAATCGCAACTCCATGGGACCTCGTCGTAAAGCCCATTAAGCAGTAGCTACACTACAACTTAAGTTAAGAGCTTTATAAAGTTCATTTTCTAATTACAGTGTTCACTATCAATTATTTTAATTGAGATAAGACAAGCACATAGTTGGCTGTTTCAGAAAACCGAGACCTAGAATACTACAGATGCTAGTTGTTACGCTTAAGGTATCAGCAACTTTTTTTCTCAAGTTAGGCCGTACAACATTAACCTGACTCTAACCCTAAAGATTGAATCCATATTTTAATAAGGGCAATTCTTTCGAGGTGTTCGCGGTTCTACTCTGGGAGTATTTCTCAGCAAAATATCTCATACTAAGTTCAAAGCTCCTTATCAAACTGGTGGGGCTTTGGACAGGTCTAATCTAACAGGAAGGGATTTGTGAAAGCTCCAATGAACTCAAGGATGAGCTCTAACATTAGTGAATATCAAAGTTCATTTTTAGGTGTGTTTCTGTAACATAACTAGATCATCTGAAGTTACTTTTAAATACACAAGTTGTTTCAAAATTAATCAAAACATGAGAAGAGAAGAAATAGAGAAGTTACTTGAGAGATCAAAGAAGTTTAAAGATGCTGCAGAATTTCACTTTTCTCGAGGCGACTTCGACCTCGCTGTGTTCAACATTGAGCAATCTTTGCAACTTTTTTTAAAAGCAAAATTATTGGAAAATGGAGTTGAGTTCCCAAAAGTTCACACTTTAAGGAAGCTTTTTCTCTTGCTTGGCGAAATCTTAGAAAAAGGAGAAGCTTTTAAAAAATTCACAAACGAAAGAGCTCTAGAGTTTGCTAGTCTTGAAGATGCGTACATAACTTCTAGGTATTTCATAAGAGAATTTACTAAGGAAGAAGCAGAAAGGCTTAGAAAGTTCTCAGAAGAGGTTGAGGAATTTGTTAGAGGAAATTTTAATTAGAGAAGCAAAAAGAAGAGAAGAAGTATTCAAAAATCTTTCAAGTTACTTAAATAGACTGAAGGAGACCTTAAGGAGTATGGATCCAAAAGGAAGGATATTTCTATTTGGTTCATCAGCAAGAGGAGATAATGCTCTAATTAGCGATATAGATATTCTGATCGTAACTTCTCTTAACCCAAGCTTTGTTATAGCAACTTTATGGCAAGCAGGATTCGACGAACCCTTTGAATTTCATGTAGTTAGTAGCAAACAATTCGAAACCTATAAACAAGTTATAGGAGACCTTAAGGAAATTTTAAATTAGAAAACTAAAAGAAACTACAAAGCATAAAAGCAGTATCATAAAAGTCTAAAGTTTCACAGGAATCGTTTTACCTTTTTTATGTTTCTTAAGTTTGTTTTAGAATCTGCTTTTAGTCTAAACCCTATATTTTTAGCAGAGCAAAACTTAGAAGAAAAGTTTATACGCAAACGCACTTGTAATACTTGTATGGCAGTAATTACGGTAAGAATAGACGAAGAAACCAAGAAAATGATGAAAGAAATTAAAGTTAATTGGAGTGATTTTATCAGAAACGCGATAAGGATGAAAGTGCAAGAAGAAAGAAGAAAAAACCTAGCAAAGGCCGTTCTGATCAATGAAAAACTAAGAAGGAAAAGTAAAGGTGAAGCTAGGGCTGAAGAGATCATACGAAAGTACAGGTAAGAGCAGTATGCCGATAGTAGTTGATGCAAGTGTAGTAGTTAAGTGGTTTGTTGAAGAAGAAAACTCTGATAAAGCTGAAGATTAGAGATAAGTATATCAAAGGAGAAATAGAACTCATAGCTCCTGAAATCATTAACTTTGAAGTTTTAAATGCTTTGTACTATAAGAAGCTTTTTTCCGAAAGCGAATTAAAAGAAACTTCAGAAGCTCTGGACTCGTATTCATTCAGTTTGTATTCTCTTAAGGGTGAATACGCTGAGAAAACTATAGAGGTTGCATTTAAAAACAATATAACAATTTATAATGCTTCTTACATTGCTCTATCGATTATAAAAAATACTTGCATGTATACATCAGGTGAAAAACTTGTGGAAAAATTAAAAGAGGATTACTTAAAGTATATTAAAAAAAATAAAAGACGTCTAAAGTGAAGAAATTCCTATTTGTATGGCTAGTAGTTGTGTACTTTAATAAGCATGCACGTCTCTTTATTTTATCTCGAGTAAACCTTATATAGTTTACTTGTTCTAACTATGACTCGAGATGAAGAAACTAAACGTAGCTGTAATTGGTTGTGGTGGAATAGCTAACTACGCCCACCTCCCAAATTTAGTAAAGTTAGAACAAGTTAACTTAATAGCTACATGCGACATAATAGAAGAAAGAGCAAAACAAGCTGCTAGCAAGTTTAAGGCAAGTAAGTTTTTTACAGACTATAAGGATGTCCTTGAACTAAAGGACCTTGACGCTGTAGTTGTAGCTACACCTCCAGATACTCACAAGAAAATAGCTATAGAGGCTATGAAATCAAATAAGCACATATTTCTGGAAAAGCCATTGGCTGCTACTTTGGAAGACGCGTATGAAATATACAAACAATGGAAGAAAAGTAACGTAAAGTTTGCAGTTGGATTTTGTTTAAGACATCACGGTATGTTTAAGTATGCAAAAAAGCTAATCGAAGA
>Ga0209225_1004424_pt1 | contig 11069 bp, 12 predicted proteins | sample WasSprMetagenome_FD_184732 | JGI IMG/M metagenome (GOLD analysis project Ga0209225, IMG submission 184732) | Sulfidic aquatic microbial communities from Washburn Spring, Yellowstone National Park, USA - WS (SPAdes) (version 3) | ecosystem: Environmental > Aquatic > Thermal springs > Hot (42-90C)...
GATCATAGACAATCTGAGCAGCGGCAGGCTAGAAAACATAGCCCATCACAAGAACAACCCCAGCGTCGAGATAATAATCGGAGACCTGAAGAGGATCGAAGATGTGCAGAAAGCAGTAGATGGCGTAGACACTATCTTCCACTTCGCCGCCAACCCTGAGGTAAAGGTGAGTACTACAAACCCTGAAATTCATTTTAATGAAAATATAGTAGCTACGTTTAATCTGCTTGAAGCAATGAGGAAGAGAGGCGTTAAGGAGCTTATCTTTGCATCTTCCAGCTCTGTCTATGGCGAGCCTGAAAAAATACCTGTCGATGAGATGGCCCCAGTGAGACCTGTCTCAGTATATGGGGCCAGTAAGGCAGCTTGTGAGAACCTGATCTATGCATACAGTAGGCTTTACGGCATCAGGGCTGTTATACTTAGATATGCGAATGTAGTGGGCCCAAGGCTTAGACATGGTGTAATCTGGGATCTCATAAACAAGCTTAGGAAAAATCCAAGCGAATTAGAGATACTTGGCGATGGGATGCAAGTTAGGAGTTACATATACATTGATGATGCTGTGGAGGCAATAATAACAGCATGGAGAAAAACAAACAATAGCTTCGAGGTTTATAATGTGGCTTCAGAGGATTTTATAACAGTTAATGAAGTTGCCGATGAGGTCATAAAAGCCATGGGGCTAAGTAGTGTGAGAAAAACCTACAAGCCCATCTTACACGGAGTTGGGTGGCTAGGTGATGTGAAGAGAATAGAGCTGAAGATAGAAAAGCTAAAGATATTGGGTTTAAAACCTACTTTAAGCTCAAGAGAAGCAGTTAGAATCACAGCGAGGAAACTTATTGATGAGCTCTATGTATCCCAAAGTTAATGCAATATTTAAAGTGATTACTAAATATGTACGCTCAGCTCAATCTTACTTGGATATTGGCTGTGCTGGCGGTGACTTAACTGTTCTTGTCTCAAAGGCAGTTAATGCTGATAAGGTCTTCGGTATGGATACGGATTCAAAGGCTTTACAGAAAGTTGCCTTGAAAGGGGTGGAAACATACTTGTGAACGTGGGCTGGCTGATTCAACTCATCCAGACCCCCGTAGTCGCCTATGCCGTAATGCTGACGATTGCTTGGACGTTAATACAGCTGGCGTCTAAGCTCAGCCGTAGAGAAGCAAGGATTCGAGCGAGTGAAAGGCTCCTCCTCGCGATCCTAGGGGCTTACGTGACATCGGCGTTAGTGGTCATGTTGACGAACGTGAAGATCTTCCCCTTCTTGCACGCGGCAATGCTCGCTCTGATGCTGTGGGCCGCGCTGAGCGCGAACTCGGAAAGGGGAGCCCCCTTCCTAACCGCAACGCTCATCGTCGCCCTCATGCCCGTCGTGGTCATGGTGTCGACCAAGCACCCCCTCCCACTGGGCGACGATGCGCGCTTCGTAGGGTTCGCAGCCGCCATAGAGGGCGACGGGAGGTGGATTCCCTTCAAGTATCCCGAGAACCCCTACTACCAGTTCTTCCACCTCGTCCCCGTAGTGGAGCACGTCCTCGCGTCCGTGACGGGGGTCGGGGTCGAGAGCATCACGGGCATCATGGCCTGCTACCTGACGCTCAAGCTGATCCTCTACTTGACTTACTTCGTCCTGCTATTCCTGGTTGTGAGGAGGCTCGTCTATAGCGCCTCGAGCTCGCTCACAGCAGTCCTTCTACTCTCGATAACGCCGCCCTTGGCTCTCTCTCAGGTAGTTCATCAAGGCTACGCAATTGTACTCTCCCTGGCCACGCTTCTCGCCATGTTGAGGACACGAGAGAGCGAGTCGAGGGCTGACGCTATCGCGAAGTACCCTCTCTGGATCTCCGGGGTCGTGGCCCACGCGACATACACGATCATGGTCTTGGCCTTCGCCCTCCCAATAATCATCGCGAGCAGGCGAGGGGCGCGGAGGATCGCTGAAGCTGTTGGGATCATGCTCGTCATCTCGCTGGCCTACTGGATCTACACTTACGTCATGGATTTCATCATGAGGCCAGCGGTTGACGCATTCAACAGGCTCGTAGACCTCATCACCGGGAGGGCGCTTCCGTTTTATGGAACTGCACAACCCTGGTACAGCCCAGAGCAACAGACGTTCTTCGTAGCTTGGGCGCTCGTCCCATCGATGGGCGCCTCCTACATCTTACTCTCCATTCTGACGGCTCTACCCAAGATGGCGTCTTCAATGACATCCTCGGTTGGACGTGCGCGCTCGAAGGAGCTCTCAAGCAGGGGTCGCAACGCGAACGCCTCTCCTAGGTCATACGTAAGCATCTTAGGCCTTTTAGGTCTGGGGGGCATTGTTATCAACTTCATCCTCAGGACGTTGCCGACCTTCGGCGGGCGCTACTTTTATTGGCTGTACTTGCTGGCGCTCCCTTTATCGGCGCTCGTCGCTGTGAAAGCCTCCAATAGGTTATTGGGCTTGATCCTCTGCGTGGCTCTGATTTCTGCGGTCTCGTTCTACAGCGTGCAGGACCCCAGTCTCAGCGCCAATACATATGGTGAAAATATATGCTGGGCCGACAGAGATAGCTGGAGCCTGGCCTTGGTTCTATCGCAACAACTCAATCCCAGCGCACCAGCATGGGTCGATCCGCGCTTGTCGACGCCGCTGAGCTCCCTAAAGCCATCACCTACTCCAAGCGAAGTAATAGCGTGTCAAAGGGTAGCGATAGTGAGTGTCGATGTTGTTGGATTGAAGGCGGCGTCAAAGGACCCGCGTAACGTTAACTGGTTTATGGAATATGTGGGGATGAGCCCTCGAGACCTTGCGAAGTCGCTAGACAAGTTTGATGTAGTGCTAAACAGTGCTAAATATGTTGGGATATGGGGTGCAAGCAAATGAAGGTGCTCTTTCAAACCATAGGTGTTTTAATTCAGTATAACTGGGCTCTCCCTTATTACTTAGTCAGTATAGGAGATCAAAATCCTGAAGTTTTCATCAAGCTCTATACAGATGCATTTTCATATTCGATGGGTGGGTTTTATTATCACTTAAAGCGACCAAAGAAGTTGATCCCGGTTTTCTCAGGGACTGGCCTCTTTTCGGGGTTAGATAGGACTTTGAATAAAGTAAAGGCTTTGTGTAAACTGTTGCACTTCGATGTCATTCACTTAAATAAAACTAAAGACGAGCTGACGGACATCGCTTTAAAAACTGAAGTTCCGAAGGTCTTCACATTTCATGGTTCTTTGGATCCAGACCATGTAAAAGACATTAACTCTACGTGTGAAGATTTAAGGAAAATTGCCGACAAAGTGGTATTCGTTGCTGTAAGTCGACACTCAAGTAATACTCTGGCGAAGTACTGCAACATAAAAGCTCGGGTTATCCATAACGGCGTCGACGTTTCACTATTCAATCCGCTATTACCAAAGATTAAGGCGAGGAGAAAGTTTGGGCTTCCATCGGACAAGTGCATAGTCCTTTGGTCGGGAAGAATAGATCCAGATAAAAGGTTAGATGCATTGTTAAGGGTTGCTCCAAAGATCCTCAGAGAAAGAAAAGATGTCATTATACTCGTGAAGGGTAGGACGATTAATGAAGGCTACCTAGTCTACCTAAAAGACCTTATAAGGAAGGAGGAATTAGAACGATTTGTCAAGTTCGATCTGGGCTGGACTCCCAATATTTCCATGATATACTACTACAGAGCCTCTGACTTATACGTTCACACATCGATAAGCGAGGGCTTCTCCTTAGCCCTTCTTGAGGCAATGGCCTCAGGTATACCCGTTATAGGCAGGAATACTTCGAGTATACCTGAAGCTATAGGAGATAAAAGTTTGCTATTTAACGACGAGGACGAATTGGCTGAGAAGATCCTCAAAGTACTATCGAATGAAGAGGTATCAGAAAAAATTGGGATAAGGTTGTTCCGCAGAGTAATGGAAGAAGGCTTTACATCGATCGAGCAGGCTAGGAAGTATTTAAATTTATATGAAGAAATTATAAGTCAGTAATGATTGCCTACCGGATAGCGAGAGATATCATAGTCTTTTCTATCTACATTATTTCTAGACTGTTTCGTTTATACTCACGCCTAAACAGATACGACTCTCTTAGAAATTTAGAGCTAGCGTACGTTGTTCCATTCAAGTACATGTTCTTAACACGTCTAGGCGAAGCATACACCGTTGAATCAGCCTTATTTAGAAGGTACTATGACGTTACATTGTTAGATTCTTCTGTAATCATAGATATAGGAGCGCATATAGGCACTTTCACAGTAAGGGCATGTAGAAAAATCAAAGGAAAGGGCTTGGTTGTAGCGATAGAGCCTGAGCCTAGTAATTTACAGTACCTTGTGATCAATCTAAGCATAAACAAATGTAAAAATGTCAAAGTAATAAGAGCCATGTAGTGATAGTGATGGATGTGACTTCCTCTATCTCCATGGCTTTACAGGCCACAGTATCGTGATACATTCAAAAGAGAGAATACCTGTGAGGACTTTACGCTTGGACACTTTAAGTTCCAAATTAAAACAGTTTTTAAGTGATAAAAATATATCGATTAAAATGAATGCGGAAGGAGCTGAGTTGAAAATCCTTCGAGGTGCTACGGAAATTCTTAGGCATTGTAGTGCTATTGTTGTAGCGGCACATCACTACCCACATCAAGCTCGTGACGTTAGGGTATTCCTAAGGAAAACGGGATTCATCACTAAGGTTATTGAGGTAAAGGACAATAGACTCGTAATCGGTTTAAGAGCTAGCGATGATGAAGCGCCTCAGGTTTTCAATAGTTAGCCTGAATTACAATGGCAGAAAAATTCTCGGGCCTTTGCTAGATGCTCATTTAAGCTCTCTGCTAAATACTGCCTATAATGATTTTGAGATACTATTTGTTGATAATGGATCAACAGATGACAGCGTGGACTATGTAAGAACGAACTTTAGCGACGAGAGACTTAAGATAGTACCACTTGAGAAAAACTATGGCTACGCAAAAGGAAATAACTTAGCGCTAAAATTCGTGGATCCGAGCACTGATATTGTAGTTTTCATAAATAATGACACCATTGTGACTAAAGATTGGCTTACACGTTTGGCGGATGCCTTTAATGATCCTGAAGTAGGCATAGCTCAACCGTTAATCCTCGATATGAATACTGGTTTGATACAATTTTTTGGGGGGTTTACGGATCAATGGGGAAGAACGATGACGATAGGTTCAGGGAATGATGATAGAGTTGACAGACTGCTACGAAAAATTGTAGGACACTTTCGGTATAGACCGCTACAAGTGTTATGGGCTTACGGTGCGTGCATAGCTATTAGAAAAAGGCTTTTAGATAGAATTGGTGGATTTAATGAGCTATTCAGATTTAGCCATGAGGAGCAAAGTCTATGTGTTCCTGCAAATGCGCTCGGCTATAAGGTGGTCGTAGTCCCAGAAGCAGTGATATATCACAGATCAGGTGCTACGATCAGCAAAGTTAAACCAGACTACGAACTCTTGGTCAATAGGTTCCTCTACATACTGCTCTATTACCCATCCCTAATGTTGGTGAAAAGCTTGCTAGGCAGACTTATTCTAGAACTTCACTCTTCATCACTCCATAATGTACTAAAAGCTTTGTTAGAAGCTCTTAAAATATCGAGGTCATTGCTATCAAAAATAGGAGCTATCTATAAAATTAGCTATGACTTTTTAATTCCATCTCCAATAAATCTCACGAGTGATATGCATATTGAATTGACATTAAAGAAGCTAATAGAGGTCAATAAAGATGTTACTTGAAGCCGTTTCCATAACTTATGATCTTAATTATACCTTTCGCGTCTTAGCGTCTTAGTGTTGGATTCCGAGTGCTTGCGCAGAAAATCGATGATTTTGCGTCGATATTTTAGGCCGTGAGAAAGGCATAGGTATCGATATGTTAGCAAAGAGAATTGACTCGTTTGGTCATGACTCTCAAAGCACCATATTTGCTTTAAACACGCTAGAAGGTGTGACTTGGCAATCAATGCGTATAGCAATGAGGTTCTGGAACTGGACATGAAACCTAAGGTCAGTATTATAATTTTGAATGGAAGGAGCAAGCTTGGTTCTCTATAAGCCCTTCGCTAGAGAAGGGCAGGAGATATGCTTGCTGAGAAGGTACTTCCATTAATGTGCAAGGTGAATTCAAAGACAGGAATTAAAGAAACTTATGAAAAAGAAGCGGAAAATTATGACAAAACTAGGTGGTGGTTTCAATATAGCAGATTTGCGCATAGAGAAAGAAAGTTGCTTTTCGATCTTTTGAGAAGAAAAGGCAGAGTTTTGTTCATTGCGTGTGGGACTGGCAGGCATATAAGATTTGTTGTAAACCAGCTAGGTTGTGAAGTTATTGGACTGGATTTAGCTAGAGCTATGATAGAGATCGCGAGAAGAAAACTGTCAAAGACCGAGAAAGAAAGGGTTCATTTTATCGTCGCTGATGCGGAGCATTTACCATTCAGGGAGAACGCCTTTGCGTGCGCTTCCGCCGATTTAATAAAGAGTATCAATGTACTCTAGAATAAGTTAAGTAAAGTTAGTAAATAAAGCTAAAAATGTCAAAGCATATTAGCTTTCTGATGTGGGGAATGGGTCCAGCTGGTGGTACATACAACGTATTACTCTTAGCAGACTACCTGAGACATAGAGGGTATGACGTAACAATAGTCATTCCAGAGAAAGAATTATCATTCTTGAAAGCTATTTCGATGGGGATGGCAAAATTCTTAGAATATCACTTCCCTACGCTGTTCATTAAGAAAACTATGCTTAGCCCATTAATCCTAGCTTCAGAAGTCCCTGAGGCAGACTTTTACGTTGCTACTTTCTGGCCTACTGCCTACACAGCTAGTTATCTCAGAACTAAAACTGGCATGCCTTGTTTTTATTATGTTCAACATTTTGAGCCGATATTTTATCCTTATTCCTACGTCTACTACTTAGCTGAGAAAACTTACACTCTACCATTAATTCAGCTCACCATCAGCAAATGGTTGACAGCTGTCATTTCTAAATATGGGAAGAACTCCATTCATGTAGGTTACTTTGTTGATCCTATCTTTAAACCTACACGTGAATATCCATACATTCAGAAGCTCAAAAACTCAGAGAAGAAAATAATTTTAACAATTTATAGGCAGGAATATTGGAAGGGTTTTCACCTATCTATAGACGCAATCACCACTTTATATAAACATAGAAAAGATATTTATGCCATAATTATTGGAGATACGACGCATACTCTATACGCATTCCCTCATAAGAAAATTGGGTGGCTACCCAGAGAAGAACTACGTAAATACTATTCTGTAGCAGATGTCTTTGTATACACATCATTATTCGAAGGTTTTGGTCTTCCACCTCTTGAAGCTATGGCGTGTGGTTGCCCCGTCGTGATGACTGATAGCTTAGGATCAAGAGATTATGCTGTACCAGGCGTCAATTCTATCGTAGTTCAAAAGAACCCTAAAGCAATCGCTGTAGCTATAAACGAATTGCTATCCAATGATTCACTAAGGGATTCGCTGATAAGGGAGGGATTGCAAACCGCAAAGAATTTCTCAATAGATATTGCTGCCACTAAATTTGAAAAAGTCCTGAGGATGTATAGTTAAGTTGAACATCACTACGCTATTAAAATGGCTAAAACCGTGGAACCCAAATCTTATCGAGTTAGAAATCTTGAAAAATTCGTTTGGCTTAGATCAAAATTTTATCGTAAAAGAAAGAAGGTTTGAAAAGGAATCATGGCGTAGATATATCAAACGTAAATATTTCAAGAAAATGTTGAAAGTTGCTAATCTTCATTTCTTGGTAATGAATGCCGCAAGCTTAGATTTCCCAGCAGATTCCTTCGACTACTTAATTAGCATAGACGTGATAGAACATCTTCGTTTAGAAGATACCATTACACATCTAAAAGAGGCATATAGAGTACTGAAGAAGGGTGGAGCTTACATAATTATAACTCCAAATAGGCTCGCTGGCTTCAAAATTCCCTTACACTTGTACGAGTTCACAAACGAAGAACTTACAAGGCTCTTGTTAAGTATAGGCTTTTCGTCTGTGAGAGCATTTTTGTTTCGGAACTGGAAATGGCTACCATTAATTCTTTGCAACTCCAACTTTAAGATATCTTTAGAAAAGATGCATAAGCTACTTAAATTGAGCAGAATCTTGTATCAACTATTATGGCTTGACTATTGTAGTTTGGTAGCGATAAAGTGAAAGCCAGAATTTTAATAATTACTGAGCAATATTGGCCCGAGGGAAGTGGCGGCGAACTCGCTACTTATCTTATAGTCAAGAACATCCTCTCGAGACGCTTCAATGTATTCGTCGTGTCAGGAACTAGGAAACCTGGAGCAGACATTTTGAGACTAGCCGAATACATCCACTGGAGCGCCTTGAAGACTAAATATAAGCCCATTGAATGGCTCAAACTGTTTGCCAACACTTATTGGCTCAGGAGGCTAATCGAGGAGGCCGACATTGTTTACATTCCCTCTCATACTCTCATACCGATGGCAATTGCTGCGAAACACTTGAAGCCAAACGTCAAAGTTATACTACACCTGCACAACTACCAAGTACTCACCTTCACTTCTGTAGTCCTTGCCGACAGAAGACCCGATTTGGCCACGGACATTATTGTCGAATACGAAGAACATGAAAGTTTAGCGAGAGCGTTGATAGCGGGGATTGGGCATTACGTAAACTACGTCAACAGATGTGCCCTCAAATATGTTGACAGAGTCATCTGTGTCTCTCGGAGGCAATGCGAGATCATACTAAAGTATTTGCCGGAGCTGAGGAATAGAGCTGTAGTGATTTACAACCCGCTTCCTCCACTCCTTAACCTCGATAAGAGGATTAGCAATGAACCTATTCTGATATATGCCGGCGGGAGGAGCTACATCAAGGGGGCTTACATGTTGCTGAAGGCTTTGACCAGAATGAGAAATAGAGAGTTTAGTTTTTATGCAGCCAAGACTTTTGAAGGCAAGATATCACTTAAAGAGAAACGTCTTCTAGAGAAACTTAACCAGATGCTCAACTTTAGACTGATTTTTCTGGGCAAGTTACCTTATGAAGAGTACCAGAGATTATATAAAATTGCTTGGGGTTTGCTTTTCCCATCGATGAACGAGGAGACGTCACCCTATGTCGTCGTTGAATCAATGCTGACGGGCACAATACCAATAGCTGCTAGGGTCGGTGGCGTTCCTGAAATAGTTAAAGGGACACCAGCTGAGGAGTACTTGTTCACACCTGGAAATATCGATGAATTCGTAGATAGGATAGAAGCACTAACATCACAGTCGAGAGATAACATTACGGATGCTGGGATGAAGTTAAGGGAGCACGCACTTAAGCTGTTCAATAAAGAAGAAATTACAAATAAACTAATAGGCCTATTTGAGTCCGTAGTGGGGTCAAGACAATGCTAAATAGCGTGAATTGGGAGTTGTGAAATGAAGGTTGCTTTTATTGTTAGTGAGGTTCTCATGAAAAGCAACATTGACAACATGTTCTATTGTTATTACCTTAATGTAAAGTGATTAAAATTATACTATTAGGAATCTACGCGAGAGAGTGATGTTCACGCTTGGAAACCATGACGAAATGACTGAGAGAATGAAAAATAATCTTGCCCCTATCTAGAGATCAGCTGGTTGATGTTGGCTCTAAGTTGAGGAAGTTACGCTTAAAAGATTTAATAACGAGGTAATCAAAAAGTAATTGCTTGAGGTTTTTAGTACATGAAGCCGATTTATGACGAGCAATATACATATGTCTTTCATAGTCCTGGAATCGAACCATGGATCTCAGGGTTCTTGAAGAGCAAGAGCTTCTTGGGTAGGGTTCTCGATGTTGGTTGTGGATTAGGCTCTTCAGCTCTTATGTTAAAGCTTTATCTAGGCAACGTTGAGTATTTAGTTGGCGTAGACATATCGTCTGAGAAGATTCGTAAAGCGGAGAGGCTTAATCTATACGATGAGCTTCATGTGATCGACATCCGAAACTTTAATCCTGAGCAGCAATTTGACACGATAATAGCCCTAGAGGTTCTCCATGGCCTTCCAGCTGACGCACTTATGCATATTGAGAGTCTTGTAAAGAAGGGTGGTTCGATAGTCTTAGCTCTCCCAGCATTTCCTAGCGGAATCGATGCGAAAGGTCTCATTAAGGGAGGCTACAAAGTCTACAGATACCTGCTTAGGGGATTTGTGCTTATTGATTTAAAGAGTTATGACATTTACTTGGCATGCCGATCGCGCTTTTTGAGGGCAATTAAGTTATTCCTAACGATTTTAATGCCTCTGCTCAAGGTAACGGGAATCCTTGAGAAAGGATATATTTTAGCTTTCAAGTAAGCAGTGGATATTCATGAAGAGGGCTTTCCTAAATGCTTTAAGCACAGCAGTTATTGGCGATCACATCTATGCTCTGCTAAGAGAAAAAAGGCTGTTCTTATCAGTTCTCAATACGGATTTGAAGGTCGTTAAATCAATATGGAGCAGTAGAGGAGGGATAGGTTTTATCCTTAAAGTGGAAGGGGACAGGGCTCTCGTTAGCATAGATAATAAGCTTTACTTGGTTAAAGGCGGTGAAGCTGAGGCTGTACTAGTAGCTAGCAACAGGAGAAACGTGTTCTGGCATTCAGCTGAGGCTAGAGAAAGAGTATTCGTCCACGAGTACGGACAACCACCTACCGCCATCTACTTGTCAAAGGATCTTGAAAGATGGGAAAAGATTGTCACAAACCTCGACATAGATAAGCGATCTAAGCACTTCCACAACATAGCCTTCGATCCCTACAGAAAATGGCTGATCACCACCTTAGGCGATAAATGTCTTACAAGAATTGCCGTCTCTGAGGACTTAGGTTCTTCTTGGAGACCTTTCTATAGGGGCCCTTGGCAATTCCTTCCCATCGTAGTGCTGAAAGATAGAATAGTCTTTGGCATGGATAGTGGAATCGCGAAGGGAGGGTTAGGCATTTATTATCCAGATGAGGATAGATTAGAATTCATATTTTTAAGGT
>Ga0209225_1004425_pt1 | contig 11068 bp, 14 predicted proteins | sample WasSprMetagenome_FD_184732 | JGI IMG/M metagenome (GOLD analysis project Ga0209225, IMG submission 184732) | Sulfidic aquatic microbial communities from Washburn Spring, Yellowstone National Park, USA - WS (SPAdes) (version 3) | ecosystem: Environmental > Aquatic > Thermal springs > Hot (42-90C)...
GTTTATTGCTGCCTTAATCGCCTGGTTCACGAGCTCCGACTCCCTCTCCTTGGAGAGCGTGAATTGGAGGCCGTACATTCCATCGGCTCCAGCGGCGAAGGCAGCATCTATCACCTTACCTGCCAGCAATATATCCGAGATCTCTACCATTAGGTTATAGGATGCCTCGTAATCGATCAGCTTGGGTGGCTTCTGCTCCCAATCATATCTTGGATTCACGTTTATTCCCGAGGTCCTCATACTATCCCTGCTTATCCCTAAGCTCTCCAAGGCCGAAAAGATCTTCGACATCTTCGAGGAGCATTCGCTCAACGCATCGGCCGCATTCTTCCCATAGCCCAACGCAACAAAAACCACCGTAACCCTATCAGGCACATATGATGCCCTTCCATAGCCCGAGATCATCAAAGTAGTATAGTTCTGGGGCTTAGCACCATCATTATTTTCTACATTATTGATTGTTGATGTAGCCTGCGCTGTCATCAAGCCCGCTATAGAGACGCCAAGAGCAGCAACGGCAATCAACCCGATGGCTAAAACCAAAGCCAGTACCCGATTCATGCCTAAATCATGTTTTAGCACCTCTTTAATGCTTGGGATCAGAACAGCCCTGTATCATGTTTCAGAACAGCCTTGAAAATGGAGTATTTTCGAAGGGTTGGATAGTGGACCGGGCGGGATTTGAACCCGCGACCTCCCGCACGCCAAGCGGGCGATCTCCCAGCTGATCTACCGGCCCTAGATAATAGCTAGTCCACTAGGTTGTTTTAAACCTTTCAGGCTTCCCCGCTAGGCGAGCAGCTTCTTCGGCGTAAACCACTTGTATTTTCTCCATTTCTTGGTTTCTCCGAAGCCGCAGTGGGCGCATCTCCGCTTCGAGACATTGAATGAATGCCTGCCACATCGTCTGCATCTTATGTGTGTCGGGCTCCTATTCCTCTTCCCGAATGATGGGGTCCCCTTTGTCATCTTACTCTCCCTCCTTCACCGCCGGTGAGATCATCATCACATTATCTCCCCTGACGACTATTACCCCGAGTTGCTTCTGGGAAGTGTTGTCGTCGGAGATCTCCTCGGCCTGCTCGAGCACCAAGTTCATATGCTGATCATATCCCTGAAGTATTCCTCTAAGCAACTTTCCACCCCTAAGCCTCACTAGCACTGTGCAGCCGAGGCTTTTCGCGAGGATCTTTAATGAGATGTCCGATGACATCGCCTTTAGCCCAAGTCTTGGAGAATACATGGCAGATAAAAATCTTTATCTCGATGAGGAATATCTGAGGATATATTCGACGCATATCGTGGAACATGCAGGCAGCCGCCTCATGAGCTATGCTTTTTGAGAAGTTGACATCCCTCGAGCTAGAGGGCAACCATGTCCGGGGAGGATGAGTTGATCAAGGATGTTGAGGAGGAGGTTAAGAGGCTTCTGGCCGAGCGGAGACCGGAGCGGGCGCAGAAGAAGCCCATCATACAGATATACTACTTCAGGTCTCTGGAAGGGGTGCGTGAGGAGGATTTGATGATGGAGTTGAGGGATGGCGTGGTCTTGATCGCGCTTAAGGATGGGCTGCCGGAAAGTGCGAGAAAGCTTCTCGAGAACGTCTCAAGAGTGGTTAAACAAGTTGGTGGAGCTATCTATTTGATTAAATCGCCCTCTATCCTAGTTTTGGGTAATGCTGTAAGGCTGGAGGTCCGGAGCTGACCGTGTCTCAGCTCTGAGACTCTAAGACTATTGATTCAAGGTTGTAGGGAGTATATATCCTCGTGCCTTCCAGAATTCTTGAGGCGCTTTTCGCAAGGCTCATGACGGCCTCCGGCTCGCCATGTACCAAGACCAACTTCTTCGGCTTCGGCTTAAACGCCTTTAAGTAGCTTAGCAGCTGCTGCCTGCTCGAGTGTCCGGAGAACCCGTCGACCTTATTGATCTCTAGCTTTACATTGACTATCTCCGTCCGCCCGGATTCATCCATTACCGGGAACTCCCTGACACCCTTCAGGAGCTTTCTTCCAAGCGTCCCCTCGACTTGGTAACTGACGAAGATAAGCATGTTCTTTTCATCTGAGGCGAACTCCCTGAGATATGTTAAAATTGGCCCTCCCTCAAGCATGCCGGACGTCGCCATTATTATCATGGGCTCATCCGAACTCAGGATCTCATCCCTCTGCTGCTGGCTCCTGACGGGAACGAAGTACTCACTCATGAAGACGGAGCTGAGCTCATCCGACGCATCCCTTAGTTCCTTCCTGAGGTAATTTGGATATGCCACGTGGATCGCTGTGGCCTCTATGAGAAGACCGTCCAAGAAGACTGGGACCTCTGGTATGGCCTTGGAAGCGAATAGGTGGTTTAGTACGAGCATTATCTCTTGGGCCCTCCCAACCGCTGGAACCGGTATCAGGACCTTCCCGCCGCGGTTTAGAGTATTCTCGACATAGCTTGCGAGGAGCTGCTCGCTCTCCTCGCGCGTGAACTGGGTAGGTGTCGCGCCATATGTACTCTCCATTATGAGCGTCTCGGCCCTCGGGAACTTCGTCACTGCCGCATCCAGCGTCCTGCTCGCCTCATACTTAAAGTCGCTCGTGTAGATGACGTTGTGGAAACCCTCGCCTATATGTATATGCACTATCGCGGATCCCAGTATGTGCCCGGCATTATATAATGCTATCCTTATGTCTGGAGCGATATTCGTCACCATACCATATGATAGCGGCACTGTATGCTGTATCGCAGTCATGACATCTCGCTCGCTATATGGTGCGAAGACCCCCTGCTTCCCCGCCACGTTTATGAAGTCTAAGTGCTGCATGAGCATCAGCGGGAGCGTTGGCTCGGTGCAGTAGACAGGGCCCCTATAGTCGTATTTGAACAGGTATGGGACCATGCCCATGTGATCTAGGTGGGCGTGTGTTATCACAACCGCGTCAAGTTCCTCAGCAAAGTTCTCGATGAAGTCGAATCTTGGTATCATCTCCATGTTGCCGGAGCCACCCGGGGCGAAGCCACAGTCAAGGAGAACTTTGCTCTCCGTGGTCTGTAAGAGTATCGCGGATCTGCCGACCTGCATCCCCGACCCCAGTATCGTTATGACGGCGTCCTTTGTCTCGAAGACTTGGTTCCTGAATACCTTCTCCCCTATCCTCCTGAGAGCCTGGAGCCTCTCCTCCATGTAGCCGTAGATTATGTTATTCACCTGCTCCATGATCTTCGTCTCCATCGGCGGCTTTATGCTGATTGTGACTATCCATCCCGTGGAGGCGCTGAGCTCCTTGACGACATCATCGCTCGGCGGCTGGACATTTGGATCAAGTTCGATCACAACTTCGCCCATCAAGTCGTTGAAGAGGAGCTTTTTAACCCCCTTGATCCGCCTCCGCGCCTCGGCCTCAAACTCCTCCTTACCCACCCTTATCGACTCGTCAGGCCTGATCACGACGCGCTTCTTTATCAGGGTCACTAGGTCCTTAGCCACCTGGTCCCTGTTACTGAACATCTCTGGGTTCCTCGTGTAAATGGCGATCCGCGGGCCCTCGAACTCTATCTTCGTTATCCCAGACTCCAGCGGGTTCACGACGGAGAAGTATCTAATTATCTCCTGCCTAAGCCTATCGAGCGAGAAGAGCTCCTGTGATGTCATGATCGTGAAGCCAGACCCCTCAAGCTAGTATAGGGACTTGATATACTGGGCATAGAGGGGCTTCTTTTCCTCCACGCTAAGCTCCCTATACTTTCCATCAACCCTAATATAAGCTACATCTATGCTGTCGCCCGAGCCTATATCTCTTTGGATCGCCATGGCAACCGCCTTGAATGCCAGCTTTGCCGCCTCCTCCACACCCATGTTCTCATCATACCCGCTCTCGAGAACTCCATATGCTATTGGCGAGCCGGAACCCGTTGCCAACAGCTTCTCCTCAGTCATCGCGCCATATAGGTCAACATTATAGAGGTGTGGCCCGGTCGGGTCGATGCCAGCTATTATGAGCTGAACCTCGTATGGGAAAATCCTCCACCTGAATGCGAGGTTTGCCGCGAGCCTCGCGATCGAGACTATGGGCATGGGCCTGCCCCAGCTCGCATGATAGTATCCTATGTTGGCTTTCAGGTAGTCCACCATGTTCTGGGCATCAGCGACCCTTCCGGCGATGGTCATGGCCGCATAGTCTGCCAGCGGATAGAGCTTCCTAACCTTCCTATGGGCCACGAAGAAGCCAGCCGTCGCCCGGGTATCTGTCGCGAGAACCACCCCATCCCTCACTACCAATCCGACGGTGGTTGTGCCAGTTTTAACCTGCCTAGCCTGATCCAGATTCATACCCCAAATCATAACTCACACCTACACCTCACAGCTTTACGAGCCGCTGAGCCAGCCAGAGGAGCGGCCCATCAGAAACTGGGAAAAGATGTTTAATAAAAGTATTGCTTGGAGGAGATTTAATAAAAGTATTGTTTGGAGGAGCGAGGGGACCTGCAATCAACCCTTATTGACCTCCTCCCCTACTTGGTGTGGGGAGGTTTGGGCTACATCCTCCCTCATGGGGAGTTCAGCCCTTGGCCGGGTCTCCGGCCATTACCCCTACCCCTCTCCGGGGCTCGGGGGTTACTGGCGTCAATAGAATATTGCGTGCCGCAACTAGGTCGGCGTTGAATACCTTATTCATCGTCGTGCACTTGAATAACCCTCGGTATACCCTTATACCGCATCCATCGCCATGTAGCGGGCATCTTGATGAGGCGCCCGCCTCATCAACGTAAACCACGTCTATCCCATATTCTTCGGCAATTTCTGCTATCCGCTTCAGTAGGTATCTATACGTCCAGACGTGGATGTTATTGAAGTCGCCGTCCTCCTGCGCAATGCCTTTTGGATATCCGACCTTGATCCTTGAGACGCCGACGTCATAAAGCCACTCCACTCCCCCTCACCATCTTCTCAGAGACCTTGGAGAAGGCTATGTAAGCATACCACTTTCCTCTATCGGCGTCATATCGTATCCTGAGCTCTCCGCGCTCACCCCTCAGATGTATAATGCCCTTATACTTCACCTCTATCCTACCGATTATTCCGAGGTACTTTAGGCTGATCCTGCCGCCACTCACTTCATATCGATCCTTCCTAATTGCAGTCCACAGAGTCCTAGATCCATTCCTCTTGCCGAATCCCGGTGGGCTAACCCAAGTCATGAATGGCGGCAGCCTCCCCTCCCTCCTCAGCTCCAATAGCCTGAAGAAGCTCTTCCACGCATTACCGTTCCTCAGCAGGATCGTCTGGGTCGTAATCGCGCCTATCAACAGCTTATATTTCTCATAGAACTCCCTATATGTCCCATCAAAGTCAATAAACTTCTTCTCCAGCCACATCCTCAGCCTAACATAATTAACCTCGTTCCACAACTTTACTGAAAGGTCGCAGAGCTGTCTCAGCCTCTTCTCAGTCTCCTCATCAACCACAAGCTCCACAACGCATGTCCTCTTCACCTTCATTCACCTCCAAGGACCTCATAGAGTAGGCTTCGCAGCTCCATACACACATAGTCCATCGCCTTGCCAACGTATCCGCGATACCCTCTGGCGAAGCCGTCGAGCATGCTAAGGCCATCGTGGACAAGCGTCCTAGCGATGACCGATGGCGGCCTGTATCTCTCAACAATGGCAAGCGCCGAGTCCACGTAATCCAAGACCATGATAAACTCCATCAGGAGGCCAGCCTCCTCGAAGACATCCACGCAGCCAGTCATGCCCCCACAACACCATCCCAATACACGCCTGCCCTTATTTCTTAGAGACCCGCCTGAAAATGAAAGACTATTATGATGATGCCTAGATGCCGGGAAGCCGGCTAAACATGGGATTCCATTGCAATAGAGGGGCCTCGGAGCAGATACTCATGATACCGTTCAGGGACGGGGACAAGGTCAAATATTTCATGGTCAGGGGCGTATGCGAAGGCGACAGGCGTGTAACAGGATGCGACATAATCAGGATAATGAACTGGGATCAGCTGATCAAGTACCTCGGGGAAGTCTGGGATGAGATGTGGGGTGCGATGCTATTCAAGCTGAAGGCCGTCGAGACGAACATGCCATAGAGCCGGGGCTCATCATTGATGATACGGGTGCATGTGGAGGGTTGGAAGCGTCATGCAAGGGGGAGGTGGAGCGGATGGATGAGGGGCTCGTTAGAGAGTTCTGGAGGCTGATGAAGGATAAGGATGTTAGTAAATTCCTGCTAGCGGCCTTCATAGAATGGGTTAGGAAAACGGCGAGGAGGAGGGTCGCGGGATAATAGGGGGAAGACCTCCATTAAACCCCTATTTTTCCCAGCCCAAGGAATAAGGGGAGACCCCATTATGGAATATTGTTGAGGGTTATAGATCTGGAGGAGATACGCGAGCTGGAGGAGGAAATTAAGAGGCTGTGGGTCGAGATCCCGAAGGAGAGGAAGAAGAGCAGACACAACATCGAGCACGTTGATAAGGAGTATATCCTTGACCCCGGCGGAGAGGTCAGGGTATGGTATTGCAGGGATAGCAATGGGGAGAGGTTCGTGGTGCTGGTCTTCAGCTACGTGAAATACTTCTACGAATGGAGCGAGAAGGAGGAGGCGTGGAGGATCGCCCAACAGCTCCATCAAAGGCAACCCTTAATAAGGAAGTGTTAATTGAAAATCCGCCGAGCCCTATGTCTGAGGAGCAGCGGGGAGAGGTTGCTGAGAGGGTGGAGGGAGCCGTTGAGCTCGTGAAAGAAGGAGACCTCGTGCTGATAGATTACGTGATAAAGGTGAAGGAAACAGGCGAGCTCATAGAAACCACGATAAGAGATGTTGCCGAGAAGGAGGGGCTCGAGGTATCTAGTAGATTCGAGCCCAAGCTGGCTATACCGGGTAGAGGCTACATGCTGAAGGCATTTGAGGAACAGCTGATAGGGATGGCTGCCGGGGAGGAGAAACGTTTCGAGATACCCCCCGAAAAGGCCTTTGGCCCAAGGGACCCATCAAAGGTGAGGGTAATACCGATTAGGAGGCTCAGAGACGTTGAAGGACCAATAACCGTGGGCTCGAGGATAATAGTGGACGGCAAGGAGGGGATAGTTAGGAGCATAGGCTCTGGCAGGGTTCAGGTCGACTTCAACCCATATCTTGCTGGAAAGACCCTTGATTGTTATGTTAAGGTCGTCAAAATACTATCTGACAAGAATGAGAAGATCAAGGCCCTGATACATAACAGGATACCGGATGTTGATGTTGAGAAATTCGGGATAACTGTGACTGAGTCTTCTGTGACAATTGAAGTGCCCGAGGAAGCAATGCTCCTCCCGGGTATACAGGTTGCTAAGAGGGCTTTAGCTAGAGAGATCATGGAGCATATAAATAGTGTGGAAAAGGTAGTCTTCATAGAGACAATACGCAAGGAGCAGGCTCGAAGCTAACACCTCTTGAAAACATTTTTACAGTACTGTCAATTGCGGGTCCACAGTGGAGTCCTCGATCTCGATTATTGCGCAGAATCCATCCTTAGCCGGCCCCGCGTTAACCACCACCGTGCTGCCCAGCCGTGTTATTGACCTTCCCTCATGGGCGTGGCCGGCGCATACTAGGAGCGGCTTAACCTCTTCGATGAACCGCTTCACTGAGATGCTCCCGATATGTTTTGTCCCAGTGTAGTCGGCTTCGGTGCCATAGGGCGGGCTATGCGCGACGAGTATCAGCTTACCACTCACATCCCTGAAGCCCCTGAGTATGTTCTCGAACTCATCCTCCTCAAGCTCCGTCAGCGTCCCGAATTTCCCGCTCCCACCACCCACCCCCGCGAATAGGTAGCCAGAAAACTCTCTCATTCGGCCGTGGAGATTATAGGCGTTGAGGCCCTCCGGCTGCCACGATAAAAGCTCCGGCGAATCACAGTTGCCAGATACGAAGAATAGTGGGAGCCCGGACTTGGAGATCCTCTCCAAGATCTTCAGGGCGGTTGAGGGGCCTCCGAAGTGCGTTATATCGCCGGCGATCACTATTAGATCCGCGTTCACTTCTCCAGCCTTGCGGGAGATCCTTTCAGCTGCCTCCAAGCTACCATGTATATCGCTAACCTGAAGTATTCTCATGGCATCTTATCGCGTGAAAAAGCCCACTTAAAACGGTTACGTGAGCTATAATTTCATGATCGCGGGGAAGCTCTGCGACCGCGACGAGCCTATTAAAGGCTGGAGAGCGGTGGGATCATCCTCGATATGCTCTCGAGCGAGAGGAGCGAGGGCGCATATAGCGCGGCCAAGAGCAGTATTATGAATGACACCAGCGGCACCGTGATGTTATCGTCTATTGGGGGCATTCGAAGTGCTCGATGACCGATGCTAGAGCTCCGGCAATGATTCCCACCATATCGAGTATCGCTCCTATGGGTATAGAGACAGCCGCCATGGCCAAGTTTCCCCACCATGACTTAGTCCTCCTCTTGAAGAGCGCGTTCCTGACGAAGCCTGTTGCCGAGTCCCCGATGGCCATGAAAAGCACCGGCACTATGCCAATCCAGAAGTTCCCTCCGGAGACAAGCCATCCAAGCGCGATGATAACGCCCTACATAATGCAGAATGAGACTTCATACATGTTATCCTCAACCTGAAACCAGTACATCAGCCTTCCAATCCTATGCGGCAGGTACCTGACCTCCTCCCCGCCATGGATGGTGAGGGGTTCCTGTTAGTGCGGGGAGGTTTGGGCTACATCCCTCCTCCCTGAGAGGTTTAGCCCTTGGCCGGGTCTCCGGCCATTACCCCCTATCCCAAGTGGGACTCGGGGTTATGCATAGACCATTCATCATCGCCACCGGCTCAAAGAGTTTAATACTCATCACCGAGAATGATTAAAAATAGAGAAAGTTTATAAGCTTTTCCCTCTATCATCGCCTTGAAAAGCAGGGCCTTCAGTTGTAGATAGGCGGGGGTAGCCAAGCCTGGACAAAGGCGCCGGGCTTAAGACCTGATGAAAACTGGTCAGATTGCTGGTTGGAGACCCGGTCCCGTAGGGGTTCGCGGGTTCGAATCCCGCCCCCCGCATACCAATGCTCTTGTCATCTTATGTTTGCGAGGATCTCGTCGAGGGGAGCCTTGGCGGCGCATACATACATATCTGCTCCGCCATAATAGAGATAGATGATGTCGTCTCTGATGATCGCGCCACATGGGAAGACAATATTCCTCACGTATCCCTCCCTCTCATAGGCCTCGCTTGGCTCCATTAGTGGAAAGAGTGTTCTCCCGATAACTTTCTCCGGCCTCTTCAGGTCTAGGAGAAATGCCCCAACCCGGTATACGTTATCATGTGAGACGCCGTGGTAGAAGACTAGCCAGCCCTTCTGGATCTTTAGCGGAGGGGCCGCGAGGCCGACCTTCTTGCCATCCCACATCCCGGGTCTCGGGGAGAGAAGCGTGATGCTCAGGAGCTCCTCGGTCCTCACGTCTTCCAGCGAATCTATGTAATCGTAGCCAATGTTTACCCCCATGGCCCTGTGTATGAAGAAGTATTTGCCGTCAATTTTCTCCGGGATTATGCAGGCATCCTTATCATCTACGCCGGGCGGGGAGATTATCCGTGGCCTCGACCAGGCATCCCAATTCCTGCCAAGAAAATCGTCCACAGATATGGAGGTTACAGCGACCTTTGGGGGATGGACATTATCGTATGCCGTATAGAACATGTAGAGCTTATCCCCCAGCTTAACCACTCTCGGGTCCTCGCATCCGGAGTGCCCCGGCGTGAGCTTCATCTCAAAGCTCTCCCTCGGGACGTAGATTGGCTTATCAAGCCTCTCAACAATGTTGAATCCATCCTCGCTCACCGCGAGCCCTATCGTGGAGGTCTTATCCCTCGATAATGCCCTGTATAGTATGTATATCTTGCCCTCGAGCTCTATTGCCGCCGGGTTGAATGTCGCGAAACTCTCCCACTCATGTTTTGGGTCAGGCTTTATTATTGGGTTCCATGGACACCTCTCAAAAATCTCTTTCATACCATCCATCGCCATGAGCACATCCCTTATCTTAACCGTTGCGAGGCAGCAAGTGGTGTCAGCTGCCCCATAATATACCCTGAGAGTATCCTTTTGTTTCAAGACTGATGTGGGGAAGACGACGTTCGGTACGTTACCATACTTCTCGTAAAACTCCTCAGGAACCATTAACGGGTACCTCGTCCTCCTCAGAACCCTCCTAGGGTCCTTCAAATCAAGTAGAAGGGCCTCCACGCCAAAGACCCTATCCTCCGGCTTTGGCGAAAAATAGTTCTGGATATACGAGTATATCAATAACCAGCCCTGCCTAAGCCTCACCGGCGGCGCTCCAACCTCAATATGATCAAGCTGGGATCTCCTAGGATCTGGGCTCAATGTATAAGCCATGAAATTGTTATACCATTCATCCATCTCCTGGAGCCATTTTGATGGATCATCCCCAAGTGGCGCGACAGCAATGTATGCTGGGGGCTTATCTGTGTGCACCGTCAGTATAGCCATGAGCTTCCCATTTATCCTCTCCGGGAAGAGCGCCATCGCCTTAGCGTTAAATGACGTCACCAAATACTTCGCCTCAACTCTCTCTAGATCACGGCTAATGGCCACGCCAACCTTGATGCCCTCAGCCCTTGGCGGTAGCGTAGAGACAGCAGTATAGAAGATATAGTACTTTCCATCGATATAGGTTGTTCTCGGGTCTTCACATCCGAAGAGCTCCCAATCCTCCTCCGGGGATATGAATATCCTCCTGTCGTAGAAGTGTATTCCATCCCTACTCTTAGCGATGCCTATGGAGCTGTAACTCGACCCCTGCTTCTTCAGAAGATCGGATGATGAGAGAGCCCGGTAGAGCATGTAATGGTATCTGCCACGCTTAACAACTGATGGATTAAAAACCGCGTAAGCCTCCCAAGAATGCTCCCTTATGGGAGATAAGATCGGGTTATGGAGATACCTTCTCATGATCTGAATATAAAGAGGTGGTTGCGGCGTTATATGTCTTGCTTATAAAACTCGGGAATGGAGTATGTGGGAGTAATACTTAACTATGGTGATGGCGATAT
>Ga0209225_1004432_pt1 | contig 11064 bp, 10 predicted proteins | sample WasSprMetagenome_FD_184732 | JGI IMG/M metagenome (GOLD analysis project Ga0209225, IMG submission 184732) | Sulfidic aquatic microbial communities from Washburn Spring, Yellowstone National Park, USA - WS (SPAdes) (version 3) | ecosystem: Environmental > Aquatic > Thermal springs > Hot (42-90C)...
ATAGACGATCCGAGCTTCGTGGTCAGGGCAGCTCTGGACTTCCACGTCGACTTCGTGTTCGTGGGCCCCGAAGAGCCGCTCTTCCACGGCATACCCGACGCGTTGGAGGAGGCCGGGGTACCGTGCGTAGGAGCGAAGAGACAGATGGCGCTCATCGAGATGTCGAAGGCCTTCATGAGGAGGCTCATGTGGAAGTACAAGATCCCCGGGAGGCTGAGGTTCAAGGCCTTCAAGTCGCTCGAGGACGCTATAGCCTACGTGAACGAGTACGCCGAGAGCGTGGCGATAAAGCCCGCTAGGCAGGCTGGCGGCAAGGGGGTCAAGGTGATAGCAGACCTTCAAGTCTACTTAAGCAAGGAGAAGAGAGAGGTCAAGGCTGAGCACGTCAAGACGGTCTACGAGAAGCACATGGCGGTTTACGACGACATAGACGACAAGGTCCTCATAGAGGAGAGGGTAGAGGGCCCCGAGTACACCCTTCAGACCTTCACCGACGGCAGGACGGTATTGCCTCTGCCTGCAGTCCAGGACAACAAGAACGCTTATGAAATGGACATAGGGCCCGAGACCGGGGGCATGGGCTCCATAGCCGGGCCGGGGTGGCTCTTGCCCTTCCTCACGGAGGAGGAGTACAAGCAGTCCGTCGAGGTAATACGCTCGGTCGTGGAGGCGCTCTGGAAGGAAACAGGCATCAGGTACAAGGGCGTCGTCTCCGGCCAGATGATGCTAACGGCCCTCTGGGGGCCCACGATAATAGAGTTCTACAGCAGGTTCGGGGACCCCGAGGCGTGCAACGTGCTTCCGTTCATGGAGGCGGATATGGTCGAGATATCGGAGGCGATAATAGACGAGAGGCTGAACACCATTAAGATGGGCTTCCCAGAGGTGGCCACGGTGGTGAAGGCCGTCGCCCCCAGAGGTTATCCGGACCACAGAGACCTGGCTAGGGGCCACCCGGTCTCGATAGACGAGGAGGCGATCAAGAGGAGGAGGTGCAAGGTCTACTACGGCTCCGTTGAGGAGAGGCCGGACGGAGGGCTTGTCACGGCAGGCTCTAGGATAGCCGAGATAGTGGCAGCCGCGCCCACGATACCGGAGGCTGGCGAGATAGCCGAGAGTTGCGTGCAGTACGTGAGGCTCTTGGACGGTTGGGGCGTCTTCCACAGGAGCGACATAGGGTCCGAGGTCCTCTTAAAGAAAAGGATAGAGCAAGCCCAGCTCATAAGGGAGATATACCGCTACAGGCTGAGTAAGGGGCTGATAGGGAAGACCATAGATTGGATACCAGGGAGGGGCAAAATAGAGTACGAGTTCTAGCTCGATCCTCTCCATTCTAATTTCTAATTCTCTAGAGTGCATTTTTATCAGCTGGTTGTGACACGTGACGGCAATTCTCGCTTTCTGCACCCCCTATTCCACCCCAAAAGACGCTATACTAACCCTTATGGAGGTACGGAGACAAGATTATTGTGGTTATTATATCACGACATGCATTCAAGGCCGAGAGTTAAGGAGACTACGAAGGTCGAAGCGAGTCCTGCCCTCGTTCTCGTCCATAAGCTCTTTTGACTTCCTCGAGCAATTCCTTATTTCCTGCTAAGAAGACCCCCCTGAAAAGGGCCTCCTCGGAAAGCCTTCGCCCTTCCCCCGCTACTTTGAAGAACTCTTCGATAGTCATCACCCTGGGCTCCACGTCGAGCGGGAGCTTCGGGTTTATGTAGGCTGAGATCCTCTCCAAGGGGTTTTTCGGAGCATCCCTGACCACTATCAGCAAATCGATGTCAGAGGACGGGGAGTAATCGCCCTTGGCTAAAGAGCCTATGAGAACCACGAGCTCGGCCAACCCCCTCCTCACTAAGTCCTCGGCGTATTCCCTCACTTTTTTGAGTACAAGGTCGTAGTCAAGCTTGAACACCCTTATTTCTGCAGAACTCGATGACCTCTCTCGCATACCTCACCGCCCTCTCAGCATCTCTCTTCGTGTAGTAGTCTAACGGAGCGCCCTCGCTATGAAGGTTAGGATACCTAGTCGGAACGTAATGTCTGTCGAGCTCCTTGGCTTTGTCTATGAGATCGACATCAGGTTTGAGGTCTTCCGGCAAGCTCTCTAACATCCTTGACACAGAGTGTCCCCAGACCTCCATGTTCCTGCTCTCGTAAAGGGCCTTGACGGCCTTCTCAGCAGCCTGTTGGGCTGCGAAGCAAGCCCATTCATAGTCCCCCATTTCCAGAGAGCGCTCTGCATGGGCTAAGTCCCTAAGTGCTTGTCTCATCCAATCCCTAGCCCTAGAGACCATCAAGTCTCACTTTAGGGCTCTCAAAGCTATTCGAGGGTCAAGGTCGATTTAAGACTTTTCCCTTACCTACTTAGGTTTCGATTAGCGCCTTGGATGGCATTGAGGTAGTCAGCTTCTTAAGCTTGTGACAAGGAACGACAGAGTTAGTGGTGGAGGGTGAGTGCTTTTGCGCTTTAGAGAGGAGATAGGGACCCCTCTACTTGAAGGCGCGACTAAGATCTTGCTCTTAGGCGCTGGAGAGCTTGGCAAGGAGATAGCAATTGAGGCCCAGAGACTGGGAGTAGAGGTCGTGACGGTAGACAGGTACGACATGCCCCCCGCAAGCCACGTGGCTCACAGGCACTACACCGTCAACATGCTCGACGGCAAGGCCCTGAAGGCCATAGCGAGGAGGGAGAGGCCAGACGCCATAGTCCCCGAGATAGAGGCGATAAACACCGATGCCCTCCTCGAGCTGGAGGAAGAGGGCTTCTTCGTCGTACCGAACGCCCGAGCGGTCAAGATAACGATGGACAGGATATTGCTTAGGAGGCTCGCGGCCGAGGAGGCCGGGGTCCCGACCTCTAAGTACATGTTCGCCGAGAGCCTCGAGGAGCTCGAGGATTGTTGCGAGAAGCTGGGCTACCCTTGCTTGGTGAAGGCCCAGATGAGCAGCGGAGGCTTGGGCTCGACCGTGGTCACCGACAGGAGCATGGTAAGGACGGCCTACGAGAGGGCCTTGAAGGAGGCTAGGGGGTTCAGCAGGCAGGTGATAGTCGAGCAGTTGATAGACTTCGACGTCGAGGTGACGGTCTTGACTCTAGCTCACTTGGACTTGGACGGCAAGGTAGCCGTGACGCCGCTGGAGCCCGTGGGCCACGTTAGGTCGACGGGCCACTACCACGTGAGCTGGCAACCGTTGTTCGACATAGACCCGAGCACCGGATTGTCGAAGTCGTCCTTCGAGGGCTACGGAGGGCCCATGCACTTGATGGAGGACCCGCCGGTGGACGGCCTCAGGTGGAGGTCCAAGTGGAACGGCAAGAGGATCGACGCCGAGAGGGCCAAGGCAGTCAAGGAAATGTTGTGGGAGACCGCTAAGAAGGTCGTAACGAAGCTCTTGGAGACCAAAGAGGGGTTGAGAGGGCTGGGGATCTTCGGTTGCGAGATCTTCGTCAAGCTGGGCGACGAGGGCGAGAGGCCGCGGGTGTTCTTCAACGAGGTATCGCCTCGACCCCACGATACTGGCATGGTGACCTTGGTCACTCAAGACCAGTCGGAGATGGCCCTGCACGTGAGGGCCATCTTGGGCCTCCCTATACCGGAGGTCAAGGTCTTGACTTGCGGGGCAAGCCACGTCATATTGGCCAAGGTCGGAGGCGCGTGGGCGCCTAGGTATGGAGGGGTCAGCGAGGCGCTTAAGATACCGGGGATCCAGCTGAGGCTCTTCGGCAAGCCGGTAACGTACGTTGACAGGAGGATGGGGATAGCCCTGGCGATAGCTGACTCAGTGAACGAGGCGAGGTCCAAGGCCATGAGGGCGGCCCACGTAATCGAGGGGGCGATGAAGTACGGCTAAGCCCTTGGTTGCCGTCATAGCAGGGAGCAAGTCCGACGAGAAAATGGTTGAGGAGGTAGCCTCGACGTTAAGGGAGCTCGGCATAGAGCATGAAGTGCAGTACCTCTCAGCCCACAGGAACCACCCCCAGCTCGAGGAGTACGTCAAGAGGAGCGAGGCCAAGGTCTTCATAGCGATAGCCGGGATGGCGGCTCACCTGCCGGGCTTCATTGCCTCGATAACCGAAAAGCCTGTGATAGGGGTGCCAGTGAGCGGCAAGCTCCAAGGGCTGGACGCGCTCCTGTCGATGGTGCAGATGCCGAGGGGCTTCCCCGTGGCAACGGTCGGCATAGACATGGGGGCCAACGCTGCGATACTCGCAGCTCAAATACTGGCGACGAGCGATCAAGAGATAGCCCAGCGCCTGAGGCAGTGGAGGAAGGAGAAGTTCGGCTGGACAGGGCCTTGTTAGAGCATTGCGAGCATAAAGCGATTGCTACCACTACTGGATTCCATGCCTTAACGAGAAGGGGCTGTCACATCGTGCGCTTTAGAGTCGAGGAAAAGGGATAAATTGCAATATCAACTTTTGGTGGGTAGGTGCCATAGAGCTTGGGCTTTGCAAGCGAAGTGCAACGCCTCGCAAAGATGGTCGCCTCCTCCAACAAGGTAGTGGCCCTGACGGGAGCTGGCATATCGACTGAAAGCGGCATACCGGACTTCAGGGGCCCCAACGGACTATGGAAGCGCATAGATCCAAGCCTAGCAACTATTCAAGCCTTTAAGCTCTTCCCAGAGGTCTTCTGGCACTTCATGGTCGGGATCGCGGACTTGATACTGAAGGCAAAGCCCAACAGGGCCCACTACGCCCTCGTCGAGCTCGAGAGGATGGGCAAGCTCAGCTCCGTCATCACCCAGAACGTCGACGGCCTCCACCTCAAGGCCGGCTCGAGGAACGTGATAGAGCTCCACGGGAACGTGAGGGAGGCTGTGTGCCTGAGCTGCGGCAAGGTCGTCCCCATGGAGGAGGCGATGGGCAAGGTCAAGAGAGGCTACTTACCGCCCAGGTGCGAGTGCGGGGGCGTGCTCAAGCCTAACGTGGTGCTCTTCAACGAGCCCCTGCCCGAGGAAGCCTACAGGAGAGCTCTCTTGGAGAGCGGGACGTGCGACTTGATGTTGGTCGTGGGCACGTCCTTGCAAGTGTACCCGGCGGCCTACCTGCCAGTCGTCGCCAAGCAAAGGGGGGCGAGGCTCGTAATAATAAACATGGAGCCGACGCCCCTTGATGACGTCGCCGACGTGGCGATCCATGCCAAAGCCGGAGAGGCCCTGCCAGCAATAGTTAATGCGTTGAAGAAGAGTTTGGGTCAAGGCTGATGGCCTCGAAGCATCAGTTATAGGTCGCCGATCAATAACCTACTCCCCTCGTTCCCTCCTACTTCTGCAACGAGGGAGTAGCAGAAGCAGATGAGGGACACGTAACCGCAGGATCAATGACGGTTGCCCCCGAGCACGTCGCCGATCGAGTAGCAGAAGCAAATGGCGGATGAGGGGCTTTCGGGTTAGGTGGAGTCCTGATAGCCCGAGTAATGATGCTATGAAGACCCGAACGGAGCTCGGGAACCCGAGGCGATTGAGCTACTCACAAATATTTAGAACTGATTGCCTCGGGAAACCCCCAGCGGACTTAGAGCGGATGGAGGGAAAACGACTTAGGGCTCGGCTAGCTAGTGAACTGCGGCCCCGAGGCGTCGATGATGAGCACCGGCTTTTTCGATTAGTGAGAAGAGCCGAGCGCTTCTGAGACGACGAGGACGGCTTACCGACGACAGGTTTAAGTAGTCGAGCGTTGCCCCTTCTTGAGAAGGGTAATGGGTAATTTAGGAGAGGACCTTGTAGAGGTTAAGGTAACAGGAGTGGCCATGACCGCTACGCCTCAAGGACCCCTGCCCGTGGCCTTCCTCGAAGACCCTCGAGAGAGGGTCTTGCTGTTGGTCATGGATGGGGCGCAGGCGCTAAGCATAAAGTACATGATGGATGGGGAACCAGTACAGACGATGCACGGCTTCATGCTTGACGTCTTGAACCAGCTGAACGTGAAGGTCAAGAGGGCAGTGATATACGGCATGAGCGGTTCGAGGTTCTTGACGAAGATGGCACTAGAGACGGGCGAGGGGCTCAAAGAGGTAGAGGGCAGGACCGGCGACATAGTTGCCCTAGCATTCATAGCCAACGCGCCCATACTGGTCTCTAGTGAGGTATTGAATGAAGTAGCCATCAGCAAGGAGGAGCTCTACAAGCCAGTCGAAGAAGGAGAACAGGAGCCCCGAGAGGGGGAAGAGGCCTAACAACCTTCAACCTTTTTGTCGCCCTAAGGTTCGTGGTGCTCGAGGCCAGCAAAGGTGGGGCCCTGCTCAGGAGTTAAGGGACCCTCTTATGCCGAGGTTTAAGGCTCTCAGCTTCTCCCTTATCTTGGTCGCGACGCTTTCCAGCTCGTCGTAATCGCTCCGCTCGGCGGGCCAGTAGACCTCGATCTTGTCGTCAATCCACCTCGGTACTACGTGGACGTGCACGTGGAATACGTGCTGCCAAGCGGCCCTCCCGTTGTTCTGAAGTATGTTAATCCCCTCGGCCCCTACAGCCTCCTTGACGGCTCTGGCCATTAAGCACGCCACGCCAAAGACGTGAGCGGCCTCGTCAAGGGGCATCTCGAACACCGTGTCGTAGTGCCTCTTGGGTATGACAAGCAAGTGCCCTCTGTTCACCGGGGCTATGTCCATTATCGCCATGCAAACGTCATCCTCGTAGACCTTCACGGCCCTCTCACTACCAGCTACTATCTCACAGAACACGCACTTTGTGCTCGCCCTAGTCAATTCCAACATCCCCCATCCTCGCTGAGCATCTACTAAATACTAAGCGTGGAGAAGCACTTACCGAGGTTCTCTCGCCCGCTCTATGAGCTTTGCGGCCTTGCTAGCCCGAAGGTCGCGCGACCTTCCATAACGCGAAACCAACCCATCGCCCGCTCTCCAATTGAAGCCGCCTACGAAAGGCGATGAACGCTAGGCTCTCGAAAAGATAATCCTCGACAAGGATTCGTGCGGAAAGAGTTTAACGTCGCGCCTCAGTCCCTATTCTCCGGGCCGCTATGCGCTTCAAGGACGCCGTAGTTGAGGCGCTGAAGTCCGCCAGGGCCCGCTTTTTGGAGCTGAAGGACGACGAAGAGGCCCGTAGGGAGCTTGGCGTGGGCGCTGGCGGCGACGTCACGAGAGTCATAGACCTGGAGGTCGAGAAGGCCATAGCTGAGTCGCTGACCGAGAGCCTGAGGGACTTCGTCCTCGTGAGCGAGGAGAGCGGGCTCAAGTCCTACGGAAGAGGCAAGTACGTGGTCGTCGTCGACCCCATAGACGGGAGCACGAACGTCTTGAGGGGTTACCCGGCCTGTAGCTCGGCGGTGGCGATAGCTGAGGGGGAGACCTTGGACGACGTGGTCGCGGCTGGCGTGGTGAACCTCGTGACCGGCGACCTCTACTATGCCGAGAAGGGCCTCGGGGCCTACTTGAACGGCAGGAGGATAAGGCCTCGCGACGTGAGCAAGGTCGAGGACGCCTTCGTAGCCTTTGAGCTGAACGTGAGGGGACAGATAGCGGGTTACGTGTCAAGGGTGGCGGAGCTCATAGAGAGGGCGAGGCACGTGAGGCTAATAGGCTCGGACGCCCTCGAGATATGCTTCGTGGCCTCGGGGGCCTCAGACGCCTTCGTGGACTTGAGAGGCTTTTTGAGAGCGCCCGACTTCGTGGCCTCGGCCCTCATCCTCAAGGAGGCCGGGGGCGTCATAACCGATGCCGAGGGTAGAGAGCTGAACTGCAGGCTCGACCCCAAGGCTAGGTTAGCGATAATAGCTGCGTGCACTCCAAAGCTCCACGAGGACATTATGAAGAGGCTGAGACGCGATCGATAGGCGATGCGAAAGGCAAAAGAGTCCTCAAGAGGGGCAAATGTTTTTACACTTGAGCCGACGTTATTATACGAGAACCGTCATCTAGGGCGAGGTGAGGATCGCTGACGCTGGTGCAGATACTGGCGATATTTTTCTTGGTCCTAGTGATAATCATAATCCTGGCGTCGTCGATAAGGGTCGTCTACGAGTACGAGAGGGCGGTCATATTCAGGCTTGGGAGGCTCGTAGGAGCCAAGGGTCCCGGCCTGTTCTTCAGGATACCCATCGTGGACAGGTTCGTGAAGGTGGACCTACGAGTCGTAACAGTGGACGTCCCAAAGCAGAGGATAGTCACCAAGGACAACGTCTCAGTTGACGTGGACGCAGTCGTATACTACAGGGTCATGGATCCCGTGAAGGCTGTGACGGCTGTGGAGAACTACGTCTACGCGACGAGTCTCCTCGGGCAGACGGTCCTCAGAGACATCCTTGGACAGTCGGAGCTCGACGAGCTGTTGAGCAAGAGGGAGGAGCTCAACAAGAGGCTGACGCAGACCCTCGACGTCCTCACGGATCCCTGGGGCATCAAGGTTACGGCTGTCTCAATAAAGGACGTGAGCCTGCCCGAGAGCATGCTGAGGGCCATGGCCAAGCAGGCCGAGGCCGAGAGGGAGAGGAGGTCTAGGGTAATAGTCGCCGAGGGTGAGCTCCAGGCCTCTAAGATCATGGCCGAGGCAGCCAAGGCTTATCAGGAGCAACCCGTAGCGCTTAGGCTCAGGGAGCTCCAGACGCTCATTGACATAGCGAGGGAGAAGAACTTAGTCATAATAGCTCCCCAAGCCTTTGGCGAGCTGGGCACGGTGATAGGCCTAGCGTCCAAGGTCGCGGAGAAGGAGAAAGGGTGAACCGCCACGGGGCGCCGAAAAGCCAAAACCCTCTTCTTTATCCTCACATTAACAGCGCTCGCCTTCGCCATCGCGACGCCAGCCCTTTGCGCGGCCAGCCGACGAGACCCCTTGGTCCTCGTCTTGAGGATAGAGGGGACCATCACCCCAGCCACGGCGATATACGTCGAGGAGGGCCTGAGACAGGCCTCTTACGCAGGGTCCTCAGCGGTCGTCCTAATACTGAACACGCCTGGGGGGCTCTTGGACTCGACGATAAGGATACTGGACTTGATAGAGCAGTCGGTCGTCCCTGTAATAGCCTACGTGTACCCACCCGGGAGCGCTAGGGCTTGGTCGGCCGGGACCTACATACTAGTGGGCTCGCACCTAGCTGCCATGGCCAGCCACACGATCATAGGCTCTTGCCAGCCGGTGGACTTCATGGGCCAGCCGATAAACGACACGAAGCACATAAACGCCCTCGTGAAGCTCATGGAGACGAAGGCCGAGGAGCGGGGCAGGAACGTCACCGTCGCGAGGAGGTTCGTGACCGAGAACTTGAACTTAAAGGCCGACGAGGCGTACAGGCTCGGGATAACCGACGTGCCGCCCGTGGACGGGCTCAGGGAGTTACTGAGCTTGGTTAATGGCGTGGAGGTCAAGACCAGAGCCGGCGTGGTAAAGCTGGAGACCCTAGGCGCGGAGGTTGTGGAGTACGGCCCCTCCCCGAGGGTCGCGGTCCTGACCGTGGTATCCGACCCCCAGATCGCCTACATCCTCATGACCGTGGGGCTTCTAGCCCTAATATTCGGGCTGGCCTCCGGGGTCCATTCGTCTGCCATAATAGGCGCAATAATGACGATACTGGGCATCATAGGGCTAGGGGCCACGCCGTTAAGCCTCGGGTCTCTCTTGCTCATAGCCCTCGGCCTCATACTGTTGCTCGTGGAGGCCCTCACGCCGGGTTTCGGCCTCTTCGGCATCTCGGGCATAATATCCTTAGCGCTGGGTGCCCTCTTGGTGATAGCCTTCGAGCCCACGAGGTGGGTCGTGAGCCCGGAGTGGATAGGGTCCTTCGTTTGGGTAGTAATTGCGGTCACGGCCCCCATAGCTGCCTTCGCGGCCTTCATGGCCTACAAGGTCATCGAGGTCAGGAGGAGGAAGCCGATCCTAGAAACAATCGTGGGCGAGGTCGCCGAGGCCGTGGACAACATGGACGAGGGGGGCGAGGGCTTTGTGATCTTCCGCGGAGAGCTATGGATGGCGAGGGCCTTGAAGAAGGTGGCCAAGGGCTCTAAGGTGAGGATAGTCGCCAAGGAGGGCCCGAGGCTCATCGTAGAGCCATTAGAGCAGAAGTCGCAGTAGCAAGCCCGTGCCTCGCTAGGGAGTTGCTATTCAATTATGGAAGGGCACCCGCTTCTCTATCTCCCTCTGGACGATCTCCGCAACCCTCCTCAGCGGGATCCCCAGCTCCCTCGATATCCTCTTGAGGTCCTCGTACTCAGGCTTGACCCTCAAGGTCCTCCCATCCAGCGTCTTTGACTCCTTGACCTCGACCTCGAACCTCCTCCCGCAGACCTCGACCTCGAACCTCCTCCCAACGCGCTCGACGGCGAACCTAGAGGCCTCGAGGGCCCTGACGCCTAGCGTCCCGAGCTCCTCGATCAGAGCTCCGGCAAGCTCCGCGCACAGCTCGGGCCTAGAGAGCACCCTGACGACGTGCACGGGCCTGTTCTTCTTCCCCACGCCCGTCAAGATGACCACGTCCAGGGCCCCGAGCTCGAGGAGTCTCTCGACGGCGTTGCCCAAGACCTCTCCCGTGACGTCGTCGACCGTCGTCTCGAGTACCACGACCCTTTCCGTGGCCACAGGGCTAGAGGCCTCCCCCAAGACTGCTCTGAGCACGTTGGGCACTAGCTTCAAGTCCTTAGAGCCAGCCCCGTAACCGACCCCCTCCACCCTCATCGGGGGGTAGTAGTCGACCACTCTCCTAGCCAAGTTCACGAGTAGTGCCGCCCCCGTAGGCGTTGTGAGCTCGTGCTCCACTGCTACGTTTGAGTAGGCGAAGCCGTGCCTACGGAGTATCTCCAAGGTCATCGGCGCGGGGATCGACAGGAGCCCGTGCGCAGTCTCGACCACTCCGTAGCCGAGGGCTGGCGGGGTGGTGTAGACCTCCGAGCTCAAGAGCCCCGACCTCTCGAGCAACGCGACCGCCCCGACCACGTCGAATATCGTGTCCACGGAGGCGACGTCGAAGAGCTCGTGCGTAGATCCGTGGACCCTCGCCTCGGCATCGCACATCTCGTCAACGACCCTCCTCGCGAGCTCCTTAGCGTCCTCTGACAAGTCAAGGCCCTCCAAGACCCTGTCGAGGTTGCGCTTGAAGGCCCCGGGCGTGAC
>Ga0209225_1004436_pt1 | contig 11058 bp, 11 predicted proteins | sample WasSprMetagenome_FD_184732 | JGI IMG/M metagenome (GOLD analysis project Ga0209225, IMG submission 184732) | Sulfidic aquatic microbial communities from Washburn Spring, Yellowstone National Park, USA - WS (SPAdes) (version 3) | ecosystem: Environmental > Aquatic > Thermal springs > Hot (42-90C)...
AGAAGACGGAATCCTCCTATGATAGGGAGAAATTGCAGGAGAGGTTAGCGAAGCTAGCTGGTGGCGTTGCCCAGATAAAGGTCGGAGCTGCCACTGAGACTGAGTTGAAAGAGAAGAAGCATCGCTACGAGGATGCATTGAACGCCACAAGGGCTGCCGTTGAGGAGGGAATCATCGCTGGTGGCGGCACCACATTCCTTGCCATCGCGCCTCTGCTGGATGAAATAGAGGCGGAAGGCGACGAGAAAATCGGCGTGAACATCGTCAAGCGTGCGCTTGAGGAGCCGATTAGGCAGATAGCCTCCAACGCCGGCTACGAAGGCTCTGTCGTTGTGGAGAAAGTGAAAGCACTTCATCAGGAAGGAAAGACCACTTGGGGCTTCGATGCGGTTACCGAGACCTATAGGGATATGATTGAGGCTGGTATTATAGACCCCGTTAAGGTAGCCCGCTGCGCCCTTGAGAACGCTGCTAGCATAGCTGGTCTCCTTCTCACTACCGAGACGCTCGTTACCGAGATACCGGAGAAGGAGAAAGAGAAGGTCCCAGGAGGAGGCTATTCTGACTACGAGATGTAAAAAATAACGATTGAAAAAAAGAGGGGGAGCCCTTTCGGGCTCCCCCTCTTTTTTATATACTCAAAGGCTCTTTTTTCTCCCCAGAAATATATCCCTTAAAGGCAACTTCCAATGCCTTCAACCCCTCAAGTGGTGAAATGGGCGCTCCTTCCCCTTTCTCTATATGCCCGAGGTAATCCCTCAACATAAGTTTGTTCAAAGGAGAACCCCAGTATTCCCAGCTGTATCGCTTTCCCTTCTCGTCTATATACGAGAGCACTTGGGCAAAGGCATTGACGAGCAAAGCGCCATCCTTGCCGATGAGCTCTATCGTGGCATCTCCCCAGAAAGGATAGGAGGGAGGCAGGTACCAAGAGGGGTCGAGGGTTGCAAAGGTGCCTCTGCTGAATCGCAGGGATAGAGTCGCTAAATCCTCAACTTCAATTTCCAAATGAACGCTTTTATTGAACTCCCCATATACCTCTACGATTTCATCTTCCGTAAACCACCTCATAACATCTATCATAGCAGGAGCGTTTTGGAGGATGGCTCCTCCGCCCGCTAAATCCTTCTTAACCTGCCAGCCATCGGGCACTTTGCTCCTGTGGGTTGCCTTAACGGCGAGAACTTCCCCTATCTTCCCCTCATTTAGTATCTCCTTCGCCCTTACCAGGGGAGGCGAATAGCGATAGGGGAAAGCGAGGAAGAGTGAAGCTTTTCTCTCCTCGCAGACATTGAGAATGTTTTTTGCATCGTCAAAAGAGGTGGCAAGTGGCATCTCGCAGATGATATTTTTGCAAGCTTCAGCTGAAAGGAGGATATCCTCTTTATGCTTTGCATTTTCCGAGCAGATTATAACGGCGTCAAGTTGCTGGGAAAGGAGGTCTTCCTTTTTTGGGTAAAAACAGGTTTGAAACCTTTCCGCCGCCTCTTTCCCTCTCTTTTCCTCATCGTCGCTTATCCCTATCAGATTTAGCCCCATCTCCTTTATGCACTCAGCGTATTCATATGCTCTTTTGTTGGCGAAAGATATTATCCCTATTCGCATAATGTTCTCTCACCTCCTTAAAGATATATCGGCTTATTCTTTTTCACCGATTCAATGGCGGATAGAGCTATGCGAATTGCCTCAAATCCATCCTCAGCCTTTACCTCGGGTTCCTTATCCTCCTCTATGCAGGAGAGGAAATGCTCTATTTCCAGGAAGTAAGGATTTTCCGCAAGGGGGCTCTCCGGGACGGCGACGCCTGCTTTTCCTTCCTCCGGTTTAGCGAGCAGCTTAACGGGCATAGTTGATTGATTATCAAAAGTGAGCATCCCCTTCTCTCCCGCTATTTCATAAGAGGTGCGGAAGGGAGAGCCGGGAGGATAAGCGAAGATGCCCTCTATATGCCCTAAAACGCCGGAGCGGAAGCGGAGCATAACAAGGGTATAATCAAGATGCTCTAAATTCCTGAAGGTCAAGGATTGAGCGAAAACCCGCTCAACCTCACCGAAACACCAGCGGAGGAAGTCAAAGTCGTGAATTATCAGGTCCAAGATGACCCCTCCGCTCTTCTCAAAGTCGGCATACCAGTCAGCTGTGCCGATGGGGAAGGTACCACCTCTCGTTGTGCGGGCGCTCAAGGGATTCCCGATTGCTCCCTCGGCAATCAACATCTTCGCTTTCCTGTATTCGGGAAACCATCTCAAAACCTGTCCAACCATAAACTTGACGCCGGCTTTTTCCACTTCCTTTATCATTTCCTCCCCTTGTTCAAGCGTTCTCGCCAAGGGCTTCTCGCAGAAGATGTGTTTACCCGCTCTCGCTGCTTCGATCACATATTGATGGTGGGTATGGGTTGGTGTGCAGACATCAATAATGTCCGCTTCCTTTAGGAGGGTTGGGAGGTCAACCGCCTTCGTGGAGTATTGGGACGCCAACGCCTCAGCATAGGACATATTCACATCGTAGATGCCCGCGATTTCAACTCTTCCGGTGCTTGCCCAGGCACTTGAGTGCATCCTTCCCATAGTGCCTGCGCCTATTATTCCTACTTTCAACAAATCATATCACCTCCTTTTAAATTTTCCTGAAATATAACCGATTACATTGCCTAAATCATAGGCGAGGAGGACAGGAAGAAACCATAAAGAGGCTTTCCAGGAGAGGTTTCTCCTCCTCCTTGCCCGAAGATAGGCTCGTAAGAGATAGAGGAAAAAGCAGAGGAGGAAAAAATAAAAAATAAAGGGGAAAAAGAAGGAAAGGGCGAGGAGCATTAACCCGAAGAGGTATATCCAGATTTTATGATAGTGAGGGAAGAAAACCCCCGCTTGAGCATCCCAAAAAGAATATTCATAAAACTGCTTGAATATCTCCCTTAGAGAATTTCGTATTCTCCATCTGACGATTGCTTCCGGTTGGAAATAGAACTTCGCACCGATTTTCTTTAAGGATAGGTCGAAGAATGTGTCTTCGGCGCTTCTCATCCATTCGGGATATCCGCCTACTTTTTCCCAAACTTTTTTCTTGAAAGCGACGCTGCGGGAAGAAGGAAGGAAATCCTCCGGGGATATCTCTCGCAATGAAGGGATAATAATGGAGGCAAGGGCTTCTTGGAGGGGCGATTGGATAATTGGTTCATAGAATCCAGCCACTATGTCAATATCTTCCCTTTCCTTGAAGGGAGCGATCAGATTCTCCAGCCAATTGGGAGCGGGGATACATCCGCCATCTATTGAGGCGATGATTTCTCCCTTTGCCTCCCTAATCGCTAAATTTCTTCCCACTGCCCGACTCACTCCCGGGCAAACGAATAGTCTGATGGGAAGAAATGAGGAGTATTTTTGGAGAAGGGAAACGGTTTCATCCCTTGAGCCGGCATCAACGATAACGATTTCCTCGGGAGGTAATGTCTGCCTCGCGAGGGCTTCCATAAGGGTCCCAATGCTTTCTCCCTCATTGAGAACAGTGGATATGATTGATACCTTGGATTCCATTCTTAAAAAATTTTACCATTCCGAGAGAACAAAGCAAGATAAATCGTTATTGAATAATCTCAGAGAGATATTGGACTCGCTAAAAAGGAAGGGGGTGTCATTGCGAGGATTCCCTTACGGGAATCCTCGCAATCTCGTCTTTTGCAACAGAAAAAAGTTTATCATTGCGAGCCCGCCGGAGACGGGCGTGGCAATCTCAAAAAGGGATTGCTTCGTCGCTTCGCTCCTCGCAATGACAAGGGGAAGTGTCATTGCGAGGCTTCCCTTTGGGAAGCCGTGGCAATCTCATAAAGGAAAGATTAGTTTCTTATATATCGCGCGTAATGACAAAAAGAGATTGCCACGCCTGAACGCTAAAGCGTTCAGGCTCGCAATGACAAAAAACATCGATTGCTTCCTTGCTTAGCTTTCTCGCAATGACAATGAAGAGGATAGAGAATTAGAAGGAGTCACAAATGTTATTAGATTATACAGCCTTTTTTCACTTTAGGTGTATTTGGGCTTATAATTTAAATATGAAATGGAATGGGCTAAAATAGAGGTAAAATTAGCGAAAGAGAATAAGGAGCCTCTCATTGGTTTTTTATTGAGCAGGGGAATTCACCAATGGGAGGAGAACGATGGGTTGATAATATATCTACCACAGGATGCATCTTTAAAGACCTTTCTTTTATCGCTCGTGGAATTTTTGTATGAGAACAGTTGCGGGAGGTGGGAACTTGCGGTAAACCCGATTGAGGAGAGGGATTGGGCAAGGGAATGGAGGGAGGCGTTTCCCCCTCGTAAAGTTGGGGAGAAATTGGTGATAAAGCCCCCTTGGGCTGAATATGAGGCTAAAGAGGGGGAAATAGTTCTTGAGATAGAGCCTCGTTCTGCCTTCGGAACGGGCGAGCATCCATCTACCCGTCTCACACTGATTCTCTTGGAGAGATACATCAAGAAAGGGGATTTAGTCATAGATGTGGGTTGTGGCTCGGGGATTTTGTCGCTTGCTTCCGTGCTTCTTGGAGCGAGGAAAGCGATAGGGGTGGATATAGATGAGAGGGCGGTGGAGGAAAGCAGGGAGAATGCGGAAAGGCTTTACCTGAGCGATAGAGTGGAATTTATAAGGGGGAATTTGCTCAAGGATATTCCTGTTGTGGAGGCGGATATCATACTTTGCAACATAGACCTGCCATCTTTGAGGAATCTTTTTCCCTATTTGCAATACTATTTGAAGAGGGGAGGTTATCTGATAGCCTCTGGGTTCACGGAGGGAGGGTATAAGATTTTGGAAGTTCCGGAATATTTAGAGGAAGTGGGAAGGGAGAAAGAAGGGGATTGGTTGGGGATTGTATGGAGGATGAAAGAGGAATAAAGGAGGGGGGCGTCGGCTCCGCCGACGCCCGCATCTTTAAATCACTCCTAAACTCTTCAATACCTTCCCTATCTCTTCCTTCACTTGCTCGCTCGCTGGGCAAAGCGGCGGTCTCGGTGGACCCACCTTTATTCCCACCATCTCCATAGCTGCTTTAACGGGGATGGGATTGGTTGTTATGAAGAGGACGCGGAAAAGAGGCATCAGCTCTAAATGTATCTTCTTAGCCTTTTCCACATCTCCAGAGAAGAAGGAGTCTATCATCTCGCCTAGCTTCTTTCCCGCTATGTGGGAGGCTACGCTTATAACGCCCTTGCCACCGACAGCAAGCATAGGGAGAGTCAAGGCATCCTCTCCGCTCAAAATCTCAAAATCATCGCCGGTAAGGGAGGCTATCTCGGAGACCTGGACGAGGTTTCCGCTCGCTTCCTTCACTCCTTTTATATTGGGAACATCTTTGGCGAGGCGAGCGAGGGTCTTTGCTTCCAGATTGCAGGCTGTTCTGCCGGGGATGTTGTATATTATCACGGGAAGTGAGGTGTGCGAGGCGATGGTCTTGAAATGATTGTAAAGACCCTCCTGTGGTGGTTTGTTGTAATAGGGAACAACCAGCATAATAGCGTCAACGCCTACCTCCTCGGCAGCTTTGGTGAGATGGATGCTTTCCTCCGTGCAGTAGGAGCCGGTGCCAGCTATTATCGTTGCTCTCTTGCCTGCGACATCCTTTACCTCTTTGAATAGGCGAACTTTCTCTTCAAAGGTAAGGGTAGGGGATTCTCCCGTAGTTCCTGCAACGACCAATCCATCTGAACCCGTCTCTATGAGATAATCGGTGAGCTCCTTAACGACTTGCCAATTGACGCTGAGGTCATCTTCCTTGAAAGGAGTGACCATAGCGGTTACGACTTTTCCAAAGATGTACTTCATAAACAAAACCTCCCCTTTTTAAAATTTGTTTGTTATTTATTTCATTTTATCATTGTTTTGGGAGTAAATCAATTTCAATGAAGCGTGAGAGCGATAGGGAAGGGGGGTATTTTCAAGAGGCGAGATCGCGAGGAGCGAAGCAACGACACTCTTTTGTCATCGGGAGGGTCTCCTTCCGAGAGTCCGTGGCAATCTCCTCTTTCGTACCTCTGTCATTGCGAGGCTTCCCAAAGGGAAGCCGTGGCAATCTCGCTTTTAAGAAAGGGAAATACGACATTGCTTCGGTATCGCTCGCATCTATGGGTATAGGTCTTTGATAAGGTGTTGGTATTCTCCACTCTTATGGGACTATCCTCTTCACCCCTCAATTAGAAAAGACTTCAATTTTATTTATAATTGCTACTTCTACGCTTTATCCCTTCTTCGTTTCCAAAAACCTATACTTATGCCAGCAATGATAAAGGCAGAGAGGTTGTCAGGGCTTCACGAAGGGAAGCCTTGCAATAATAGAGGTATGGCGAGTGAAGAGCCCGCCAAAGGCGGGCTCGCAGAGAAAAAGGGTAAGTTTCAATAAAGCTTCGCTTAAAAATATATCTTCAACTCAAATTCCGTTCGCCTTTAAGAGTTTTTCAATTAAACTTTATTAAATATGAGCTTAGACATAGAAGGATTGGAAGCGAGAGAAAGAGAAACGAGGGTAGCCCAAGCTGCCCTCATCACCACTACACTCATCCTTCTCGCCCGCATCCTCGGCTTTCTCAGAGAGATAGTGATAGCGAAGCTTTTCGGGGCGACGAGGCTCGTTGATATCTATGTCGCTGCTTTCACTATCCCTGACATCCTCTTCTTCCTTCTCTCTGGTGGTGCTCTCTCCTCCGCCTTTGTTCCCGTATATACTCAATACCTCACGGCGAAAAATAGAGAAGAAGCGAGGAAGATGCTGTCAAGTCTTCTCACTATTTTAACCATCGTCCTCTTTTTTATGGTCGCAATTGCGGAGATATTTGCTTATCCTTTGGTCAAAATCGTGGTCCCTCACTTCCCACCAAAAGACCTCGCCTATTGCGTCTTCCTCACAAGGTTGATGCTTCCTTCCGTTATCTTTTTCGTCTTAGGCGGTATTTTCACTGGCGTCGCTTATTGCTATCAAAAATTTCTTATCCCAACAATCAGCGGAGTGATTTATAATCTCTTCGTTATACTTGGTGGGGTATTCCTCGGTCCATCAATTAAAGTAACCGGTTTGTCCGTTGGGGTTGTCGCTGGTTCATTTATCGGGAATTTTCTCCTCCAGATATGGTATATCCTACGACTTGGGGAGAAGCCTTATTTCTGCTTTGATTATCGTCATCCCGGCGTAAGGAAAGTTTTCCTTATTATGCTACCGATAATTTTCACCCTTTCGGTCGCTCAAGTTACCGTTGTCATCAATAGGGTGTTGGCTTCTGGTTTGGGGGAAGGAGCTATTGCGGGGCTCAATTACGCCAATAGGCTCACCCAATTCCCTCTGGGGATTTTCGGACAGGCGCTCGGAATCGCCGTCTTTCCTACCCTTTCTGCGCTTGCTTCTATGGGGAAAATAGAGGAATTGAAGCGGATTAACTCCTTGGCTGTAAGGACGCTTTTCTTCCTCAATATACCATCTGCCATTTTCTTTATTCTTTTCGGAACACCGATAGTGCAATTCGTTTATGAGAGGGGAGCCTTCAAGCACAGCGATACGATTATGACAGCGCAGATCCTCGCTTTCTATTCTTTAAGCCTGCCGCCTCTTTCCGCAAATCAAATCATCAACCGGACATTTTATTCTCTGCAGGATTCCCTAACTCCGCTTTTTTGCGGCGTTGCCTCCGTAATCATTTGCGCCATTTTAAATGTCCTTTTCGTTGGACCTTTTGGAGTGAGGGGATTAGCTCTTGCCTATTCCATTTCCGCTTACTTCAATATGTTCCTTCTTCTCTGGTTCCTTCGCGGCCGGATTGGGGGCATAGAGGGAAGGAAAATGGTTTTCTCTTTCCTTAAAATAACCGTCATATGTCTTCTCGTATCCCTACCTTTTGCTTCTTTCTTCTCCAATAATCCCTTCGGCACAGGGATGAGAGGAGCGTTTATTGAGATAGGGATTATTATTTTCCTCATCACCCCTCTTTTCCTATTGCTCTCCTCAATCTTCCGCCTTGAGGAGTGGGAGTTTATAAGAAATTCTTTGTTAGCCAGGCGGTTCAAAAGGAGAGAGGGTTAATTCATCTTCCTTGATTGTCAACTTAAAGATGAGAAAGGGAAATTTATTTGTGAATTCTTCCGCTTTTCTTGAGAATCTCTCATCTATATGATGGGCGAAGGAGAATTTAGTGGCTTTTGGATGTTTTATAACCATTATCAACATAGGAATGAAGCCCAATTTGTCTCCCTCAAATAAAGCTAAAAGCTGGCGGTAGCCCCTTTCTGTGGGAGCATCGGGGAAATAGGCGGTTTCCCCGATTAAGAGGGTGCTGCTTTTCTGCTCTATTATATAAATTCCCTTCTCTCCCTCGACGAGAAAATCAAGCCTCATCCCTTGGATGATGGGGGCTCTTTTCCAGTGCTTTATCTTCCCTATTATCGGAAAAACTCCTCCTTTCTCCCATTCCTCAATTAATAACTTTTCCCCTATGAAGGAATCCACTACAACGACATCTCCCCCATCCTCAACGGAGAAAAGCCGATATCTCAGATTTCCCTGAATAGGCTGAAGGTTCACGATGTTCCCTTTAATTAAAAGCCTATCCAATCTACCAGTGTTCGGGATGTGAACGAGCTCTTTTCTCCCTTCAATCTCAACTTCACCAACGAATCTGTTCAATCTATTGAGGAAAATCGCCTGTTTGAGAGGAGGAATCCGCAACTCAATCCTCTTTTAAGCGTTCATATGCCATCTGCAATCCTGCAGATAATGTGGATATCCCTTTTTCCCTATGTATCCTCAAGAGCTCTCTAACCCTCTCCTCTATCCCTTTCACCTTCTCTTCCGCCTTTTCCTTGGTGAAATTTCCTTCTATCTCCACCGAGAGGCTAATTATTCCTCCCGCATTGGCGATGAAATCGGGGATATAGAGAATTCCTCTCTTCTCAAGCTCAATGACATCCTCATCTTTTTCCAGCTGATTGTTTGCTCCTCCGCAGATTATTCTGCAATTCAACTTGGGGATAGTTCTTTCGTTGATGATTCCACCTCTGGCACAGGGGGAGAGGACATCGCAAGGGAGGAAGAGGATTTCCTCGGGAGGGACTATTTCCACTCCCAATCCCCTCGCCACTTCGTTTTTCTCATCCGATATATCGCTTCCTATGACTTTAGCTTCCTCCTTCAACAAGAGCTTCGCGAGATTTAGCCCAACTTTCCCCAAGCCTTGAACGGCAATTGTTTTACCTTGAAGGGAGGAGGAATTATATAGGAATTCCAAAGCGGTTTTTATGGAGAGGAAGACGCCGAAGGCGGTATATGGGGAGCAATCGCCCATTCCTCCCAGATGTTCGGGAAGACCGACGACATATTTGGTTCTGCGGGAGATGACGGCTAAATCCTCGGAGATGATGCCGATGTCCTCAGCAGTGATATAGGTTCCGCCGAGGGATTCCACGAAATCGCCGAGGGCTAAGAGGAGTTCTTCCGTTTTATCCTTATATGGGTCGCCGATGACGACGCATTTTCCTCCTCCGAGGTTCAAGCCGGCTGCTGCGTTTTTCAAGGTCATAGCTAAGGAGAGGCGAAGGGCATCCTGTATCGCTTCGTCTTCAGAGGGATAATCCCACATCCTTATCCCGCCGCAGGCGGGACCGAGCTTCGTGCTATGGATAGCGATAATCGCCTTTACTTTGTCCTTCCAGCCGAAGGCTACGAATTCGTGTTTGTTTAGGGATAATTTCTCAAATATGCCCATTCTATCGCCTCCTAATTAGAGTTTAAAATTTTTGCTCTTATCTTTCAAGGAAAGATAGTGGTACTCTTTAGCTTGCCTTTGGAATGCTTTAAAAAACTTGACTGATTGTTAAATGTTTTGTAAACTTGTATCAATCCGTTGGGTAGGTGTCTAATTGCATCTATTCCAAAGAGAAGGAAGGAGGAGAAGCAATGGAGAAAAGAGGTACCGTGAGGTCTTTCGTCCTTTGGGGCGGAACAGTGTGTTTGTTGGCGTTGGTCCTTTTCCTGCTATCCGGATGTGGAGGCGGAGGAGGGGCACAGTATTTCGTCAGTGGAAAGGTTATGGACGCCCTGAGCGGCAATCCCATAGAGGGAGCAACGGTCAAGGTTTATCAGGCGCCCAAGGGAAGGGTAACAGCTGGTGCTCTTCTGCTTGGAGAGGGAAAACCGAAAGAGACGGGAGTTATAAGATACCAATATCCGTTTCGGTAATGCTTTTGGCAATATTGTCGGTTGAACCCCCAAATGAACCTCCAAATAACGAATATACGCCGCTTGAGATGGAAACGAATCTGGATGTGATGCAGAAAATCAGCCTGGACGCATATCTCATAAAGAAGGACGATTTGCAGAGAATCAATAGGATAGAGATTAAGCCGCCCTTAGCGGAAGGGGAATCGTATATAGCGGGGATGAAATATACTTTCAGCTATATCGTCTACGACCAAAACAACAACCCAATTGGAACTTGCTGGTGTGAATTGGTATGCCCATGGAGATTTAGCAACGATAGACTCAAAGGGAAACTTCATAGCGAAGTCTCCCGATACAGTTATAATTGGGATAATCCTCGGACAAAATAAATGGGAAACAAGTATACCAATAATAGCCCCACCGATTGCTCTTCTCACCGCAAGCGGTCCAAGAGCTAGTGAAATCAAGCAAACGCTTTTGAACGCAGGTTTCAATGTTCAAATTTCCTCTACCATTCCCACTAATATCGGTCAGGCAAGGGTGCTCGTTATAGACGAAAGTGCCTCGCTTTCAACTGCTGATGCCAGTAAAATGCAGAATATCCTCAACAAGGGCGGGAATGTCGTTTTGATAGGCGATGCTCCCGCTATCTTGGCGACGGGAAATCCCCTCCCACCTAACAACCCAGACCATCAAAACTAGACTCCAACAGATGTTTCCTCCGTTTCTTCTTGGTTCTTCGGAGTGAAAAAGATGATGCATGTCTATGACTTCAATATCCACGCTCTTACAAACGGCTTGGTGCCTCTGCCAGCTGGGCTTACCACCGATTACATACTTGAATGTGAGGAATCAGCTTGCGC
>Ga0209225_1004439_pt1 | contig 11052 bp, 18 predicted proteins | sample WasSprMetagenome_FD_184732 | JGI IMG/M metagenome (GOLD analysis project Ga0209225, IMG submission 184732) | Sulfidic aquatic microbial communities from Washburn Spring, Yellowstone National Park, USA - WS (SPAdes) (version 3) | ecosystem: Environmental > Aquatic > Thermal springs > Hot (42-90C)...
CTATGCGTATCCGCCATAGACTGGAAAACAATGGACACTTCAAGCTATTCCTCGAGAGGGCCGCAGGCAAGATGGTACAAGGATAACAAGGACGCCTTTGATAGGGATTACCAAAAGTATGGAGAAGCTTTCCTAAAGCCGGATGTTGCCGGAATAGGCGGAGACAGAGAAAGCCAGATTGTGGCTGCGGTGAGCCTATGGTATGACGCTTTTTACGACTTAGTTCCTGATGGCTTCGACTTGATGATTGGAACCAGTATGGCTACGCCGCATTGCTCAGGGCTTGTGGCTTTAGCCATAGACAGAGGGCTGGTCGGCAACATTGATGACGTCAAGGCTAGAATGAAGCGTTATGGGGAGAAGTCTGCGGATAAAGGCTATGGCCTATTAACATGGTCTAGGCTTAGTGGCTGACTAGGATGCGAATAAAAATTTTGGACAAACTTAAGATTCCTTTTATAGAGGTTGAGCTTCCAAGCGTTGAGCTTCCGGATTTTCCTCCTAAGCCATTGCCGAGGCTTGACGAAAGGCAGAGGGAGGTTCTCCGCTACGCGTTGATGGACGACCTTGCGGACGTCATACCATTCGCCGGAGACGTGGCATCGGATCTAGCCTATGCGGAGCTTAAGCGTTTGATGAAGCCTGAAGAGTACGAGCGTTTTGTTAAGGAGAACAAGTGGCTGCCTTCGGTGTTGGCTGCGCTTAAAGTGTTTGCGGAATAGAAAAAATTAAAAATATGAAACGTTAATTATTGATTTGGTGGTTTGAATGCCTGAGTTGCCTGATTTAACGGCTAAGCCTCCGCACAGGGTTGCAGACGATGTTTTAGACAGCCTTGTCCGTGTTCCAAAAGAATTGTCTGAATCCGTGTCTTCAGCCATAGACAAGGGGCCATTGGGCTCAACTGGGCCCCACAGGATGGCTGACAGCATCGCGAAAAGCATTGGAACAGCCATAGAGAACATAGGCGAGGGCATAGCCCAAGCCCTTGATGTTCCAACAAAGGCGGTGAAGAAGTAAAATGCCTCCACAAGAGCTCCCCAAAATATCAACCTTCACACAGCTTCTAGCAACGCCTGAAACCCAATTCGAAAGCATGGTTAGAGAAGCCTTGAAGGTGGAGTTGCCTCCAGGTCCACAGTCAACCCTGCTGAAACTTCAAACTTCCCTAGAGGCTGGAAAATCTCCAACACCTGAAGCTTTGGTTCCAAAGGCGCCTAAACTGCCCGAGGTTTTGGGTAAACTTCCAACCCTGCCAAAGCTCGAGGATATCCTGCCCGGCATGGAAAGGAAGGCGGAATACCAACTGTCCGGAGCCGAAAAGGAGAAGCCAAAAACTGGCTACGTGATGAGCCGCTGACATTGAGGCGTAACATTCAAGTGTTCATCGAGTTAGCGGGTAGCCCTTAGGCTTGATGCTGAGCTTTTTTACTCTAACCTCAACGTAGTCTCCAGGCTTAATATCCAATGCCTTGTAGATGGTTCTCGGTATGGCTATCCTGTAGATTTTCTGAACCTGCGCCGTGAAAACCAGCTCCTCAGCCATTAGCCTAACCAATACTTACTGAGACCATCATTTTAATATTCTTTTTCCTTTTCAGATTTTAAACGGAGGAAACCGTATGGAGATTGAAGAGCTGAAAAGGCTGCTGGAAATAGACACGAAGTCTGTTCTCAGCCGTAAGGTTGAACCGTTTGGAACAGAGTACGACATTGTTAAGCATGAGCTTGCCAAGATTAGAACTTTAAACATTTCAGAGAGAACTTTTGAAGTTCCGGGCTTGACGAGGAACCTTGAGCTTGTCTGCCAAGTTTTAGCCGAGTTCAAGGAGAAAGAAAAACGCAACATTATGCCGCTTCAATACGCTAAGAGCGACGACATTGTTTTGATGCAGCTCCGCCCAGAACACATAGCGGAGAACTTCACATATGAAAGGGATATAACGCTTGCAGGCGGGAAATACGTTGGAACCTTCAACATCATTCCTCCAACATCCGGCAAACTAACAATCCCAACAAAGCAGATCTTCATAGTCACGGACATAATAGAGCTCAGCCCAACAGCTCCTTTAACGGCTGTTCAAGTTGTGGACGTCGACGGCGTTCCACAGTATCCCATTGAAGCCACCCTAATCACGAAGGCGACGGACATGCAGGTTTTCGAGTTTCCCCACCCAGTTATCGCCGATGCAACGTTAGACATAGATGGAAAGGTTGAGTCGAAGACAGCGGGAGCAACCGTAACAACATATGCATTTCCAGTTGGAGTATGGATAGGCTACGGCAAGGATGTTCCAGCCTTAGCCAGACCAGGAGCATAGGAGGGTGAACAATGCCAAAACCCGGATACCTAGCTGGACATAGACCACACGCACATTCGGTTAGCATCACAATAGACTTGCCAGCGCACACTCATGGAGGAGTCACAGCTGGAGAAGCTGAAACAGCCGCTTACGACTTTGCCCCGATAACAGTAACAGCGTCAACAACATCGACAAAGGGCTAAAATCCCCTAATAGGGAGCTGAACAAAACAATGGAACTCCCGAACCTTTTTATGAACGGAGGCAGAACCGCATGGTTGAGTTAAACAAGCCCATAGTGGAATCCATCCTCGACGAAAACATGAACTTAGCCATTATCCTCCCAAAGGCAGTGGCCAAGGAGCCAGTATTCGCACTTTACTTTTTCCGTGTAATGCGAAGGTTTCCACTTCACAGAACCTACGACAATGAGCTTGAAGAAATCCCAGCTGGACAGACTGTCGACTTTAAAATCATGGGAGAAACAGCCCTAGGAGAGGAGCCTGACATACTAACAGTCTGGGAGGAGAGGCCCTTCAGAATACTGCACTTCGCCTTCGGCATAAGGCCAAGCGAAATATGGCTTTACAGAAGCATTCCAGCGGGCACACCGCAGACAGGCTGGGGCTACAAGGTTGAACCGCCAAAAGTTGGAGACAAACGCGATTACATTCCGGGGCTTTTAAGCCCCTATGAGAACCCAACGGTGGCGACTGAATGCGTTCTATACCAGAAGCTGAGCATAGAAATCGGGCTTAAGAACGACGCTGGAAGGCCCATAAGGCCAAGCCTACGCATTCTTGGAGCCGGCTATGACACCATACAGATAACAAACAAAAATGTGATTGAGGGGATGCTGAGGCAGAAGCCGCCATGCAGGTTCATAACCATTGGAGGACTTAGACACTTCACTTGGACCGTGCCCGAGGAGTGGGCTCCCCCAACAGAAGTTGACAAAGCCACCATAGAGAGGATATTAGCAGGAGGAAGCTGACATGGTTAAGCCCGAAGACACTTTTGAGATGGAGGCCGAAGTTGGAACAGACAAAATTCCATTGACAAACAACACTGTTCCATCCAACAAGTTTGCACGAAAAGTCTACGGCATGCTGATACATAACAACGCGGCGACTGCAAATACGCTGATTCTTACAATTGAACGGGATGCAACCGTTGAGAGGACGCTTCCACCCATAACCTTGGATGCCTATGCTAGTTTAGATGTTTACAGGTCTATGGACGCGCCCCTTTTCACCATGAACCCTGGACAGAACATTAAGGCTGTGGCCAGCTCAAAAACAATTTCAGTAATGCTGCAAGCCTACGACCTGTAAAGTGCCTTAAACTAGCATGGAAAGGTTGTTATGGAGATACCCCTTCAACGGCTTTTAGATGTTCTCACAAGAGTCGACGAGCTGATAGTGTTGCTGCTGAGGGTTGAAGAGCAGCAGTTAAAGCTTTTGCAGGTGATATCCGAGAGGGTTGGTGCCCCCGCCGCTGCCATCCCGCCTGCCGTGCCGCCTGAAAGGATTGAGGAATTGCTTCCAGCAACGATTGGGCTTGCTTCTAAAAGTATTGATGAACTCGTCAAAAAATTGGCTGAACGTATCCCGCAGCTTCCAAACAGGGTTAACAAAATCGAGTTTGACACTTCGATTACGGCATGGAAGAGCATGAGGGAGGCTAGGAAGCTTAAACCTGCAGTAGCCTTGGGCTTCTGGGTTGAAGAAGTTGGAGGAGGCTTCGAATACATTATCGCCAAGGGAGAAATCCTATCAGATCCCAAGAGGGCTGAAGTTGGCGACAGATGGGACATAGAGTTCGATGACATTCAAATTAGAGGGCTAGGAGCCGAAGGAACTGCCAGGTTATGGTATTGGTGGCGGGAATAGACATGCCGGGCTTAAGTTCTCCTGGAAGGCTAATACGCGAGCTTACTCCAGTTAGAGAGGGAACAGCCAAAGTTTTCGATTCTAAAAGCATAGCTGGAAACAGTTTCGAGGAGTTCACAGTTGTATCTAGAGATAAACATTCAGCTCTTCTCATAACAGCGAAAGCTTGCTATGACGTGAATGCAACGGCTGGTGTTCGCATTAGATGGCTCTACAGCCAAGATGGCGTGAGCTTTGATTCTCCTGAGGACGCTGAAGAAGCTGGAAACTATGGGGATTTGACGTTTGCGGCGGGCGCAACCAGGCAAGGAACTACACTCATACCCCTATTCACGCCTTACGTGAAAATTCAGGCGGTCAACAAGGATGCAGATCACCCTGTTACAGTTACGGTTTGGAAGACTATGCTGAGGTAGCCGTATGGGAAGCTTCGACCCAATAGCCTACTACTTTGCCAAAAAGGCCTTGAAGATCGTCGTTCCAAAGCTCTCATTGTTGATTGTTGATGTCGATAAGGATTGGAGTGGAAAACGAATCAGAAACGTCGGAGGCCCACTAACTGATAGTGATGTCCCAAGAGCAAGGGCAGAAGATATACTTTCAGGCGTTTTCAGCCCTTATAGGATACCGGACTTGGATGCAGGCAAGATAACCAGTGGCATATTTGACGTAGCACGAATACCTGACTTGGACGCCTCAAAGATAGTGAGCGGAACCTTAAATCCTGAAAGGATCCCAAACCTTTTAAGGGCGAAGATATCTGACTTGTGGGATTCGCCGTTCTGGCCAAACATCCCCGATAAACCAAGCGCCTTCCCTCCCGAGGCTCATGTCCATGGAAGATCCGAAGTGCCTGATTTTTGGAGTTCGCCTTTCTGGCCCAATATTCCAGACAAGCCAGCAGAATTCGTTGATGCTGAGGGAATATTACAGAAGCTTCGCGATTTTGAAGTATTCTGGATTATCAATCATTGGTTGCCCGAAATTCTGTTGTCAGATGTGACTGGAAATGGCCGAGTGGATTATCCTGACCCAGAAACTTGCACATTGGAGATTGTAGAACCTTATGAGGTTGGGAGCACAGCCTCTGTTTGGAAGGATCATTATGGGTTTACCGGTCGATCAACATGGGATGCCATAAGGTATTTCGGCTGTCACGTCTACATTATGGAAAACACAAACCAAGTCATAAAAATAGTGTCAGGCTCTACGGATGACACTCTACCGCATATAGGCTTCAAGGTTGTCAACAACGAGTTGTATGGAACTGTTTCAGATGGTGCAGAAGAGTCCACACTATTACTTGCCACCATACCGTCTCCATTTGAAGCGAAGCTTGAAGCCATTTTAACGCCCGGTTCTGAATGTCGATTCTATATTGACGGGGAAGATAAGGGCGCTATAACCACGCACTTGCCGAAGGGATCGATATGGGCATACAAAATATTCAATGCAAAAATAACGAACACAGAGGCTGAGGTCAAATCTCTTGATATTTACGAGGTAAGAGTAATCCAGCTGAGCGCCCCTCCGTCCCCATGTCCTATGGGAGAGCAAATCGTAAATGGCGGATTCGAAACAGGAAACCTAACAGGTTGGTCTGTGGTTGGTAGGCACATTACCCGCCCATTCTATGACTGGGATGCAGTTTTTGGAGGACCTGAGGCAAGCTCTGAATGGAAACTTCACGGCAACTACTCAATGAAAGTTGCCTCCCAAGGCGCAGAAGTGAGGGTCGTAGAAACTATTAGCTTAGACCCTTGTTATGCTGCAGTTTTTGGTTTCCTCCTTGTATCAGGCGAATTCAGCAACACCACTCGTTCCAACATATTCTTTGTTTCAGAAGCTGGCGATTGGAGAAGCATGGCTGGCTTCTCAATAAAACGGGTTGGAGAAACCGACTATTTCTTCTTTGTATGGCGCACGTCTGCGGGCGAGTTTGAAGAAAACACAGGCGTCATTGTCAACCGAAACCAAGTATACTGGCTTCAGGTTGGAGTTAAACAGTCGGACCCAAACGTGCCCAATGGCTATGCTAGGGGCTGGATAAACGGAGTCCAAGTGGCTGACAAATCCAACATCATAAATAGAACTACCCCGTGGCTGCTAACATTAGGCCTTCACGCTTGTGTCAACTATCCATATGAGGGAAGTGCAACCAACGTAGTTGCATTCTTCGATGATGTTGTCGCGCATTACTCATACATAAGTACCAATCCCTTTGAAACAGGAGAACAATATTTCTGGCAATGCGGTTTTGAGTATTTCGAGGATTTGGGTCCAGCTTGGGATGTAATAAACCAAGATGCTTGGGGAAATGGGCCGGCGGAGGGAAATTACATGGCTCGAATCAGGCCATTAGAAACAGATTTTATTGGCGATATTGGTTGCCCAAGGATAACTGGAGAGCTTCAGCAACTGTTCGCTAAACCTATCCCACACAACTGTTTCGGAGATAACGCCATTTTCGAGGTTAAAACAAAATGGAATACAGACTACTGCAATCCTGTACCTCCTGAAGTTTGGAAAGTTGAAGTTCTCTACACAGATGACACATCCACAACTCTTGATTTAGCCGGAGATCCGCGAAACGAGTGGGTTACCCACGATCTGAAAGCAATATTGGAGCCGGGAAAAGATGTTAAGGGAATAAAGTTCACAGCGACTGTTGATAGATGCGGTGGAGTTGGCATAAACTGGACAGAAGCCTTAGTTGACGGATGCACCCTAATCCCATCACCGGGAACCCCCCGCCAAGCTAAGGTAATTTTTAGGATTCCTCCATTAACAGACCCTGCAGCGTGTAGATGTAAAGGATACTGGATGGTTGAAGGACGAAAAGTACATGACGGCGAAACGTTAACTATGAATATAGGAGTTCATACGAATGTTGTTCCTCGCATAGCTATCTATGGAGATCCTCAATACGATCCAAACTATCCATGCAACAACAATTTCATATGGAAAGTTGAAACAGAGGGAAACGTTTCATATGATATAGAGAAAGGCAAATTGACTGTTAACGGAGATGGAACTGTAACCGCTTACATAGGATGTTTATACTAAAATGAGTTAAGCAACGCGTTGCGGAAACAAAAATGTGGTGGATTACTATGCAACCCGACTCTTTAAGTATTGTTTTACCTGTCAAAAACCCGCCTGACATTCAGCTCTTCATAGAGCTGATGGAGCCTCTGCTTAAACTCTATCCTCTCATTGTTGTGGATAGTGGTGGAGGTGAACTGTTACGTCCATACTGCAGGTTCTATGTTCAGCAAGACTGCCACTTTTGGGAAGCAAGGCGGATAGGCTACGGCTTGGCGGAAACGCCGTTCATTCTAAACTTGGATGTCGATACTGTTTTGCCCAGCAAATACGTGGATGAAGCCCTAAAAATTCTTGAAGGCGACAAGGCTGAAGCGGTAGCAATAGACTATGAAAGGTTGCAGGGACACTACGCCTTCGGCACATCAATTTGGAAGGCGGATTGGCTTATGAAACTTTATGACTACCCGCCAAAACCTGTTGAAAAACTGGTAAAAGTTGGAAAACAAGAATGGGTGACAGCATTCCAATGTGGATTCTGCGAGTGCACCTACATGTGGGCTAAACTTCTAAACTGTGGAGGAAGACTTGAAACTTTACCTTACCGTGCTAAACATCTAAGTCGAAAGGCTATCGCTGAGAAACTCACGCTACGAGGAACTTCCAAATCGTCAGGATAATAGTCAAAATCACGGTGACAAGGACAGCCCACAAACGGTTATCTAGGCTTTTAACCCTATCCTTTATATCTGCCAAGACGTTATCCACGCCGTCTAAGCGAGCTTCAACCCTGGCTAAACGCTCCTGAATCTCCGCCACTAAAGGGTCATCATTCCCTCTGCCCATATAGAACCTCAAGAGGGCTTTTCTTCGCCTTTCAACAGCTTGGATGCAGTCCGCACAACATCAAGCACAGCCGTTACAAAGACGGCTCCCTCAACGCCAAGCCCAGGATACTGGCTGATCACCACTAAGAAGGTTTCCCACCACATGAGGGTTTCGCCGAACCTGCCAACATCAAACTTTTCAGCGCTGTTCCGGAACCTGTTGCCCAAATAGCCTAAAACCACACGGAGAACGGCTATGACAAACGCCAGCACGACAGGATTCTCAACTGCAACTATAGTTAGGTTTTCAAACATTTTCGCACCAAATAAAATTTAAATAACAGGTATTTTAAAAACTTTACAGTGGGAATGATGAAAACCTGCAAATCAGAAACTCTCCTTTCTCCCCTTCGAACATTCTTAGACGGCGGACTGACCCATAGTTTTTCGCGCTAGTTTATGTGTGTGCGTGTAGCGTCAATGTCTTTTGCGAGTGAGCTGAAAATTTGGAAAAGAGGTTTATTTTGAGCTTTTTTCAATGTAGTTATATTACAAACTACGTGAATGGGGTAAAAATTAAATAATAAATATGTAGATTGTAATATAGTAATAATAATAGTAATATTGTAATACAACTACATGGAGAGTTAAGCCGGAATGACTAAGGTTATATGTGTTAGGCTTCCTGATGATCAAATTTGGTCGGATTTTCAAGCTTATGTTGCCTTGAAGAACGGACATGTTAAGGGGCGTCTTGGAGCTGAAGTGGCTAACGCTCTCCGAGAGTATCTTGAAAATAGAAGATTTGAGCCTACACGCGCACACACAAACAGTACACGCACAAGCATGAATGCCAGCAGTAGGACTTTGAAGAACTTAAAGGAGATAACGGATCGCGTCCTCAAGTTGACTGAAAAAGAGATTCCTCAGACTATTGTTGAGCGGATTATAACAGAAACTGCTGGAGGGGAGTCGCGAACCCTCCGAAGATATATAATGTTGCTGAACAACTACGGCGTTTTGGAACCTATCCGCCGAATACACGGCACAGACAAGTTTATTTTCGAGGTGAATCTGGATGGGGCAAAAAAGCTTGTTGGTCTATCTCCCTAAAGAGTATGAATGCAAATATTGTAATAGAAAGTTCGCAACCGAAAAAGGGCTTAAAATCCACTGTGCAAAAGCTCACTTCTTCTACCACGACGAAAACGTTGAAGTGGTTGAGGTTGACAGCAACCACGTCCAATTGAACGTGAAAATGAGGAAAACCCTCTTCCAAACCCTTTTGAAAACCATCGAAAATGCAGGGGTAGATTTATGCCGCTTCCTCTCTCAGGCCTTTCTGATGGGAGACGTCCTCTTCGACAAAGAAGTCCAGAAATACGCTACGCTAAAGACTTGGCAAAAGGTCTGCACATACCTCCAAGCCGAAACGAAGAAAGAAGAAAAACCAGCATACGTCCTATGACGAGGAAAAGCTACTCGCCAACCACACTTTTAACGTGGTCTATTATGACCTTTTTAGCGTATTCGGCAACGTCCATACCCTTCTCTTGAGCGAGCCTCTGCAATGCCTCATAGTACTTGAGTTCTTCCTCGCTTCTCTTGTCAAAAATCGACCTAACCACAATATACACGCCTGCGGGGATTCCCCTCTTACCCTTACCAGCCATAAGCCTCGCCAAAGCCCGCTTGAATGCTTCAACGCCCTGCTTTTCCGCAGTTTCAGCCAGTTCAGCCTGCTCTTTCTCTCCAAGCCCAAGCCTAGCAACAGCAAGCGCGTCCCTGAAGGGAATTAAGCCTTTCTGGATGGCTTTCTGCATTTCTGGGCTGAGCTCGAGGATTTTTAGGTATTCGCTTAAAGTGCTGTGGGAAATGCCCCAAGCCCTTGCTAATCCGCGCAGCCCTGTTGGCAGCCTATCCAAGTAAGCCTTTATGGCCTTAGCACGCGTCACCGGGTCGGGCGTTTTATGGAACTCTTCAAGGTTCTCTTTTAAGCTTGCGTCTAAGGCCTCCTCGTCGCTCATCTCCTCAATCCAAACATGCTGCCCAACAACAACCTCCTTCACGCCAGCCTCCTTAAGGGCTAGGAAGCGCCTACGCCCCACAACGACGCCGTAGCCGTCGCCCTCAGGCCTCGCTTTGAAAGGTTGTACGACGGAGGAGTGGCGGAGGTGCTCCACCAACAGCCTATCCTCCTCGGTTTCTCCGAAGGGTTCGTCAACCCTCATGTTCATCTTGCTGACGAAGAACTTCTCTATGGGGATTTTATCGCCAACTTTAGGCAGTTTACGCCTTTCCAACATTCCACCCTAGCCACTTATTATTAGATTTAACTATAAAAATTTTGTGTCAAAAAAGCACAGGAAGTGTTCGACAGTCGACCACCATGACAGGCTAGAGAATAAAATTTATATGGCTAAAAGCCACAAAATGTTGCTTTAAGTGGAAAAATAATGCCGCAGAAAACAAACGTCGCAGTCCAAAACAAACTCGAGGAGGAGCTTCAAAGAATACTTACAAAGCTAGGGCTTAACTTGGACCTGCGGGTTGTTTGGACTCCTGATCCGTCCAACAGCTTATCCGGCGAAGTTAGAGGTAACACCATATACATTTACGAAGTTGAAGAGGAAAAAGCCATACAAGCCCTACGGCATGAAGTAGTAGACCACCTCATAACGTCAAGAATAGTCAAACCGTTAGTAGACCTAATTAACCTACTGATCAAGGCAAGAGAAGCCGAAATATACAAAGAAAAGGAGAAAATAGTCGAAACCCTCTCAAAAATTATTTAATTTACGCGATAAACCAGCCAGTAGGAATATGCCTCACTTTAATGCTTGTTCAATAAGATGCCAAGCATCGAGAAACTTAGTGTAGTTCGTTAATTCATTATCAATGCCAACGGTTACTCTCTCATCCCAAACATTTGAGCCTTCAAAGTGGAAGCAGAAGGAATACACGCCTTTCTTCCCCGGATCTTTAA
>Ga0209225_1004451_pt1 | contig 11027 bp, 10 predicted proteins | sample WasSprMetagenome_FD_184732 | JGI IMG/M metagenome (GOLD analysis project Ga0209225, IMG submission 184732) | Sulfidic aquatic microbial communities from Washburn Spring, Yellowstone National Park, USA - WS (SPAdes) (version 3) | ecosystem: Environmental > Aquatic > Thermal springs > Hot (42-90C)...
ACAGAGCCTAAGAAGAGTATCCAGAAGGAGATATCCACAAGCTTGAGCCCACCATCAGGATAAGACCGATAATAGAAACTAGCTAGAAGAAAGACCGCCAAAGAGACCACTATCGAGAGAACAGCTACAAGAATCCTAAATCTTGAAATGGGCGATGCGATCATAATCGTGCACTAGCGGGTGGAAGAATCTCACAATGACCAAGAATGAGCTTCTTAGCTTTTGTATAAGCCTTAGCGAATAAGAAGAAATAAGCCGCAAGTGAGTTAACATTATAATTAATATAGTATTGCCGTGTATTAAATGGTTAATAAAAGGTCTATGAGAGGTTTTGTTAATTTAGTCCAGTTAAACTTTTCGCGTATTACCTTCACCGCATTTTGAGATTTTCTAAGCCAAATCCTTCTATCAGATAAGTCGTTCAATGCTTCCATATATTTGTTTACGTCATCGCATATTACTGCTATTCCGCAATCGTTCTTTTCTATTATTTCACCTAAATCATCAATTTTTGGGACTACTACTGGAAGTCCTAGTGCCATGTAATCAAACACTTTTATTGGCATAGCGCCCATCCTTATGCTTGTTGACATACCAATTTGCATACGTGCTAGAATGTTAAAAAGCTGTGACCGGGGGACATATCCTAGGTAAGATACAGGTATGCTTTCCCTTTTTATTCTGCAAAGCAGATATTTTCTAAGCGGACCGTCTCCTACCAAGTAAAATCGAAATAGTTCATGTTTGCTTTGCTTGGCTAGATCCAAAAATTTGTCCACATTTTCCCAGTGAGTAAAAATTCCAGAGTAAATAACTTTTATTGGAAGGTCATATTGCGCAGTAATCTTTTGAGGATCACTTCCGTTCGGAATGACCATGATTTTTTCCGGATCGATTTCAAATTTTTCACAAATGTATCTTCGAATTGTATCACTAACAACAATTAATTTATCACATTTCTTAAATGCCTCAACTTCTAAGGTTTTTACGAGTTTCCAACAATAATAACCTGAAATTTTCACTTCTTCAAAATATATACTATGGCAATCTATAATACAAGGTATATTTAATTCGTTACATATTTTGGTGCATATCCATCCTAGTAAGGAAGTTTCAGCAAGCACCACATAAGGCTTCATTTGCATTATTATTTTTCTTAGATAATTTAACGAGGCATTCAGCCTTAACCATAACCTAAAGGATTTATATGTGTAGAAATAACTTCTTATGTTTAAAGGGTTTGATGGAAAAATATTGTGTAAATATGTTATTGAACTTTTTGGATCTTCTAAACTAAACGTAGGAATTGGTGCTTCGATTATTTCAAGGGAGTCGCACTTCCTTAAATTATGAAGAATACTCATGATTCTAATATTATCACCAAAAGTCCTAAATCTACTTGATTTGCTATAAACAAACAACACTCGTTTGATCATAAATAACTCATATGAAGTTTATCGACTTTTACTTAAATTTTTTCTCTTAGGAGTTCTGTTAACCTGAGTGGTGGCGTTATTCATGCTATTGCTCAACACCACTACACGGGTCAACAGAACCTTCTTAGGATCATCTGAATCAATTATAGTTTTCTCAAAAGAATCAAATACTTGCATCTTTATAATGCTAGAACATGCACAGACTAAGTAATTATATTATTTCAAGATAAAGGTTAATATATTTTTGAGTTATCACCGACCAATTAAATTCTTGAGCAGTCAAAAGAGCATTTCTTCTAATAAAATCTCTAAATTCTTTATTTGTTAATAACTCAGTAATTTTATCTGAAATCTCCTCTATATTTTTTGGATCCACTAACACTCCATTATATCCATCTTTAATATATTCACTAAATCCAATTCGTGATGCCACTACAGGAGTACCGCATGCCATGGCTTCAAGCCCAGTTAATGGAAAGTTTTCCACCAGAGAGGGAAATAGAGCAATCATTGCTTTATTGTAGTAATAAACTTTCAGGGGTTCATCTACAAATCCTATGAATTTTAAATTAGGTAGTTTTATCGCCTTTAGACCAACATAGCCGGAAAGAGGACCACTACCTATTATAGTGAATTTGACATCCGGAAGAACTTCAGCTAATCTAATGACTGTCTCTACACCTTTATAGGGCGTGAGACGACCAACAAACAACACCATTCTTTCCTCAGGAGCAATTCCAAGCGGTCGAAATGTAGAAGTATCAACTCCATTAGGTATTGTGACTACTTTTTTGCCAAAACGTCTACTTAAATCCCAAGCTATTTTGCGCGAAGGAGTAGTAACTATAGCGGAGTTCATTACAGCATCTTTTATTAATACCCTTTTAAATAAGTAATCATCATTTGGCGCATGATAGGTGAAAATTGTTTTATCATTACAAAGCGAAGAAAATGAATAATTATGTACATGTAATATGTCAAATTCTTTGAGCATCTTCTTAATGAACCTTCCAACTGATAAACAGAGCAAACTCCATCCTCTTCTCCATGGCAAATAAATAATTTTATAATGCTTAGAAGTATGAAAAGACATTGGATACAAAATTCGGTTATCCGTATGAATTAACACAACGTTAATTTGTTTCTTAACTAGTTCACGAGCTATACTTTCTGCAACTCTTTCAGCACCACCCGGGTTAAACCTTGGGCTTACACCATTAAAAATGGCAACTTTCATTTACACCACTCTCATCGGATATCTTTTATCGCCGCCTCAATATTAATGCATTACTAGAAGAGAAAATCAGGGTCTCATTCTCTAATGTTAACAATTTGTTAAGTTCTAAAGCTTCACCATTTTTAATCCATAAACCACTTCTAATATTTGCTATACTTAAGAAGATATAACTATCTTGTCTTTGCACCTGGTAAATATAATTAGAGTAGACACTAAAATATCTAATGTAAGAGCCTATGTCAAAATCTAATTTGCTATGCTTTGGGAAATAATCTATTATAAATGCTGAAATAGCGTTATCCGCGGCTGTACCCAGAAATATGCTAGCTTCATATGCTTGTTTAGCATCTCCATATCGAATGCACCAAAAGGATCTAAGAGGAAAAGTTCCAGTATTCGAACCGGATATTTCCCAGAGAACTCCCGACTGAATAAGGAAAAAAGTTAAAACGCTTAAGAACGTTATCAAATAAATAACCTTTTTAAAAAATAAGAATTTCTTCGCAACACGACCCACTAAACCAAAAGTACTATATCCTATGTAAGGAGCTAGAAAAATTAATGATGTTGAAATAAATCTTGAGAGATTTAATGCTGATGCAACATAATTCGAAGAGAGTGAGATTAAAAATATTACAAGAAAGCCTAATGTGAAAATAACATATCGTGATTTAATAGTTCTTTTTTTAGTTTCTAGCTTAAGCGCTAGGATAAATCCAAACAGTAACAATACGAAGAACAAAGCACCTAGAAATTTGGAGATATAATGTAAGATTGACGCGAAAACGTTTGGCTCATTAAAAGGTCTCATCAGGACAGATATTCCAGGAGGACTTATTGGTTTTCCTGTTAAATAATGTTCAATCTCAAAAAGAATATCGTAAATAATTAAAGCAGATTTACTTAAAACCCCTGTCCATACGATGTAGGAGTACCATAGGAAGCCAGCTATACATGCTACTAAAAATGATAATGCTAAACCTCTAACATTTTCAAAGTTAAAAAATCTAATGGATATTATACCAACAAGTATAGCTACTATAATCATGAAAAATGAACTATAATGCATTAATGCTGCAGAAGCCAGCAAAAAAGCAGAACTGCCAACACATTTTCCTTTAATTAAAAAAAGAAAAGCAACTGCTAAAATGAAAAGTGCAATTTCTTGCCGTGAAATCGAAGTCATTTCGCTATACGTTTGAATTTGCGAGAGAAGTAATATTAGTCCAATAGCACGATACAGTTTGGGGAAAATATTATCTGTTAACTTGTAAACTAAGTAAATGGCTAAAGCGTATATTACACTACTAAAGTATTTCATGAAATAAAAACTACTCAACCCAGATATTTCTTGAAATATCAAGGGTAATATTGTGATGCTAAGCACCGTATTATATAGATGCTGTGGTTGATCCGGATACCACTTTTGGTTGTTAAAAACTACGTTAAAAATTCTCCATTCACCATTAATATCCCATCCAACAAATGTTGTAGGCATTATAAGTTGAATAGAGGTAAAAAGAGACATCAACATACAAATTACTAGTATATCCGAAAAAACGTTATCTATCGCTAGCCATATAATTATTGAAGATGCAACTAGTACGAGAAAAACAAGGTATAAAGTTGAGGATTCTATAAGAATTAAGGATCCATAATAACCTGTAATTGTAAGTAAAATGCTAGAAAGAAAAATTATCGCTAAGTAAGTTCTATATTCTAATCCCTTAGTTAAATTACTCGACAAGACCCAGACAAACATTTTATTAATTTTTCCATGCTCATAACCTGACAATATTTTATTACTTCCGGAATTTTAAGAATTAGTTAAAAAGAACCTAGCTTTTAAGGTACTATTTTAGTGAAAGTCAAGGGCTCTATGCTCAGGCAGACATTTTACTTTATTAAGTAAAAATTATTCTCTAACATTTCTTTTGATCTCAAAGAGTAAGACGAAATATTTCTGTCAACAATATTAAATACAAAACACCCGAATATTGTTTTTATAACAAATCATAAATAACGTTTCCACAAACTCTAGTAAATTTTACATGACTTAAATTCTTACTCGCCCATTGAGATATAATGTCATTTACCCGCTTAGCTTCGTTTACATATTCGTCTAGCGTTTTTAATGCTGAAAAATTCTTGCATATTTGTCCTGCTGTTTGTTTCACTAATTCTCTTGTAGAGTTGAAGCCCTTTGTTAGTAAGTATTGACCAAAGGTGATTGCTTCTAGGATGGATAGCGGAGGCTCGATTGCTGCTGTTGTTTCCGCCGGATATATGAAAATCTCAGCACTCCTTAGGAGCGATATTTTCTCGGGCTTTTCAAGTATTCGAGGAATGAATATTACGCGGTTAGACAATCCTAACTTTTTGACAATCTTTCTTGCTTCTAGAAACCACGATATGGAGGGCTTTTCTGGAGGAAACGCTATTATAAGCTTTATTTCTCCACTACTTTCTTTCAGCTTTAAAGCGATCTCTTTAAGGGATTTGAGTGGAAAGCGTAACTCGCTCACTCTTCCTAAGTACATTATTATGGGACTCAATTTATACTTTAAGGCATTAGTGCTTTCCTGATCAGTTTCTATTACAGGCGGGTATGCAAAGAAGTATTTTTTATTTTTTCCGCCTAGTTCTTTGTGAGCTAGAATTTGAAGCTCCCTCGAAGTTGCGAAGATTATCTTTGGATTAAGCAGCCTCAAAGTCCATCTATGAAGTTCGTCCCTCCTGAACAACATTAAGACCTCTGTAATATTAGAAATGTTTAGCGTGGAAAGCATTGCTATACCGTGGCCTGCAAGTTTGCTGGCATTTGCGATAAACACGAAGACATGTTTAGCTCGCTTACTAAGTTTTTTAAGGAAATGAAATGCTGGCACCGGAGTTGCAATGATCTCTATAAAATTCGATATCATCATTGCCTGAGCATTGTTTAGGACGTCATCTTGCGAGAGAAAGCCTATTTTAAACGTTATCTCATTAACCAAGCCTTTATTAATCGTTTTAAGCTTAATTAAACTAGCATTCTTACCATCCTTAGAGTAGTTCAAGGATATTAAGTAGGTTGGAATGCCTAGACTGCTGAGGGCTTTTGCTGTTTGACGGACGATCACTCCACCCCCCTCAATGAGTGGTTCTTCTGTGTGTCTTCCGATTATAACAGCAATCACATCATTCATGGTGGATCATGTTTAACCCGTCAAACTTTATTTCAGACCTCAGCCTTGCAATACTGAGTATGCTGGGCGCAACATCTTGGACTCGCATAAATGGAGCCTTGAAAGATATCCCCTTCCTTGAATCATAGGCTAGGAAGACCTAAACATTGAGTGACCGCCGGATATTATCCTTCTAGTGAAGTTAGGTAATGTAAGGAAGGAGTTTGAGCTCTGTAGGTTCCCAATTTCTTTTAGCTTCACATAGAGGTCCGCCTCAAATTCTAGTGGTTCAGAAACATTATAATATTCGTATGGGGTAAAAGCAATTTCAGCAAGGCCGCTATTCATCAAAATCTTCTTAATCTTATCAATAAACTCTTTTGATTTGTTGCTATCATGTAATTTCAGCCCTATAAATTCTTTCAGGCCAAATTCTTCAATCGATTGGATGGTATGCTCAATGGTGATGCTAAAATCCTTCTTCGTCACCAGTTTTCCCAAGAATCCTCCTTCCTGCATCTTTCTAATGAACCAATAAGACAAATTGTCTATTCTTGCGTAGTAAGCAAATAACATGGCTAGATGTTTAAAAAGCTCTACATATCTATATTTGTTTTGAACTTTAGGGTTCAGGAATTTATCAATGGAAACCAGTCTCAAAGGCCTTCTGCAGTGTCCATGATCGCCAAGGACTATCACCGTGTAATCGTCAGAAAATCTATTAATGAATTTCCATATTATAGAGTCGAGAATCCTGTAATAGTTAATAATGGTGTCTTTAAAAATATTCATAAATTTTGGGTACAAGGGATCCTTTGGATCGCAGTATCGCCAATAATAATGCTGAATCCTGTCGAGAGTGTAGTCAGCGACGAACATGATATCATATAAGTCTTCGTTAAATAGCTTGTATGCTAGAGAGAAAACGCCTTTCAGCTGCTCAACAGCTTCTCTTAGAGTTTCCTTATACTCATGAGGCAGTAGGGGTGTACGACCATATGTGCCAAGTCTATAGCGGAGTAGATCGTCTCTAGTTGGTTGTGATATTGTCGGGCCCTTTAACCCAAAACTTGGCCCTGTGACCATTAAACCATTAACCTTCCATGGAGGATATGCAAAAATAGGATTAACTACGCATACTTTTTTACCACTCTTGGACGCGATATCCCAAAAAGTCCTACCTAAAAGTTTGTTTCTTATTAGATAGCTGTTAATCCTTAAAGCCAAGGGACTTTCCGGCTCCGGTTTCAAGCCAAATCTTTGGGGTAGCAGGCCGGTGTAAATTACCGGCCAGGCGAGCAGAGTATCAGGTGGGAAAGTACTTCTTAAAGGGATCGAAGATCCGCTTTCGAAGAAAAATGAAAAGCCTTTAGATGCTTTATTGCTAATTAGATCATTTAGGATGTTTATCTCAAGACTGTCCACGCCTATTATTAAAACTCTGTTATTGGATGGCAAAATATTTGTTCTCCCTCTTTTCTTTTAATATCGTTAAAACCTCAGAGCATACTTCATTTAATGACTTCTCTGTTGTATTGATGTACACGCAAGGGATTTTTAGAATCCTTACCAACTCCTTGTATAAATGTCTCTGCAAGACCATATACCCGTACGGGTCTGCCTTATTGGCCATAATATTTCTCTTTAGTAAAACAGGTACTTCACCGTCAAGGAAAATGGTAAAAGTTGATCTGAGTAAGAACGAACGTAAAATCTTGAAAGGCAAGTTATTTACTAGATCACACAACTTAAATGATAAACCATTTTCATTCTTCAAAAGTATTAGGGAGATAGTTATATGAACCATTGAGTCTAGAAGATATCTATCTGCAATTAGGATTGTTTTTCTAGAGCCAAGCTTTAATACGAATAAGTAAGCCTTTATACCAAGTATTTTAAGCAATATTCCGGCAAGTTCTATCCATAACCACACTTTCGTATATTTGACCATGCTACTTGTAACAAAAGTGCCAGAAGTGGATCTAACGACACGGCTAGGGCTTAATTTACCTAAGAATGTTATGAGTAAAAAGGCTATACCGTGCATATTTTTAATCCATACATGTTTTACATGATAACCATTTTTAGAGAGAAAGTTTGCCATGAGTTTTGCACACGAAGTTTTACCTGTACCATCAGGGCCGGAGAAGGCGAGTACGTTTAAATCATCCAAGGGAAACTTGGACCTCTTCATATTATCTTACTTAGAAGCTTTATGTACTTTTCTACAGATATTTTCCAAGAAAATTTTTCTTGAATGGTTCTTAAGGCTCTTTGTGATAATCTTTTTCTAAAACTGGAATCAATTAATAGTCGTTCTACCGCTTGACTAATCTCATCTTCTGATAAAGAATTCAGTAGTAAGCCATTGTAACCATTAGATATAACCTCCGGTATACCACCAACTTTCGTGGCTATTACTGGTGTACCGCACGCCATAGCTTCAAGGATTGTTGCGGGCAGTCCTTCAAACATTGAAGGAAGCACGTAAACTTGTGCTATTGAGTAAAAGTAAGGTAATTTAAAATGAGAAACATTTCCGATCAATAATACCTTTTCGATTAAGCCAAGCTTAAAGGATAAATTCTTTAGATATCTTTCATAACCATGCGAACCAGCACCAACAACTAAAAGCATCCAAGACTTAGATTGCATCCTAGCTAAACCCCTCAGCAACAAATGTAAGCCCTTAAGCGGATCTAAGCGGCCCACAAACAGAATTACATTATCTTCATCATCTAACGTCCTATTGGAACCCTTTTTAGCCAAAACTTCGTTAACCATGGCTAAGGCTAGATCCTTTCTAATGCTCCTGAATATATCAGTATTGACAGAGTTTGGTATAACACAAATTTTCGCCCTACTAACTTTAAACATGTGACGGACTATTTCCGCAAGAAAATCTGCAATGGCTATTATAATACCGCCTCTTATGATATGTTCCCGTAGAGTAATATAATGTTGCGGTGAGATAAACATCAATCGAAAAAACCTGTAGAAATTTAAAGGCTCGTGTCTTAGTACTTCAACATCCTCATAAGGGTATATGCCATGAATTGTCAATATAACCTTCAAAGAATTAAATGTATTCGCTAGTAGTTGAAGGAACGTGCTTTCCACATGAATATTTACGACATCATAATTTTTGACTATTTGTGAAATTAATTTATGTGACTTTGCGCTGAAAAACCATGGCACTCTAAGGAGTGGGGGAAAAATGCTAAAATCCACATAATGGAGTTCAACTCCATAATCATTGCTTAAAGATTTTATTTCATCGTTAAACTTCATAGGCTTTGGTGAGATAATTCCAGTTTTTACTCTCCTCATTGACAAATGCTTTGATAGTTCACAAACATACGTGGCTGGGCCACCAACAAAATCAAGGGGGGTCTGAACTATATGTAAAACTCTGAGATCTGACATATAAGATTAATTATTGATCGTTTTGTCAGAAAAGTTGTCCGTGTAAATTTAAATATTGATAGTCATATCTAAGTTCCATCTATTAGTATTCACGTTATGAGATCTGGAAGCAACCAAAAGTACTTTCATGAATTTAAAGCCTCAGAGTAGGCTTCAATATACTTGGGTAAGTTGACTTCCCATGAAAATTTTCTCTTAACAGTCTCTTTTGCTCTTTTCCCAAGCGAATATCGAAGTTGTTTATCATCTAACAAGATTGCAACAGCGTTAGCTAATGCCGTAGAGGAGCCGGGCTTTACAAGTAAGCCATTATACCCGTCTTCTATAATCTCTGGAATTCCTCCTACTTTGGTCGCTATTACAGGCACTTCACATGCCATTGATTCCAAAATTACGTATGGTGCATTTTCAATAAAACTGGGTACGACAACAGTTTCGGCTATACTTATCAAATAAATTACATCTTCCCTAGATATAGGCCCAGTAAATAAGCAATAGGATTCGATATTCATTTGTTTGACTTTGCGAATATATCTGACTCTATCGCCTGGTCCTGCAAATACGAAAAGAACTTCATTTTTTCCAACTTTATTCAAGATCTCCGGAATAGCTTCTATGAAAATATCTACTCCTTTCATCGCCAACAATCTCCCTATATAAAGAACTATTCGCCTATTTCTAAGCTCTTCTGAAACTAAATTGCTTGCAATTACACGATTTCTCATTAATTCATAATCATTTACATCAACCGAATTAGGTATAACCTTGATTCTATTAATGTGAAAGTTATTTTCAAGCCAGTTTTTCATCCAACAAGATGGTGTTATATAAAACCGTTTTCGCCTGAAATATACCTCTTCAGCGAGCCTTAAAGCCGGATATGTTAGATATGTCATTTTTTCCGACCATTCCCATTCATAGAATTTTCTATTAGAAAGCGTGGTTCCAAGTCGCTGTGATTTTATGGTTGTGTGCACAGTTGTAATTGTCGGCGTGTTGAGCTTTCGAAACATCAGTAACAGATCAGGCATATGGGCTGTATGAGAATGTATAAGGTCGATTTGCTCCTCTTTCACAAGTTTGGGGACGTATCTCAGACATGCGTACTGAAACTTGGCATTATAAAAGAACGTATCACTAGCTTTGCAAACAAAGTGAACATGAACATTTTCTCCGAAGTATTTTGAGAGATCATAATCAGATGTGGATATTCTCTCTTTTCCAAAGCCTTCACGATCTAGTGTCACAACATGGACATCAATATTCTTTGGTAAATGCCTGACCAACTCAACTATATATGTGCCTACGCCACCCCAAACCGGAAGAAATTCTGGAGCAAGCATGCAAATCTTCATAGAAAACACCATTACATTGCTAATGTCATTTCTTTGGTATAATTTTCCCAGTATCTGTATGCTCCAGAGTCATGAAGCCAACAATGCCTTCTGCTTGACGCATTCCAAGATTAACCCTGATACATGCTTCTTTACTTTATGTATACTGAAAGGCTTACGTAACTGTCTAGATACTTACTATACCGCTGAATAGTCTTGAGAGCCATTGTATTGTTAGTGCCTGTAGCATTATGTATGCTTTATTGTTTTTCCATTCTCTGGCCTTTTTATGGCCCCAGCTTGATGCGAGTTCTGAAAGTTTCCAAGCCTCTTGGATGCCGATCTGGAATAATTCATATTCTTTTGATATTATCTGTCTAAGTATCTTGATGGTCTTGATTATGGCCTTCATTAAGGTCATGCTCTT
>Ga0209225_1004452_pt1 | contig 11027 bp, 11 predicted proteins | sample WasSprMetagenome_FD_184732 | JGI IMG/M metagenome (GOLD analysis project Ga0209225, IMG submission 184732) | Sulfidic aquatic microbial communities from Washburn Spring, Yellowstone National Park, USA - WS (SPAdes) (version 3) | ecosystem: Environmental > Aquatic > Thermal springs > Hot (42-90C)...
CCTTACGACGTTCTCAAGCCCGCCCAGCTTCTCTATCGCATAGAGGCACTGCCTATAATTCCTCTGATCATTCCACATTATGCATGGCCTAGCTCAGCCAGCAAGCGCTGCGCAACATTCCACCAGTCATCTGGGTTTTGCTCGACCCAACCCGGTCTAGGTATATACGTGGGATATCTCCCGGACTTCTCGCCAACAACCTCGAGCTCGCGTGAGATCGCAAGAACCTTGCATCCAGAAGTCCCCACATCTAAAGCCGACAACACATTCCTCCATAGGACCTCACGTCAGAATATGATAAGAATTTCGCCGCCCCATTAAACTATATATCTCGCACTCCTCGCTGGAAGATAATAGTATGAGTGTGAGGAAGACCCTAGCCGGAGAAAAGTGGAGGCTCCTCGAGGTTGAGCGGCCTGAAGACCCATACTATAACTTGGCGATTGAGGAGGCTGTGGCTAGGATGGTTGGCGAGGGGGTCGCGCCGACAACTCTGAGATTCTGGAGAAATGATAATGCCATAGTTATAGGAGCCTTTCAATGCGTGAGCCTCGAGATAAAGCTTGAGGAGTGCATGAGGTATGGCGTGAAGGTCGTCAGGAGATTCACTGGGGGAGGAGCAGTATATCATGATATACGTAACCTCAATTATGCGATGTCATTTAGAAGGCCGAGCCCGATACCGGGAGATGACGTCTTGAACGGGTATAGGATGGTAGGCGAGGCCGTGATAGCGGGCTTGGAGAAGCTCGGCGTGAAGGCCGAGTTCATCCCGGTAAATGATATACAGGTTGGGGGCAGGAAGATCTCAGGCATGGCTGGAACTATCACGAAAAACTTCCTATTCATTCATGGATGCTTACTCGTGGGATCGAATATCGAAATACTCTCAAGGGTGCTTAACGTCCCGAAGGAGAAGCTTGAAGCCAAGGGCGTGGGAAGCGTGAGGGCGAGGGTTACGACTCTGAGAGATGAGCTCAACCGCGAGATAACGATGGATGAAGTTAAGGCAGCTCTCCTGAGGGGATTTGAAGAGGTATTCGATGTGGAGCTTATCCCCGGTGAGCTGACGAGCTGGGAGGAGAGGATTGCTGAGGAGCTCTACAGGAACAAGTACATGACAATAGTGTGGAATCTGGGCCCATGTAGGGGATGCCCAGACAGGGATAGGGACGCGTTAATACTAAGGAGGGTTGGGCTTGCAGGCGGAGATTAGGAGAAGCATCGTATATAGATCTGAAAAGGGGAAGACTGTGAGGCTATGCATATCCGTACGCGGCGACAGGATAATGCATGCAACCTTTACCGGGGACTTCTTCGGAGAGCCGGCGGATGAGCTCAATAAGATCGGAGAATCCATCGTAGGTCTGAGTATCAAGGAGAGAGACAAGCTACTTAGCAGGCTCGACGCATTCCTAAGAGAAAGGGTCGAATGGATCGAGGGAGTATCCTCAGAAGACTTTAAGCAGGCGTTGGTCAAGATCCTTGAAAATCTATAGCACATGGATTTTTGAAAGCCTTTTATACCCGGTATACGACAATATTGCTACATGCCAGCTCTAGAGCAAGCAAGGCTTCTAGGAGGCATTGGATCCATCCTAATGCTCTTGGCATTCGTCCCCTACGCCGGCCCCGTGATAAGCATCATCGGCTTCATCCTAGTACTCATCGCGGTTAAATATATCTCGGATCATGTAGGTGATCGCACGATCTTCAATAACTACTTGATTGCCATGATAATAGGGATAATCTCGGTTATCATGGCGGCGGTAATGGGTGTTGCGGGATTCCTCGGAAGCATGGGTCTGCTCCTGACGGGCGGGCCTATAGCCACCTTCGCTGGAATGATCATGACCCTGATAGCCGTGCTTGTCGTCGTCTGGGTTCTCGGGATCATAGCCGCCATATTCATTAGGCGAAGCTTCAACTCGATAGCCACAGTCCTGAACGTCAAGATGTTCGCTACAGCAGCCCTCCTATATCTCATCGGCGCTATATTGACGATAATCGTCGTGGGCGTCATAATCGCCCTCATCGCAATAATTCTCCAGATAATTGCATTCTTCCAAATACCTGTTAAGAGGGCTCCGCCACCTCCACCGCCTCCGACTTAAAGGCATAATACCCCCATTTTTATTCCCTTCATAGAGATCCGAATTCTCATTTACAGGCTATATTGAAGCTTATGCGTTTTAGCGCGGCTCCAAGAAGCTGAGAAGCTTGATGCTTAAATAAGGTTAAAATACAGCATCCCCTGCCCATATTTTGGGATAACCAGTCGGATGGTGGAAACGGAATGACAAACTCAAACATCGCTCTACGTGTTGAGAATGTTTCAAAGTATTTTGGTAGGGTTGAAGCATTGAAGGATGTTTCTTTTGAGCTTGAGCGTGGTAGGATTCTTGGTCTTGTTGGTGACAATGGTGCTGGAAAATCAACACTACTAAAAATAATCGCTGGTGTTCTGAGGCCCACAACCGGGAGGATATATCTCAATGGTGAGGAGGTTAGGTTTAGGAGTGCTGCTGACGCCATGGCCAGGGGCATAGCAATGACCCACCAATTCCTCGAGCTTGTAGAGACTGCCAAGGTTTGGGAAAACTTCTACATGGGAAGAGAGGCGACGAAGAGAATAGGACCGCTGAAAATATTGGATGTAGCGCATATGAAAAACAGGGTCAAGGCCGCTTTAGCACAATACGGCGTAAACATAAACATTGATGACGAGGTCGCAAAATTAACTGGAGAGGAGAGACAAATATTGGCTATCGCCAGAGCCGTTGATATAGATCCGCAGATCCTGCTACTTGATGAGTCTTTCACATTCCTTTCCATAGAGGGGAGACAAAGAGTTGCGGATTTTATCAAGAAGATAAACAGGGAAAAGTGTATTACAGTTATAGTGGTAAGTCACGACCTAGACTTGATAAAATACCTAAGCGATTATATTATGGTGCTTCGGCAAGGAAGGAAAGTATTCTATGGACCTGCTGATCAATTATCAGTTGACGATATAGTAGCATACATGCTTGGTACTTACTCATGAATTTACAGCCCATAAAACCTTAAAGTTCCGGAGCCTCCAAGAAGGATCTAGAGGTTTGTGAGGGAGCATGGCTAGTGGTCAAGAATATACGGGCTTACAGAAGGATAGAAATTTGGAAATTCTTCTAAGTAATATCAGGGTATGCAGGATTTTCGCCGATGTAGTGAAAACTTCCCTAGGTCCCCTTGGAATGAAAAAGTTGATTCTCATGGAATTAGGTGACTTAGTAGCGACAAATGATGGCGGCACGATAATACGCTGGCTTGATCTCTTGAAAATATCACCTCCCACGGTGAAAATGATGATAGAGGCGGCTCGTGCCCAGGAATTAGAATTCGGCGACGGCTGCATATCCACAGTCTTACTAATCGGAGAGTTTTTGTCAAAGGCTGAGAATCTTCTCAAATTAGGCATCCATCCAGCCACGATAATTGAGGGATATAAGAGGGCGCTAAACAAGGCAATAGAGCTCCTTCGTGAGAAGATATCAATACCAGTATCGATCTCCCAGCAAGAGATATTAAAGAATGTTATAAAGACGGCAATTAAGCAAGGAGATGCCGCTGATGCCGAGTATTTCAGCAGACTTCTTCTCAATGCAACAATAAAAGTGCTATCCGGAGATAATGGCAAACCTGACTTAGACTTGGATTACGTGAAGATAATCCATGTTAAAGAAGGATACTTGTCAGATAGCTGCCTGATTAATGGAGTGGTGCTTGATAGAAAGGGATTAGATCCTAATATGCCAAAAAAGATCGAAAATGCGAAGATACTTCTTCTAAACGTTCCACTAGCACTACATCAAGCCAAATTTATAGAACAGAGCATCAAAGCCCTACTTACATCCCCCAAACATGTTCAAGAAATAATAATGCAAAGGAAAAAAATGCTGGAGGGCATGGCTGAGAAAATAGTCGCGACCGGGGCAAACGTTATCATATCATCGCAAAATATCGATGAAATAGTACTCGGATATTTTGCTAAGAATAATGTAATGGCGATTAGATGGGCCAACAAGTTCGATTTGAAAAAAATTTCTCACGGGACTGGGGCAAGAATAATCTCTAACCCAGAAGAAGCAACAGCGGGCGATCTTGGATTTGCAGAGAGCGTTGAAGAGCTTAAGATAGGGGATGATAAGATGATTATAGTGAGATGCGGTAGCCAGAGCAAAGTTGTGAGCCTCATAATTAGAGGCTCAAGCCGTGTTATCGTCGAAGAGACCGAGAAGTTAATTAAAAAAGGACTTTATTCCGCTAGAAGCGTAATTAGGGATTCAAGGGTGGTATATGGGGGTGGAGCTGCTGAAATCGACCTATCACTATTCCTAAAGGACTATGCTTATTCGATAAGAAGCAAGGAGCAAATAGTTATAGAAAAGTTTGCAGAGGCTTTAGAGGAGATTCCTGCTCAGCTAGCTAAAAGCGCTGGATTAGATCCGATAATGGCGTTAACTGAGCTTAAAGCATTGCATCAGGGAGGCAATAGGACTTTTGGAATAGATGTTCTAAACTTTAGGATTGGTGACATGCGTGAAGCAGGAGTACTCGAGCCCGCATCCATAAAGGAAAATATTATCAAAACAGCAATTGAAACAGCGCTAATGATATTGAGGATAGATGATGTGCTTACAACAAAGAAAAAAATTAAAGAACGACACGATGATAAAGAACTTCTAGAAGAATTGCATAGAGAAGCCAGAAAGCTTGAATTAAGACTTGGCAGAGAACTGAGGAGAGATTATGAGAAAGTTGCAATAGACGACACTTGGAAATGGAAACCAATAAGATATTAAGAAATGTAGGGGGAGTATGCCCCTATGCGCCGCTTATAGCCAGCTTATAGATCATGTGTTTATCGACTTCACCTTTGTTAAATCTTCCAACAATGCGGCCAAGTCTCATCACAATAACTTCATCAATCACTTTCTCTATGGTATCAAACCATTGAGCAGCAATAATTACTGATACTCCCTTCTGAGCTATTATTCTCAAATTATCGCATATCTCGCCAAAAACCCGGACCGATAGGCCCGTATATGGCTCGTCAAGTAATAATAGTTTTAAAGGTATTCTAAAAGCCTGCTCAGATTCTATGGATCTAGCAACAGCGACTAATTGACGCTGGCCTCCGGACAGCTCTCTTATCTCTCTAACCTCATCAAATCCTAAACGATAACTGTCAATCACGTTTCTTGCTGTTTTGCGCATACGGAACACGTCCAATATTTTCAGCGGTCCTATTCTCTTCGTCGCCTCTCTTCCCATGTAGAAGTTTTCCCAAACCTTGGCTATTTCCACGAGCTGCTCATTATGGAATTGGTGGGTCATTGCTATGCCCCTGGCCATGGCGTCAGCAGCACTCCTAAACCTAACCTCCTCACCATTGAGATATATCCTCCCGGTTGTGGGCCTCAGAACACCAGCGATTATTTTTAGTAGTGTTGATTTTCCAGCACCATTGTCACCAACAAGACCAAGAATCCTACCACGCTCAAGCTCAAAAGAAACATCCTTCAATGCTTCAACCCTACCAAAATACTTTGAAACATTCTCAACACGTAGAATAATGCCTGAACCGACCATTCTCCATCTAATATTTATGGGGTTCTATATGTTATATTTATAGTTTGATTCTATAGCTAGCTGGTTCTAAATATCATAGTCACATTTCTTAAAGGTTGTCCAAATAATTGAAATATATTTTAAAAAAGTTTAAATTCAGATCCAATAGTAAAAATTCGGTATACTATGAGTGATGCTAGAGAGCTTAAAAATAGGAAGAATCCAAGTACGTCAACCAATAGGAGTGCCACTGTAAGGCCGGAGAAAGCGCCTATCACGCCGGCTGTGAAAAGTTTTGTAACACACTACTCCACTTGGTTTCTACTGGCAGGATGCTATCTAGCATTTGGCGCAGTATTCCCGGTGCTCTTGACCACAGAATCATTCTGGAACATGTTCGTTCAAGGAACAACGGTAGTACTGTTATCAATAGGAATGACATTTGTCATGTTAACAGGTGAGATAGACCTATCCGTAGCATCGGTAGCAGCTCTTTCAGCACTCTTCGGATTATATTGTATTATGGAACTAAAACTCCCAGGATACATAGCATTATTGCTAATATTGTTGCTTGGCGCGGTGATCGGCGCGATCAACGGATTACTTGTGACAAAAGTCAGAATACCGTCGCTTGTAGCAACAGTTACAACTTGGTGGATGATTTCTGGGATAGTGCTTTTCTGGACTCAGGGAAGATCAATGACAGGTTATGACGATTATTGGACGTATATTGGAATGGGAACTATAGGCCCGATAAGGGTCGTAATAATATTCCTTGTAATCACCGTTGCTATTGCTGTAATAATTGCTAAAAGGACTGTTACAGGTCTAAGAATATACTTGGTTGGAGGTAATCCTGAAGCAGCTAAAAACATGGGGATCTCGGTCGAGAAGATCAAGACGACAGCGTTTATGCTATCTGGAATTTTCGCTGCTTTGGCCGGCTACACGCTTTCATCTAGGCTTGGATTCGTATCCCCAGTATTTGCGACGGAATGGCTCATGCCCGCTATCGCCGCCCCAGTGATTTCAGGAGTGAGCTTGAGAGGAGGACGAGGCGACCTCATAAACGTGGTTGCCGGCGCATACCTAGTACAGTTAATAGTGTTAATTGTAAGAATCGGCGGACTAGGAGGATGGTTCTACCAACTAGCTCAAGGACTGCTAATATTCATAGCAGTAATCGTGGATACTATCAGAAGAAGAATCATGAAGTTGGAGTGATCAACTCAACTTCTATAACCTCTACCTCTATATCTTTATTTAAATATGAATTATGCATAAATGAATTTATAGTGAATGAGGAAAGGCATCCTTTTATGCGATCCTAAACTTTTTATAGAACCATCAAAGCCATAATAGACGAGGTCCTGAGCATGTCAGGCGAAAAAACCTCACGAAGAGATGCGCTTAAAGTTGCAGCAGGCGTTATTGGTGGTCTTGTTGTTGGTGGAGTGATTGGATGGTTGAGCAAGCCTACTGTCGAGGCTGTTAGAACAGTAACCTCAACGATTACCCAGCCTGTTACAACGACTGTTAGGGAAACAGTTACTGTAACAGGGCCAGCTGCCCCGCCACCAACAGAGTTTAAGAACGGAGGAACAGTAACGCTGATAATGGGTTATCTCGGGGAATACTGGTGGTATACGTGTGCAAAGTACTTTGAGCTTGCAGTGGCCAAGATACCTGACCTGCGTGGAAGACGATGGAAATTCGTGCTCGATACCGCTGAGGGTTCCGATACAAGGCAGTCCGAGATGATCGAGACTTATGCTCAGAAGAGTGACTTATTGGTGGTTAACGCGGTTAGCATAGATGGAATAAATACTGCTGTGAGGAAGGCGGAGGAGACATACCACTGCCCGGTCATACCGGTGAAGGATATCATCTCCGGGAAAGGAAGATTCCAGATAGAGTTCTCCGACTTCTGGGCATCAAGCTCAATGATTGATGATGCCGTAGACTTCCTCCGAAAGAAATATGGTAGTGAGAAGGGTAAAATAATACTAGCCCAGAACGGTGATTTATCATTCAGAGGATGGCTTTACAGGTATAAAGGATTCAGGACATGTCTAGAGAAGTATCCTGATGTCGACTTTAAGGAATTCATTGGCGGAGTCTCGCCGGAGGGATGGGCAGATGCTGCAGATGCCTTTATATCTACAACAACACCTGATGCCATAGTATCCGCTAGCGACGGCCCATACCTCATTGGTACATTAGAGGCATTGGCGAGATATGGCAAGCTCTATTACTACGGCAACCCGGAGCACATCTTTATAACAAGCATTGACGGAAAGCCATCAGCATCTATGTGGGTCAGGAAGGGGTACACAACCTCTGTCTACCCACAGTGTCCGGACGCCATCTACTTCTCTACTTGGGAGATAGCGCGGCAATACATAATCAAGGATGCATCCTATCAGCAGGCACCTTATACCATGCCGGAAATACCGTTGCCATTAGCATGGAGACAGCCTGCTGGAACTTGGTGGGGCGGTAAAGATAAGTACCTGATAATAGATAAGGTCGATTGGTCTGAGACGCCATCAGGGCAGGCACCAGGCTATAAGGTGACTTATGAGAACGTTAATACATGGGAGATGTGGGGTAACATGGTAACTGTGTTACTAGGCAAGGAGGCTTTGCAGGATAAAGAGTTCCCAGCCAAGGGAACACCACCACCATGGAGCGCACGACTGGTAGAAGAGTACATTAGATGGTGGGAAAGCGTAACCGGCAAGGATTATGAGACTGCCGAGATCGAGAAGCCACCAATACCACTGGAGAAACTAGAATGGCCGCCCAAGTGGTAACAAGAATAAAATAATAAATCAAAAACTATTTTCCTACCTTCTTTTCTTCTTTTTCTTTTTATGAAATTAAGCTTGCTTATCTGGTTTAATACTTTTGAAGATATACTTCCTTGGATAAAGAAGGCTAAGAATATTGGTTATACTACTATCGAACTTTTTGTTCAGAAACTCTCCTTGCAGGAAGTAAGCACCATGAAAAAATTATTGACCGAGCATAATCTCGATTGCATAAGCTGCGTTATCCTTCCAGAGGATGCTGATATTACAAGCCATGACAAGAAAGTTAGAGAACATGGAATAAATCTCCTAAAACGTTGTATTAGGATAACAGCCGAGCTAAATGGAGAACTGCTGACCGGTGTGATATATGCCCCATGGGGTAAGGTAATGAGCGAATCTCCCAAGGATGATTGGTATCGGAGTGCTACCTCCCTAAGGCATGTTTATGAATATGCTTCCCAATTTGGTATTAAAATGGCTGTTGAGCCTATAAATCATTATCGAACATACTTGATTAACACTTGTGAAGATGCCATTAAATTCCTTGAAAGCGTTGGTAAGGAGAATCTAGGAATACACCTAGATACATATCATATGAATATCGAGGAGCGTGATTTTTATAGTCCTGTGATAGCTGCTGGGAAAAGGCTTTATCACATTCATTGCTCAGAGAGCAATAGGGGGATATTGGGCACAGGTCGTGTGAATTGGGACGAGTTCTTTCAAGCATTAAGTGAAATAAGTTATCAAGGTTGCCTCGGGTTTGAATTTTATACCCCGAGCGTTATAGGAATGAGCTGGAAAAGGATCATGCCATCTATGGATGAGGTTGTTGTTAAAAGTTTACAATTTATGAAAGAGATGTATAACAAGTATATGAGGAGGTAAGTAGTATGAGGTTTTAATTTATCTTTCAACATCTTCCAAGAATCTTTTTGATGGCCGCGATTATTTTTTCGTGGTTAACCATGTATTGTTTCTCGAGCACTGGCGAAAATGGGACTGGGAGTGGAGGAGAATTCACCCTAATTATCGGAGCTTTAAGGAGATCGAATGCGTATTCAGAGACATATGCCGCGATCTCAGTCGAGACGCCGCCGGTTTTCACGCTATCATCAGCTATCACTAACCTGCCCGTCTTTTCAACAGACCTTATGATTGTGTCGTAATCCATCGGCTGAATGGTCATAGGATCTATTATTTCCACACTTATGCCTTCCTTTGATAATTCTTCAGCAGCTTTTAATGCCTCTGGAACAGTTCTAGAAATCGCGACCAAGGTTACGTCCTCACCCTCACGTTTAACATCACATTTTCCTATAGGTATGAGATACTCACCTTCAGGAACCGGTCCTCGCTGTCTGTAAAGCATCGCCGCCTCGACAAATAATACAGGATCATCATCTCTTATTGCTGATTTTAGAAGACCTTTAGCATCTCTTGGAGTTGAGGGGGCGACTATTTTAATCCCGGGAGATTGTAAGAAGCATGATATAAGCACTTGACTATGTTGCGCCGCCGAGACTCTGCCTAGTGCATATTCTGTCCGGATTACTAGCGGTAATTTTATTTGCCCACCGCTATAAAACCTCATTTTAGCGGCGTGAGTTATTATCATATCCATGGCCAGAGTTATAAAGTCCATGTACATGATCTCGGCTACGGGGCGTAGACCCATTAAAGCCGCTCCTATAGCTGCTCCGACTATTGCAGCCTCCGAAATCGGCGTATCTCTTACGCGCTCCGGTCCGAATTCGTCAATAAGCCCTTTCGTGACCTTGTAAACACTATAAATAGCGACATCTTCGCCGAAAACTATGACGCTATCATCCCTTCTCATTTCCTCTATTAACGCCTCTCTCAACGCCTCCGCGTAGGATAATTCTCTAACGCCACTCTCCATATCTTGCCTCACCACCTACATAAAGCAAATCCCAAAGCTTATCAAAGTCTAACACTGGTGCTTTCTCAGCTTCATCAATCGCCTGTTTAATTTCTTCCTCGATATCTTCCTCCATACGCTTGATGATCTCATCATCCAAGATTTCCATAATCTTTAACTTTTTCATGAAGATATCAATAGGGTCCTTTTTCATCCATTCTTCAACCTCCTCCTTCGGCCGATACCAGCCAGTATCATATATTCCATGCCCCTTCATCCTATATGTCCTGCATTCTATGAAGGCTGGGCCGCCACCAGACCTTATATGATCCACAGCCTTTCTAGCCGCCAAATACACAGCTATTACATCATTCGCATTAGGAACCAAGAAGGATTTTATTCCATAAGCAGCTCCTCTTGAAGCAATGCTCTCTCCAGCACAAGCCTTATAGACTGGTGTTGAGAGGGCATAGTGATTGTTCTCACATACGAATAGGATAGGAAGTTTCCAAATAGCTGCGAGATTTAAACCCTCATTAAATGCTCCCGTATTTACTGCGCCATCTCCAAAGAAGACGACGGCTATCCTCTTCTCCCTCCTATATTGTAGAGCTAGGCCAATACCGCAAGCAATCGGTATACCGCTTCCAACGATAGCTGTTACGACCGGAATGTTGTACTCTAAACTTAGAGCTGCATGCATAGAACCTCCAAGA
>Ga0209225_1004454_pt1 | contig 11026 bp, 9 predicted proteins | sample WasSprMetagenome_FD_184732 | JGI IMG/M metagenome (GOLD analysis project Ga0209225, IMG submission 184732) | Sulfidic aquatic microbial communities from Washburn Spring, Yellowstone National Park, USA - WS (SPAdes) (version 3) | ecosystem: Environmental > Aquatic > Thermal springs > Hot (42-90C)...
CTCCTTCTCGTATTTGGGCCCTAAATTGCCTATTAGGAAGCGTTTATCCATGCTTAGTTGAAAAAGACGAGGAAACTCCTCAATTGACATCTATCGTGCCACCCAAAGACGTGGGGCGCAAGCCAATATAAGCTTTTATTCTTCCACTTAGCGGGCATCGCAGCCAACAAGTTTGTGATGTCCTCTCACGGTTTGAGGGGCAAAATCATGAGACTAGCTCCTTATAAAAGGTCGTCGAGGGGTAGCTCAAAAAGATGTGATAGAACGAGAGGGCATGCGGGATAAGGTGATGTGACCCGCTTTAAGCTTACGTGTTCCCCATGTGTTCTACATAGGAGTCTCGGCCATGTTACTCAGATGGTTTAAAGTCGTGTTCGTCATTGAAAAAACAAAGAAAAGGGGAAAATGGTCGATGTACCAATATGTAGTGGTCTTGAAAGCCGTGGAGTTGGAAAAAGTAAAGTTATTTCCCGAACTTCTTCTTAAGTAGCTCCAACGCTCCTCCGGCAGATAATATTTCGAGCATGAGGGGGGGTAGGGGCTTGGCTCTGAGCGTTATCCCCTTGGTGACATTCTTCACCTCTCCGGTAGAGAAGTCGGCTTCTAGTATGTCGCCTTCGTCAAAGGCTTTTGACACACCTTCACATATCAGAACGGGTAGTCCTATGCTTATAGCATTCCTAAAGAATATCCTAGCAAAACTCTCAGCTACTACGGCTGCTATGCCAACTTCTTTGAGTGCCCGTGGAGCTTGTTCTCTACTCGAGCCACAGCCAAAGTTTCTTCCAGCGACTATTACGTCGCCCGGCTTTACCATCTTAGCAAAATCGGGGTTTATGGGTTCTAGAACGTGGAGTTTGAGCTGATCCATGGGCAGGCTCAAGTACTTGCCCGGCGTTATGACGTCCGTGTCTATGTTGTCTCCTAGCTTCCAGACCCTGCCCCTAACCTTTACGATCGTCATGCTTTACCCTCCATAAGCTTTCTTGGATCGGTTATTTCGCCCTTCACAGCCGATGCGGCCACTACATATGGCGAGGCTAGATATATCTCTGCTTTGGAGCTACCCATCCTACCCTTGAAGTTCCTGTTTGAAGAGCTTATGCATCTTTCTCCCTCAGCTAGCAACCCTAAGTGCGTTCCCATACACGGTCCGCACGTCGGGTTACACACGACAGCCCCCGCCTTCAATAGTGTCTCTATTATGCCCGCCCTTAGTGCTTCTAGATAAACCTCCCTCGAAGCTGGTATCACTATCATCCTGACGTCAGGGTGAACTCTTCTGTCCTTTAAGACTTCAGCAGCAGCAACTAGATCTTCGAGCCTGCCATTTGTACAGGAGCCTAAGAAGGCTTGATCTATCTTTATTCCCTCTGCCTTGCTTATCGGCTTGACGTTGCCGACGCTGTGAGGGAATGCTACTTGTGGTTCTAAGTCGCTTACGTCGAGTTCGTACATCTTTTCGTAGATGGCATCCGGGTCCGGGTATAGGGGTGTGAACGGTTTTGTGGTCCTAGACTTCACATAGCTTATCGTTTTGTCGTCAGGTGCTATTAAGGCAAACTTGGCCCCTATCTCCATGGCCATGTTTGATAAGGTCATTCTCGACGCAATGCTCATATTACTTATAGTCGGGCCTTCGAATTCTACTGACTTGTATTGAGCAACCTCGGTTCCGTAGTCACCAGCTATTTTGAGTATTACGTCCTTCGACGTGACGTATTTTGGTAACGTGCCTTTGATTCGGAACTTTATGCTTTCAGGGACCCTAAACCATAGCTCACCAGTCGCGAAGACAACGGCCATATCGGTTGTGCCTATGCCGGTACCTCCAGCTCCAAAAGCTCCGTAGGTCGTGGTGTGTGAGTCCGTGCCTACTATTAGCTCTCCAGGCCTTACATGACCCATTTCAGGCATTACTTGGTGACATATGCCAGCCTTTATATCGTAGAAGTGCTTTATCTTATGTCTCTTGACGAATTCCCTGATCTTTTTGTGCATTTCGGCTGTTAGCTCCGTCGGGGCAGGAGCCCAGTGATCAAAGAGTATGACTATTCTCTCCGGGTCCCAGACTCTGTCAATGCCAGCTTTCATCAATTCGTCGATGACCCATGCTGCTCCTTCGTGAGCCATTGCCACGTCTATCTTGGCGGTGACGTAATCGCCAGCGGCTACTTCTTTGTTCCCCGATGCCCTAGCCAAGATTTTCTCGGCCAACGTCATAGGCATAGTTTATCTACCCCAACAATTCGAGCTGAGCGCATCTTAAGAGTGGATGATGTGAGTACTTAAGCGTTACCAAGAAGTGCTCTTAGATGAAGTGGGGACTATAAAGGAAAGCTCAGCCTTCTAAAACCACCGGACTTAACTACGAAGCTTCCTCTTTGCACATAGAAAATGCTGAGGCCGAGGGGCTATCGTCAACGATCTGTCTAAGCAATAATTGTTGGGGTATAGACCGTGAGCTTGTAAAGAGGTAGATGTCTATGGTCGTTTTCGAGGAAGCTGGTGACGGGGCTATCAGGAATTACCTTCCCTCTAAAATCTGCCACATCAAGGCTACGGATTCGATATTAAGGGCTTAAAAGGCTCTATGTTCTCTTATATCATAGAAGCAGCATCTATAGAGCTCTTACCCTCTCTTTTGCTTTCGTAAACCGAGCCCTTAAGGTCTTCCCAATGGAGAGTATAAAATATGAAGTAAGCGGACTCCATTGCTACATGGTTCTGTTAGGAGGTTGCTAAAAAGCGAGAAGTGAAAATGTTTAAGTGAGACATACTAGCTAAGAGGCTCTCGGCGACTTTAAATGCCCACGAAAACTTATGCGGAGATCTTGGCTGAGTTTGTTGAAAACCTAGATTTGAAAAAGGTGCCAGCTAATGTCGTCGAGCACGCTAAATTATGTCTCTTGGATTGGCTTGGTGCAACGATGGCCGGGGCAGTTGAAAGAGAGGCCTCATCGTTGGTGGAGGTTTTCGGTGGTTTAAAACCTGGAGAATCCACCATAGTGGGCTTTGGTATTAAAATACCCTCCCACGAGGCAGCCTATGTCAACGGCGCTATAAGTCATCTCGTTGAGCTCGATGACATACACAGAGAGGCAATAATACATCCAGGTGCTCCAGTTATTCCGGCCGGGCTGGCTTTGTCTGAAAAACTTGGAGCACCAGGCAAGACCCTCTTAGAGTCAGTAATAGCTGGCTACGAAGTTGAGATAGCCGTTGGCAAGGCCGTTAACCCCTCGCATTATAAGTTTTGGCATACAACAGGAACATGCGGCACCTTTGGTGCAACAGCAGCTGCATGTAAAGTGTTAGGCTTGGATGGCAGTAAAATAGTAAACGCTTTTGGCATCGCCGGGACTCATGCGGCTGGACTAATAGAAGTTTTCGGCACTCCAAGCAAAGCTTTAAATCCAGGTAGGGCTGCTCGAGATGGTGTTCTGGCCGCTCTACTAGCAGGAAAGGGGTTCACAGGGCCTAGAACTATATTTGAGGGCGAAAAGGGGTTCTTCAAGGCTACGTCCACGGAGAAGGACTATGAGAAAGGATTCAGAGAACTCGGTTTAACTTATGAATTAACTAGGAACGGGTTTAAGAGGCACTCCTCTTGTGGACATACACATGCAGCCATCGACGCGATTTTAGCGCTAAAAGACGAGCTCGGGCTTTCTGCGGAGGATGTCGTAGAGGTTGAAGTAGGAACGTATAGGGATGCTCTTGAGATAGTGGGCAAAAACTACGAGCCCAGAAGCCCGGCTGAGGCTAAGTTCAGTCTGCCGTACTGCATAGCAGTGGCATTAATAGATGGCTCAGTTAGCTTAAGACAATTTAAGGATGAGAGGATTAGAGACCCTGATGTTAAGAGGCTTTCCAAGAAGGTCAAAGTCTATGTAGATGAAGAGGTTGATGCCCTTTACCCGCGCAAGTTGGGAGCGAAGGTAAGGGTCAGGACTAGAGACGGCGGGACGTATGAAAAGCTTGTAGAAGTGGCGAAGGGAAACCCTGAAAACCCTCTTAGCAAGCATGAAATTATTGGCAAATTCATGGAATTAGCAACCTTAAAGGTTAAAGTAGATGTATGCAAGAGATTAGTCGAAACAGTCATGAACCTAGAGAAAGTTGACAACATCGAAAAACTCTTTGAGGTCATGAGTCTTTAAGTACTTAGTCGATGTCGTGCAACGATGATCCTTACATAAGCTTCCTTCGTCTTAAGGAGAAAAGTGCGCTAAATTTTTAGTGCAACTTCGAAGCCATCATGAATCGCGTTGAGCGCGTTGGATGGTAAAGCAGCGTCGCCCACGACGTAAAGCTCCGGAACCTTGTTCTTCAAGGCGTCTGCGAGCTTCCTATTGGATCTGAAGCCCACACTGTGCACGAAAGTGTCTACCGCTATCTTCGTGTCTACTCCAGCTCTACTGACTATCACGCCGCCGTCGGTTATCGCCTTGACCTTTATTTTTTTGGCCATTTTGACCCCCATGAAGAAAAGCCTGTTGAAGAGTGGCACTCTGGTTGTGAAGCCTATGCCAGGAGCTATCTCGTCCCTTTCCGATACTAAGTAAACGAGCTTACCTTCGGACACCAGCTTCTCTGCGACGTAAACGGCAGCGTATCCCGCGCCGCAGGCCGCTCGTGCTCTCCTTAGGGTACCGCAAATGTACGGACAGTAGTAACTGCAGGTCCATATCAGCACTTTATCTCCAACCCTAGCTCGACCAGCCAGGACGTCTACGGCGCTGACCACTTTGGGGACGACGTAACCAGCATCTAGGCCTTCAAGCTTGGGTACTATAGGCTCAGCACCCGTTGCGATAACCACGGCATCTGGCCTGTATTCGTCGACCATCTCGGGTGTGAACTCTTTTCCAAGCTTTACGTCAACTCCTAGCTTGCAAAGCTGGATTTCGTAGTATTTTATGAGCCTTGCTATTTCTTGTCTAAAGGGGGAGCCTGTAGAATATATGAACATTCCTCCAAGTCTATAGGACTTCTCGAACAACGTTACTTTGTGCCCCCTCCTGGCAAGAGTCTCAGCCGCGCTTAGGCCAGCTGGCCCTCCACCTACGACTACCACGTTCTTGGGTTTATGAGCCGGAGCTATTTTGATTTCATACTCTCTACCAAGCATGGGGTTGACCGTGCATGTTATTGGTATCAAGGTCCAGAGGGTGTCGTAGCAGCCCTCATTACAGTATATGCAAGGCCTGATGTCTTCAATCCTCCCTTCTTTAACTTTGATTGGCCATTCCGGGTCTGCTAGCAATTGTCTTGCTAAAGCGACAAAGTCTGCCTTGCCCTCGACGAGAATTTGCTCTGCATAGAACGGGTCATAGATTCTGTGGACTATTATAACTGGGATGTTGACCGCTTTCTTTATCGCTTCGGCAACATAGACCCAAGTCCCCGGAGGCGATGCCATCGATGCATCTCCTAAGGGATGATTTGTATCTCTCGTCCTGCCCGATATGTTAATTGCGTCGACACCAAACTTCTCAAGGGCCTTAGCGATTATGTGTGTTTCCACGAGTGTTATGCCGCCTTCAGCTACGTAGTCCTCACCGTTGATTCTGACGAGTAGCGCCATGTCCTTGCCTATGTTATCCCTTACTTCTCCTATCAACTCCTCTACAAACCGCAGGCCGCCTTCGAGACCTCCATACTCGTCTTTCCTAATGTTTACGTACGGGTTTAGGAATGAGTGGATTAAATAGCCATGAGCAGCGTGCAACTCGACGGCGTCCCAACCAGCTTCTTTCGCTCTCCTAGCTGCAGTCCCAAAAGCCTTTATGATGTCACGGATCTCGTCTTTTGTAAGCTCCCTCGGAACTTCAGGGTAAAGCAACGAGCCCCTTATGAAGGGGACCGGCGATGGGCAGACCGGGTGGGCCTTAGCTATCGACGATTTCGTTTGTCTGCCCGCATGCATTATCTGAATGCAAGCCTTTGCACCACCCGATTTTATCGCCTCCGCAAGCTTGGCCAAGCCGGGTATGTACCTGTCATCACTTATGGCGGAATTTATAACTGCCCTAGCCTGAGGGTGGTAGATGACCGACGCTCCGTAGATCAACATACCAACGCCTTGAGAACGCACTCTGTAGTATTCAATGGCCCTTTCGGTTATGAAACCGTCATCGGTAGCGAAGTTCTCACACACCGCTGGCATCACTATTCTGTTCCGAATCTCTAGCGGCCCTATTCTTCCCGGTTCAAAAAGCTTCTTTAGGCCATGAAGGGCCATGGTTGGCTCCTCCGAACGTATAGCTGTTACTTCGTAGTTGGAGTTTAAATTTTTCTGGTCATTCGTTGCTCGCGCTATGCTGGACTTAGTGATTACAGACTACTAAAATGAATATGAGTTTTCAGTGATATGCCAAAAAATAATAGGCCACGTAGGCAACGTCGCGCTGATCAACTTAATTTAATTTTAAGGAGTAGCACATCAGTGCGTTATACCTAGCACACAAATATCTAAGTAAGCTTCAAGCGTGCACGAGGTCGATATTCGCCATCAACTTGCTCATTAGCGTGAACCGATTCGATCACTTTTTTAAACCGCGCAATCATTTCTTCAACGAGTTGATCTAATAAAGGGTTTCTCGTACTCAATCTTCCATGCTAGGAAAGCAGGAGTACGCATCCGTACATAAAGTCTTAATGATGGGAGGGTAAGAGGCTCGAAGGTATTGACGTAGTTCGCTTTACTTGATTTTATTGGGAGGTTTATGACTCCTTTGCACATGCCTTTACGCTTTAACTCCGATAATGACGGCGTACCCTATTTTCCCTTGTAAAAGCTTCCTTTGTTCTGGGTCGGCCGTCTCCCATTCATATATTTCTGATGCATCTCTATAGTACGATACTTCCAAGCCTGCATTCTCTAATAAAGAGACGTAACCTTCTAACGTCTCCGCACCAGCCACGCACATGCACCAGCCAACAGCCCCGATGACGTCTTTAACTGCTTGGTCCTTTAGGGTTACGTCCGTTAACATCAATTTGCCACCAGCTTTAAGCGTTCTAACAATCTCGCTCAAGGCCCTCTGCTTGTTTGGGAAGAGCGAGAGCGAGCACTCGCATATCACGGCATCGAAGAGTTCTCCCCTTAGAGGGAGGGACTCAGAGTCAGCGCATATAAACTCAGTGAAGCGTGCACCTTCGCCTCTAAGAAAATCGACTTTTGCCCTCTTGAGCATCTTTGCTGAAAGGTCCAGCCCGTAAGTCTGGCATTTAAACTGCTCTGCGAGGAGATACAAGGTCGCTCCGAGCCCGCAGGCCACGTCAAGTACGCTCCAGCTAGGCTTTGGGTCAATGATTTTCAAAACCTCTTTGGTCAGCTCTAGCCCTCCAGGTCTCATGGCCTGCTGAATCGTCGAGCTAAAGAGGGCATTCTCATAGAATGTGGCAACCATTTTTTTGATGATGCAATCTATGGATTGCTCCTGCACTTCACAGGTGCACTGGCCTCCGGCCAAAAGCGAATCACCTCAGAGCCTTGGAAGTTTCGTCTTTAACGCGCTTAAAAAGTTGCCCTTTAGTGGTGTTAAGAACCGAAAAGGGGGTTTAAAAGCTTGATTCGCTTTAGAGAGCGTCCGGAAGTCGCTTAGGCGCGTGAAAGTTGAGCCAGCAATCGGGAAAAGTCGACGTAACCATGCGTCTAAGCGAGATGTTTGCTAGGATGTTTTCTCGGACTGAGGCTTGGTGCTCAAGATCATGGAAAGCTGACGATTTAGCCAAAGCAAAGAACGACGAAATCAGGCGAACTTCCATTCTGGCTCTTGGGGGTTGAAGGGTTTGAGATGGCCGAAGGCTCTACTCTCTTTCAGGCGCCTTACCTTTAATAGAAAGGCTTATCTTCCCGTATCAAAGAGCTGGTGTGGGATGAAAGGCCATGCCGGAATATGCCATCATGGCGGACCTCGAGAGATGCGTCGGTTGTAGAGCCTGTGAACTTGCATGTAGAAACGAGAACCAACTCCCTGAGACCATGAGCTTCATAAGGAACGTTAGAATAGGCCCGGAAGTCATGGATGGGAAGATAGTCATGTACTTTGTGTCACTGCCATGTATGCACTGCGGTCGGGCACCTTGTGCTGAGGTTTGTCCAGCAAGGGCTATTAAGAAGAGGCCTGACGGAATAGTGATACTAGACGAGACAAAGTGCATAGGCTGTAAGTACTGCATGTGGGTGTGTCCATTCGGTGCGCCTCAATTTAACGCTCAACTCGGCAGAATGCAGAAGTGTCGTCTATGCGTCCAGAGAGTGGAGAAGGGGCTTGAACCTGCTTGCGTACAAGGATGTCATGTAAAGGCGCTTAAGTTTGGTACACTAGAACAGCTGTCAGAGATGGCCAAGAAGAAGGCAGCTAGGAAGGCAGCTATGTTCAGGATACCAGGTATCATGACGCCGACCTAAGAGGGGGTTCCAAACGTAAATGGAGGAGAGACAGAGATTAGTAGTAAGGGTATTCAGGTATGACCCCACGGTCAAAGAGGTGCCGTACTACACCACCTATGAAGTGCCATGGCGCGAGGGGATGACCGTACTGGAGGTGCTTAGATTCATTTATGAAAACTATGAACCAATAGCTTTTCGCTACCACTGCAGGTCTGGCGTCTGTGGCGCTTGTGGCGTTATGGTCAACGGAAGGCCCGTCTTAGCCTGTAGAACTTACGTAGAAGCACCTGGGGAGCTCGTAATAGAGCCATTAAAGAACTTCAAAGTAATAAAGGATCTAGTCATCGATAGGAGGCCGATGCTTGAACAGACCATCAGGTTAAGGCCGTGGTTGATTAGAAGCCAGAAAGCAAGTGGTTTTGAGAAGCTAGAGTGGCCTTTGGAAGAGAGGGAGAAGTTCTACCTATTGGCATCGTGCAGGGAATGCTACTTATGCAGGGCGGCATGCCCAGCCGCCGAGGTGGGTTTTAGAAAGCCGGAACTAACGAAATACCCCGGAGCCAAGTTCTACGTCAGGGACCTGGCCACTAGATTCCTCGACCCAAGAGAAGAAGACAAGCTGTCGAGGGCCTTACAGCTGAAAGAAGACATAGACGCATATGCGTGTACCACTTGTAAGAAGTGTTGGGAAGTTTGTCCAAGAGAGTTTGAGATACCGGAGGTAATGGAGGAACTGAGGAGCTATATCGCCAAGGCAGGCCTAGGCCCTCTCGATGGACACTTGGTATTCGCCAATTTCATAAAGAAGACGGGGAGAGCCGTAGAGAGACAGACGACACCGCTGCTTGAGCTAGTTCCAGAGGTCATAGACGTCGCAAATCCGATCGACGAAGTCCTCTTCTTCACCGGATGCTTAATAGACTTCAGACTTCAGAAAGTAGGTCTTGGGATTATAGAAGTGCTCAAGAAGAACAACGTTCGAGTCATAGTGCCAAAAGATCAGCAGTGCTGTGGCTCACCAGCCATAAGGTCTGGGCTTTTTGAAATCGGGAAAGCTCAAGCAATTAAAAACATCGAGGTCTTCGAGAGATACGGTATCAACAAGATCGTTATGGGGTGTCCTGGTTGCCTCTTAACGTGGAGGTTGAATTACCCGAAGTTTCTATACGAGGTGGAGAAGAGGTGGCCGAGACTTCAGGTGTATGAGGTAACTGAGTACTTGGTTAACGTGATTGGGCTGGAGAGGATGAACAGAGACTTTAAGGCCATTAACATGATGGTGACCTATCACGATTCATGTCACCTTAGAAGGGGTTGTGGGATATGGAAAGAGCCTCGAGAACTGATCAAGATAATTCCGGGGCTGAAGTTTAAAGAGATGAACGAACATGACGTGTGCTGCGGCTCGGGCGGAGGCGTGAGGGCTGGGAGAAGGCCCGTCTCGATTGAAATAGGCAAGAGGAAAGCCGACAACATCATAGCAGCTGGCGTCGAAGGAGTCATTATGGAGTGCCCATTCTGCTACATCCAGATACGCGATGTACTGCAACAGTTCTACGGGGGGAAGGTTAAAGTCCTTTACTTGATAGACCTCATCGCAGAAGCTTATAGAGGGGCTGAAGGCAAGTGATCAAGGTCAAGAAAATAGAGACTGATGTGCTGGTCATAGGAGGAGGAGTGGCTGGTATTAGGGCGGCCTTGGCCGCACGTGACGCTGGAGCGGAAGTCGTTCTAATAGACAAAGGTCTCGTGGGAAGAAGCGGGATGTCGGGGACTCTTCCTTACTGGAACATCCCCGCCCCTGTACTCCCCGAGGATGAAAAGAGTTACTTCGAGGACTTAATGAGGGCCTCTCATGGGCTAGCGGACTCACGTCTTCTTAAAGTTTTAGTCGCAGAGGCTAGAGACAGGATTTTAGAGCTCGAAGAATACGGAAACATATTCGTCAGGGACTATCAAGGTGAAGTGTCACCGCTCCACTCTGACGAGCACTCTCAAGCAAGGGTCTTCACGCCGGCCTTTTCGTGGATCATGGCTATGCAACTCTTCAAGCAAGGAGTGAAGGTGTATGACGAAACCTTCGCAATTAACCTCATAAAGTCCAATGAGCGAGTCGTGGGCGCCGTTGCCATAGCACTCAAGGACGCTGAGATTCTTACTATCGAGTCCAAAGCGACGGTACTTGCCACGGGCGGCGCAGGCCACGTTTTTGGCATGGATACGAGGCCCTGGCAGTCAACAAATCCCATCGAACTAACGGGCGACGGCTATGCGTTAGCATACAACGCTGGTGCCGATATCATTGACATGGAGTTCGTGCAGATAGCCCTCGAACCCCAATACTCCGGTTCTAGAGGTCAGACATATGTGAGCACGGCTCTGGCACTGGCCAGAAGCTTGAGGTCGTCCACTACCTTCCAAGAGACGCCTTCTGTTCATCATTTCTTAGGCGGAGTGGTCATAGATGAAAATGGTAGGACGAACGTGCCCGGGCTTTATGCTTGTGGTGAAGTTGCAGGAGGTCTACACCTCAAGGCCGTAGATCAACTCATTGGTTGCCTGGTTTTTGGCAGACGTGCAGGAGAAGCCGCGGCGCAAGAGAAGGCGAAAGAAGCCGTGCCG
>Ga0209225_1004463_pt1 | contig 11020 bp, 7 predicted proteins | sample WasSprMetagenome_FD_184732 | JGI IMG/M metagenome (GOLD analysis project Ga0209225, IMG submission 184732) | Sulfidic aquatic microbial communities from Washburn Spring, Yellowstone National Park, USA - WS (SPAdes) (version 3) | ecosystem: Environmental > Aquatic > Thermal springs > Hot (42-90C)...
CTCAGCTGTTCAAAGAGCTCCCAGAAGAGCATTCGAATCAAACCGTCGCTGAACGTTAAGGTTCCTACGTATGTTGAAAAACCCGGTCTCCCCCAATAGTTGGGGGGGGAGAACTATGCCGCCTCCAAGCTTCTCAGCGACCCGCAGACATATGCCGTGAGCTTTTAACGCGTCTTGTCCAAGGGGCAGATGGTCACCATGCCATTCGAGAAGACCCGTTGGAACTATGAAGACAGGCATTTTTTCAACAGCTTCTAGAAATTCCCTAGGAGTCATCTCCTCATACCTAATCTTCATAAGTTGATCCTTTTAGCATACTATACTTAAATTTTTAAGTCGGTTTGCAAATAATAGTTCCATTGCGACACGCAGCATGTACTTTACTGTCAATAGAGGTAACTTTAAATGAATCCTTTTAAGATTGCAGACTGAGATTTGAAGGCGATGAGAGAACGGAAGGTGAAATGTGGAGTCGTGGGATGTGGCGTTGTTGCTAACGAGGCCTATTTCCCAGCCATAGTGGAAAAGGGTGAGCTTGTGGCAACGTGCGACAAGATTGAGGAAAGAGCTAGGAGAAGCATGGAGCTGTGGGGTGCTAAAGAGTACTATACGGATGTTGACGAGATGCTGAGAAAAGCCGATATCGAAGCTGTCTTCATACTCTCAGGCATGGGTATGCATGCAGACCATGCAACTAGGGCAGCAAGGGCTGGGAAACACGTCTTGATTCAGAAGCCGTTGGCGACAACCATGAGGGATGCGAGGAAAGTTTTCAACGCGATTAAAAAGGCTGGTGTTAAGGCGCTTGTCGAGCCGAACGTGCAGATGAACCCTTTATACCTGAAGGCTAAAAGCATATTGGAGGAAGGAACCATAGGAGAGGTCTACTGGTTTAGAGCAGGACTGGGGAGAGGCCCACCCACTTGGGGCGAGGAAACCTTCTTCACTAGGCAGGCAGGAGGACCTCTTTTCGACCTTGGAGTATACCAAATAGCTGCACTAACCTTCCTTTTAGGCCCGGCTTCATCAGTGACTGGAATGGCGAAGATCTCGATACCGGAGAGGTTCATAGTTCCTGAAGAATTCTTTACGGAACACCTTTCCCAAAAGCCCTACGAGCCGTTCTGGAAGAAGCTTGCTACTGCAAAACCCACTAAACGGATAAAAATGGAGGCGGAGGACAACACGTTCACGCTGTTAAGTATGAGGAGTGGAAGCCTCGGGTGTGTCATAGCCAACTTCGTTACTCCAGACGGCCTTAGGAATGGTGTTGGAAACATGCCTGATATAGAAATTTACGGTAGTGATGGCGCCCTATTCCTAGGCGGGTCGGCAGCGATATCCGTAATGACGAAGCGTAAGGATAGCAAGTATTATTCGCCGGAAGGCTGGTATTGTATTCCCAAGCAGGATTTCCCATCCTGGAACTACTATAGAGCGTCAACTGAACACTTTTTCAACTGCATACTGAACGATGAGGAGCCTCTTCCAAGCCTAGAATGGGGTATGCATGTCAGTGAAATAATGATAAAGTCGATTCAGTCCTCGAGAACTGGAAACAGGCTGAGGGTTTTATCGAGTTTTAAGTGGAAGGGTGAAAGTGTTGAGTGTTAAAGGCTGGGCAATCCGGCTAGTATTTTTCTAAGAATGCTTTGCCACGCCTAATGGATTCGACAACGTCAATACCGGTTTCATCCTCGATCGCGAACCATCCTGAATAGTTTATCGACTTTAACGCGTTTACGTAATCATCCCAGGGCACTAGGCCTTCACCCACTGTTGCACGCTTCGTCACCGGGTTGTAATCCTTAGCATGAGTATGTACAATCCATGGGGCTAGGGTCCTCACACCCTCAACCACACCGTAGCGAAGCATGTTTGCAGGATCATAGTTAACCTTCAGTCCTTCACTGCCAACTTCCTCCAGCAGACGCCTAAGGACCTCAGCCGGCTCCTGCCCAGTCTCTATGCAGAATGCGGCGCCAACCTGTTCAGCATGCTTAGCAAGAATCCTGCAGGAATTGAGCATCACTCTATACTTATTGCTCGACGCGTCCGAAGGGATTTCACCCGGATGGGTCGTAACCACTTTCGAACCCATGTCTGAAGCCAGCTCCAGAGCCCTCATGGTTTTCTCAATCCTCTTCTCAAGACCCCTCGGGTCTCCGAGAGCGGAGCCTGGCCATGGCATACCGGGGTCCATTGGTCCTGTGAGTTGAGCGCAGAACCCGGTTATCTCAAGCCCATATGACTCCACAAGCTCCAGAATCCTCCTCCTTTCAACGCCTACACACCTATCCGGGTCCAGGAAGCATGGTTCCGAAGACGAGTAGTCGACGCAAAAGAGTTGCACGCCTTTGACGCCGATTCTACTTGCTGTTTCAAGAGCCGCTTTAAACTCTGGCTCGTTCCTAGTTAATCCCAACGACCATAATGCTACACCTATTTTCAGGCTTCCCATTTTTAACCATTTTTAGAGAGAAGTTAAAGAATATTAGTCTTTTCCTCGTGAACCGTCGCCTCTCTCCGTTCGGATGAAAAGTCCGAGCCTTCTAATTCTTCTTCAAACAGTATAAAGCATTTAAGGATGAGACTGGTCGAAATACTGAGACTGACGGGGGCCGTTGAGATGGGTGAAAAAGAGCAGCTTTACCAGGAAAGGTTAAAACGCTATTTAACCGCTATGCGTAATGAAAAACCTGATCGCATCCCGATTCGCCCTTTCGTCGCCGAGTTTACTGCGAAGTATGCCGGCTATACGTGTCAGGAGGTGACGCATGACTACAGGAAGGCTTTTGAAGCAGTGTTGAAATGCGCCAGGGATTTCGACTGGGATGCGATGGTCGCCAACATGGTATACGTCTGGACAGGTTTAACACAGGCCTTGGGCTTGAAGTACTATGCTACACCCGGCGTAGACATTCCTCCTAACACGGCGTTCCAATATCTTGAGCCTCCTGAGGAGAAAGCTTTTATGAAGCCGGATGAGTATAACTTACTGATTGACGACCCGACGGCTTTCCTGTACAACGTCTGGCTGCCACGCGTCTCAAGCGAAGTAAGTGTGGAAGCATCAGGCTCCCAATATAGAAGCAGGCTTGCGCTAGTAAAGGGAGCCATGGCGATGAGTGAATACTTTAACGCGTTTGGACACCAAGTGGAGAGAATGCGAAGGGAGGCTGGAACCGTATCCGCTATAGCAGGTATTCTCAAAGCCCCTCTCGATATTATTGCTGATAAGCTGCGCGGCTATGTCGGCTTAGCTAAGGATCTGCACCGGCAACCTGAAAAAGTGCTTGAAGCCTGTGAAGCACTTGCTCCACACTTGACAGAGGTCGCACGAATGACCGCCGACCCTGAGAAGAAAGTGCCAATAGGCTTCTGGATGCATCGCACCTCTATACCATTCATCAGCATGAACCATTTTAAAAACATTCACTGGCGCACTCTGAAGCCTATCATAGAGGAGCTCTGGGCTCATGGATATCGAGTTCTTTTCTACGCTGAAGGAGACTGGACGCCGCACCTAGACAGTTTTGCTGAACTTCCCGAGGGCAGCATAGTCTTCCACATAGATAGAAGCGACTTCTCTGAAACGCATAGGAAGCTGGGCCGTAGGTTCTGTTTAAGCGGAGGCCTGCCGAACTGGCTGCTTACCATCGGGACGCCTGACGAGGTTTGCCGCTACTGTAAGAAGATCATTGACACCATTGCTTCAGACGGGGGATACATTATGGATGCGTCAGCAATTATTCAGAACGATGCCAAGGTGGAAAACGTGAAGGCGATGACTGATTTTACACGCAACTATGGTAAGTATGAACGGGGCTCGGAGGGTTTGGAGCATTCTAGTCAGGAAACGGTTGCTAATAGGCCGAAAGCCGTTTTGAAAAAGCCGGGTGTGAAACCTGGTTCCTGCATTCCTTGGGATGAGAAACGCAGGGAGATTCTAGGGATCTCTGGGAATGAGGGTCTGTTAAAAAGGATCTGGGAGGAGATCGATTCACTCGGATACTTATTCATCTGGCAGGTGTTACTGTCTTTCTAAACTTGTTTGCCCGTGCAAAACTTATCAGCGTGAGCTTTCCCATGAAGCCATTAGGTCAACCAGCGAGCAGAATAATGCGGTTGAAACAGGGTCTTTAACAAGGTTCTTCATCAGCCTGAAAGTGCATAGGACGGCGAGGCCGAGGCCCAGTTTAACGGGAACAATCGTAGCAGCCGGCTCCCGCATCCAGCCGGTGAAAATCCCGCCTAGAGCACTCCTCATGTCGCGGGGGCTTAGAGCTTCTAAAACCATGCTTGGAACACATTCTATAAACGGCATTCCCAAGTGTCCCTCGTAAAAAAGCCTCCCTGTAAAAACATTCTTAAGCCAGAGGAATGATGTGCACCAGTCGCCCCATCTTTCTTTCTCCCTCCTATCGGCCAGTCGGAACCTGCTGAACAATAGTGACCCTGGTTGAGACTCTTCCAGCAGAAAGAGCACCCTACCCCCCTTCTCAACAAGGCTAACAGCCTCTTCAACAAGACCTGAGGACACGGCTATGTTGGATTCGCCGGCTTCAACAATGGTTAAACCCGTCTCCTTAAGCCTCTTCACAATGTTCTCTTCTACTCCGAACACGCGGATTTCCCCACTGGTTCTGACGGACCAAGAGGGTAGGACCAGAAGCTCCTGGTAGTTTCGAGAAATCTCTCTCCCACCTTTATCCAGCAGCCTCGCCCATATGGTTAGCTTGCCCGGATAGCGTGTTTCCGGAACCTTGAAACACACCTCTCCGACTTCAACGCAACCAGCTCTTTTAACCTCCACCTTTTTGAAGACACCGCTCAGAGGAGTGTTTTCAACCCACCATTCCACGGTCTTCGGCTCAACAGCTGAAAACCTTGAAACATATATTTTCACCCTGGCTTCCTCACCTTCAAGGTAACTCCATTTTCCAGGTCTTATTACGATAACATCCTGCGCTTGGAAGAATTTCATGAAACGGTGTAGAAATTTTTCGCCCCTGCACATATCTATAAGACCGTTGCTCTCACTGTTTAAATCTGTAAACTGGGTTATTACGTAGCCAACAATCTCCGGATGAAGCCTCATTGTCTCTATCTCGAACTTCAAGGAGTCAAGCTGATGTTTTTGAGTGGCTTCCGCAAGCTTTTTCAAAGAACCGTAAGCTTCATCCAACCCTAGCTTAAAGAACTCGTTAACACCTGTGCGAATTGGCCCGCCGTAGCTCGCTTGGTTAAACCAGTACGGGTCCCTCCAGTCATAGTAACGTAGAATCTCCTCAACATCCGGAAGCCCCCAGTTGCCGAACTCTGAAACCATTAACGGTTCAAAACCTCTTCTAACGGACTCGGGGAACCTGAAAGTCCAAGAAGGATGTTTAGAAAACTCCTCCACCCAGTCTTCGAACTCCCGAGCATGATCAGGTATTGCCTTGTAGACATGCTGGTCTTCAATATCACTCACAACATGTCCAGCGTTTGCTGGAGAATTGTCAACAACAAGCCTAGTGGGGTCAAGCCTTTTAACCAAGTGCCACGTCTCTTTAAGCCATATTCTTGCTGCTTCCTCGTTCGCAATCGGGACACCCCATTCCTCGTTCACTAGACACCAACAGAAGACCGACGGATGGTTAAAATCCCTCCAGACCCATTCTTCAAGCTGCCTTCTCATCCTTTCCCTCGCCTTAACAGTGAACTTGTAGAAGCTTGGAAAATCTATCCAAAGCATTATTCCAAGCCTGTCTGCCCATTCAAGATAGTTTGGACAAGGTATCTTAATATGCGTCCTAAGAAAATTAAGCCCTAGTTCTCTAGCTTTGAGAAACTGGTCGCGAAGCGTTTCGTCTGAGGGCGTGCCGTATATCGTGTCCGGGTAGAAATCTTGGTCAAGCGCCCCTGTAAGGTATATGGGTTCACCGTTGAGGAGAATCCTGTTCTCCCGAACCTCAATCTTCCTTATGCCGAAATCTATAAAGCAGGAGTCGTAAATCCCTGCTCCGGAGAGAAGGATTTCAAGCCTATGGAGGAAAGGGGAGTCTGGAGACCATAGTCCCAGCCCATGGATAGGTATTTCGGCTTCGTAAACAGGCTCGTCCTTAACCACTTTAACGATTTTCTCCTCCCCGTTTGAAACAATCTTGAGAGTTAGTTTAAGTCCCTCTTCAGGAGCCTCCTCAACATGAGAGACGATTATGCGGACCCTAATCCTTGAATTGTCAACATCCGGTAGTATGAATGCCGAATGCACGTAAATCTTTTCCCTAATTTGGAGACTCACTCCCTGCCATAGGCCACCAATATTACAATAGTGAGACTGTTTACCGTTAGGGATTTCAGAGCAGTCCTGAGGATCGTAAACTCTAACCATAAGCTGGTTCTCATCGTCGAATTTCACGATGCCTGTTACATCGAATTCGAATGGAGTGTAGCCTCCCTCGTGGGAGCCAAGCTCGACTCCGTTCAGCCATACTTTAGCTTCATAATCGGCAGCGTCAAATCTTAAAATAATCCTCTTACCCATCAGCACGCTCGGTATTCTAAAGCTGCGCCAATACCACACGGCTCCATCATAATCCACAAGGTCTGGAAACTGTGCTTCCCAAGGCAGGCCTGCCCTTGCTTTCCTAACCTCTTTAACAGAGTGAACAGTCTCCGGGGTGAGCTTTCCATCCGGGTCGGTTGCAAACATCCAGCCGTCATTAAGGTTAATAGTGCGTTTAACAGGAAGCTTAACGTTTGATGCAAAACCTTTAGCCCCAGTCCCAATTACCCAGTTCTCAGTGAGCAAGCTGATCACCGGCTTGAAATGAAAATGTTAAAACGGACTTTTTAAAAATTTCTTTCTTCTCTGAAGCCTTCTCGTTAAACGGATTTCAAGCGGCAGACCTGTCTTCCTATTGTGAAGTGGTAAATCCAGATTTATACTGTTTGGTTGACTGGTCTCCGGCTTTTTCAAACAGCTACACTTAAATACTGTTTAAACAGGTTGAGACAGTGAAAGCAGCTTGAGGCTTTGGATGTTTGGAATCCCGCGTCTCGAATACGCTGATCTCCTTCTGGAAAACGGTTTTAAAGATATTGTTGTCAATTATGATCCTGAATTGGTTAAAGGTCTTCTGGATAAAGGTTTTAACGTTCACATAGTCGTCGGGGCTTTTCGTTTGGACAATGAGTTTCGAGATCCAAGATTCTTAGCGGAAGATCCGTACGGCAGGAGACACATATGGTTTGGGTCAGGTTGCCCTAATAATCCTGATATAAGGCGTAGAACCCTACGCCAGATATCCGAGATCATTGAGAAACATAGTGTCAACAGCATTTTGCTCGATGGAATCAGGTTCGCATCCATGGGGAGCGGGATCGAGGCTTTTGCAACATGTTTTTGTGAAAATTGCAGGAATAAGGCTGAGGAATATGGTTATCGTTTTGAAGAGATGAAGCAGTCGGTTAAAAAAATGCTTAACGCTTTCTACGATTTTAAACAGGCTTGGGATGTTTTGCAAGCATACCGTTCTTCTCCAGCAGGTTTCCTAGATCTTGCCAGGGGGAAGCATGGCTTGCTTGATTGGCTCGAGTTCCGGGAGCGCAGTGTTTCAGACTTCATCGTTGAAGTTAGAAACCTGATTAAGTCGTACAGTAGGAAGGCTAGCCTCGGCGCTTACGTTTTCACTCCTTCACTAGCCTTTCTAGTCGGTCAGAACTATCGAGAGTTCTGGCGCTACCTGGATTTCGTAAAACCCATGGTGTATAGGAAGGGGCGTGGAGTCGCCTGCCTAAACTTTGAACTGGCTAGAATCGCTGAGGACTTGCTCCGCTGGAATCCTTGGCTGCCGGAGGCTGAGCTTATAAGCCTGCTTTACCGGGTTTTTGGCTTGCAGGAAGAAGGTTTTCCAATGAGCTTAAACAGGCTGTTTGAAGATTGCCTACCTTTATCCGTGCTTAAAGCCGAGTTTCAGGCCGCTAAAAGGCTTATAGCGGGGAGGAGTGAGCTCCACCCTATTATAATGCTGGATGACCCGCAAATAGAGCAGGCTGTTAGGCTTGCTTCTGAAACAGGGTTAGACGGGGTCGACTTCTTTTCCTTCAGAGAGGAGGAGAAAAACATGATTAGCAGGATTTCGGAGGCTATTGGAAAATGAAGCCCATAGGTGCTTTCATCAGCCTTAAGGCTCTGAAGGAGTATGGAAACCGGCTTTTAGAGGAGTATGGTATAGAATACGCGCATACGCATCTACCTGTTTTCCCAGAGGAGGCTAGAGAGCTTTACAGTGGTGTAAAATGCCTCCCGGAAAACTTTGAGAAAGAATCGTATGGTGATCTTAAGAGGCTTCTCGAAGAGCTGCGTAGAATAGGCTTGAAAATCTTTGCCAGTTATCCTGTTTTCAGCAGGCCGGAGATAGCTAGAAGAGGAGCAGAGTACTCCGCATGGACAATCCTTGGAAAGCCTCATTATGCTCGTGCCTGCCCAACAAACCCTGATGTTTTAAGAAGAATAGTTGCTGATCTTCGAAGCCTCGTGAAACTATATGGGGTTGAGGGAGTCATACTCGACTTCATCAGGTTTGAAAGCCCAATGGCTGGTTTAGACTATTTCTTAACATGCTTCTGCCCTAGTTGCTGCGAAAATATGAGGAGCCTAGGTTATAACCCTGTTTCAATCAAGAGAGACTGGTTGAGAATGCTGGATTTCCTCGGTAAAGGAGGCTTTCCAAAAGAGATAGTTAAACAGGGAACCCTGAGCACTCCAGACGTTTTGGATCTTTACAACGAGTTTCCCGGAGTTTTCGAATGGTTCAAGTATAGAAGCGAATATATCGAGAGCGTTGTTAAGATTTTTGCTTCAACAGTTAAAGAGGAAGGAGGCCGTGGAACAGTCGTTGGCGCAAATCTTCTGTCACCCTGGTGGAGCCTTCTGGCAGGTCAAAGCTATAGGGCTTTGAGCAGGATTCTCGAAATTATTGAGCCGATGCTATATTTCGACTGGATGCAGTGGGAAGGCTTAACAGCAGTCAAGGAGCTCAGCCATGCTTACGGTGTCGACAAGAATCTTTTAAGCAAGTTTTACTACGTGGCTACTGGATTAAGCACTATAGTTGAGCCGCGAAACTATGATGAATCAAGGCTTTCAGGATTGCCTCCGGCTTCAATAGAAGCGGGTCTTGCGAAAATCTCCTACTGGAATATTGGAGGAGCTAGAATATGGCCAGTCGTACTGATCCTCCGCACCGACATCGTGCACCATCTGCTTAATGAACGTATTTCGAACATCTCCATGGCTACGAGAGAGTTTTTCGTGGAGAGTGTTAAATCGGCGGCACGCGGCAACGCTGATGGATTAGTGTACTGGAACTTTGACGGTGCTGAGAAAGATGTTGTACGAGAGCTTTACAATGTTTGGAGGGCTGAAAGCGGTTAAGAACACTTTTCACGTATTTTTAAAGTGATTATTTCCCTGTTGCGATACGTGAATTCGAGGCTTCCTCCATCTATCTTAACGTCTCTGTTAATCTTGTTCAATTCAAGTATATCCGTAGATTCTACGCTATCCACCTCGGTGGCAAGATCAATACGCGTCTTACCCCTTGCATTGAAAAACTCGTAAAGCCTTAAAATAATGCCGTCACCATCCTCCGCGGCTTTCACAGCTTCAAGCATCAAGTTTTCAGAGCCTATTTTCAGGAAGCTTTTACTGCTTTCTCTTCCTTCAGCTACTTTCAATGGAATATTTAGCTCATATGCCCTCCTTAACACTCCTGCTTTCTTCCAGTCTCCAACATGAGGGTAGATGGAGTATGTGAAGGTTGTCTCCTCAAGGTCTGTCGACGGGTCTGGAAAGACGGGTGTTCTTGTTAATGAAAGCCCTATTGAAGAGCCTTCTACAGAGACCCCGTATTTCCCATTGTTTAACAATGCTACTCCATAGTCGTGCTCAGAAAGATCAACCATTTTCTGCACCGCCACCTCGTATTTTGCTTTCTCCCACGAAGTATTCCTAGTCGTTGGTCTCTCAACAACTCCGAAAGGAACGTCTGAAACAGCTTTCTCCGTGTTCACGTCGAAGTCAAACCAGGTTTTAACCAGAAGCTCCCTATCCTTCATGTTAATGGTGTTTTCGAAATCAATCCTTCTAGAATCGCAGAAAATCCTCACCTCCTGCTTGATCTCAGACCTTCTGAACGGGTAGGTGAAGCATATAGACACCATTAGCGGACCATTGCTAACGATCCAACTCTTGGAGGCAGTTATTTCGAAAAACGTTTCCTTATAGCCCTTCTCAATGTTCCAAGCATCAGCCCATCCTGGGATATTCTCGTAAGCAACTAGTCTGTTCCCCTGGTTTTTCAAAACCTCTCTACCGGCTTCCTTATCCCATATGGAAATCAGCCTTCCGGTTTTTGAAATCCTAATTGTGAAAAACCTGTTCTCAACCAGGTAGGAATCATCTTCCTCAAAAATTTTCACGCGAGAAGTCGCCGGGATTGCAGTGAGCGGAGCATAACCGACTGGAGGTGCCCTCGCCTTCAGCAAGAAGCCTTCAGGAACCTTCTGAGACCCGTCTACTTCCTCCCCTATAATAACGTAGTCCTCCCTCTCCCAGGGCAGTGAGTTGAAAACCAGTTTTATACGTCCTTCTCCAGCTATCTTACTCATAGCTTCTCCAGAAATCCTCTCCGCCTCAGAGATCACTTTCTCAAGCTCAGGATAAACCTCACTGTAAACCTCTCTTATGGAGGAACCCGGTAAAACGTCGTGAAACTGGTTTTTAAGCAGGGTTTTCCAAAGCCTTGAAAACTTTTCTTTATCATAGGTTCCGGCGAAAGTTGCCCATGTTTCCGCTTCTCTTAAAGATAGCTCTGCCCTCCTGTTTAACAGCTTCATTTTTGAATGCGACGTGAAAACACCTCTATGATCCTCAAGATAAAGCTCCCCCCTCCATTCTTCAGAAACAGGGTCCCGTACAACCGATTCTAAAGATCCCTTAAGCTCTACCCTGGGTAGAACTGGAAGC
>Ga0209225_1004466_pt1 | contig 11015 bp, 12 predicted proteins | sample WasSprMetagenome_FD_184732 | JGI IMG/M metagenome (GOLD analysis project Ga0209225, IMG submission 184732) | Sulfidic aquatic microbial communities from Washburn Spring, Yellowstone National Park, USA - WS (SPAdes) (version 3) | ecosystem: Environmental > Aquatic > Thermal springs > Hot (42-90C)...
GCCTTTTCCAGCACATAGAGGAGATCTTTACTCGGATTTTTAATAAATCCCTCCCTATTCAGGATAGATACTTCACTATTTTGATTATAGTGGCTCAGCAAATTTTCTATTCGCAATAACTCATCGAATGTAGCCTTCATACATGACGCAACTATATTCTTATCGCTGCTATCAGCAACAATGCTGATCGTACCATGCGTACCCATCACTCTTACTGTACGCCTATAGAGTAAACTGCCTGACGTAAGGTTCTAACGGAGAAACTATTGTAAAAACCTTACGTTCAGAATAAATTAATCCATAGAAATGAAAATAAAATATTTTAATATAAATGACAAGCAACCTTATGATTAGGCATTTTCTCAATTAGCTCTGGTTCGATAACTTCACATTTACCTTTTATGAAGTAGGGACATCTTGGATGAAATCTACAACCGCTTGGCGGATTGATGAGGCTGGGCGGCTCACCAGATGGAACGCTCCGTCTCGTTTTGCGGTTAGCTGGATCAGGATCTGGGATTGCCTCTATCAGCGCCTGTGTGTATGGATGAAGAGGATTGGCTAAGACATCTCTAACAGGTCCCGACTCAACTATCTTGCCTGCATACATAATATTTATTGTGTCTGAGAAGTACCTTCACCGTAGACACGTCGTGTGTTATGTACAAGAAACTCGTGTTGTACTTTTCTTGGATATTTCTCAGTAGATACATAATCTCAACGCGTACAGAGGCATCTATCATTGATACGGGCTCATCTGCCACTATGAATCTTGGATTTGTAATTAAGCTTCTGGCTATTGCTACTCGCTGTCTTTGACCACCCGACAACATGTCTGGATACTTATTGGCAAATAGCTCGGGAGGCTCAAGTTTTACGTCTCGCAAAGCACGATAAACAATCTCGCGCCTCTCTTGGATACTATTCCATATCTCGTTAATTATAAGTGGCTCCATTAATATCCTCTCGATTGTGAAAAATGGATTAAGACTACTGTATGGGTCTTGATAAATTATTTGAGCTTCACGCCTATACCATTTTAGGTCTTTTTCTTCCAGTGTATCTATTCTTTTACCATCATAAATTATCTCCCCAGAAGTCGGCCTATACAACTTTAAGAGAGTTTTTCCTAGCGTTGTTTTCCCACAGCCCGACTCACCTACTACTGCTACTGTTTCGCCCTTCCTTATGCTTATCGTAACGCCATCTATCGCCTTCACGTATATGGGTTTGGAGAAAAATGTCTTTCTAATGCCAAACCATACTTTTAGATCCTTTCCGACGATTAGGGTATTGTCATTCATTTTTCATCGCCACGTAGCCAACAAGCCGCATAGTGCTGACTATTTATTCTAATCATGTATGGTTCTTTAGTTCTACATTTTTCAAAGGCATAGGGACACCTAGGATTGAAGCTGCATCCAGGTATTTGTTCTATAAGGTCTGGGGGACTGCCCGGTATAAATTCTAGCGTTGACTCTGATCTTAGTCGGGGCGTAGTTTTAAGAAGCTTCTCTGTGTATGGATGCATTGGATTTGTTAGTACATCTTCGGCTGGACCTATCTCAGCTATTTTACCCGCGTACATCACGGCGAAGTAGTCGCTCAGCTCGCTTGCAACGCCCAAGTCATGTGTAATGAAGATGTAGGACAAGTTGTATTCAGACTGCAGATCCTTCAAAAAAATTTATGATGTTGGCCTGTGTTATGATGTCAAGGGCAGAGGTCGGTTCGTCAAGGATAACAATCTCTGGCTTCATTATGAGCGCCATTGCTATTAAAACTCTTTGTTTCATTCCACCACTTAACTCATGTGGATACCTCTCAAGAAGAGTCTTAGGCAGCCTTACATTCTCTAAAACTTCTGCTGCCTTTCTTAATGCCTCATCCTTATCAATATCTGAGTGTACTAGCAAATGGTTCAGCAAGTTGATCACCAACTTTGAGTACTGGATTCAGCGAGTTCATAGCCCCCTGAGGAACAATGGATATCTTCTTCACTGAGCTTAAGCACATCTACACCATTTATCTTTATGACACCGCTGTATTCATGTACATTTCTTGGAAGTATTCTTATCAACGCGTATGCCAGTGAGCTTTTACCACATCCAGATTCTCCGACTACGGCTAAAGTCTTGCCCCTCTCTAGCTGGAGACTCACGTTGTTAACTGCCTTGACTATGCCCCTACGCGTTCTATAGTAAAGCTTTAAGTTATCTACTGTCAGTATTGCGCTCATTCCTCCCTCAGCCTTGGATTTAGTATCTTATCAAAAGAGTACCAAAGCAATGCAAATACCATCCTACCCTCCTCGACCATTCTCTCCACTAACCCAAGACTGATAGCCAACTCGTCCGGAATGAGTAGCCCATGCGGCACGCTAAGGCTAATAATAATTCTGCAGCACTAATTAATTGGTTTTTAATCCAAAAATAATTGTAGGTAATGTTGAGCTTCAATGTCGCCTCTAAAATGTCGACCAGCATGGAAGAGGATTAATGAAGCTAGCGGCTCAATAAACCTCTGGAATAGGATAACGGATAGGGATAGACAAGATGTACGAGGCTATTCTGCCGTAGCTGCGGAGAACCATTACTGAGACACAGGCCTAAGACCAAGCCCGTTTTTATCCTCGAATCTAATTGCATGTGATTGTGTTTATTCCATAAAAATATTTATAAACGGGGAATTTGTCTCTAGATGAGATGTATTCGAAAAAATTGAAGGCTATAAGTAAGGTTGCAGCGGTTTTAATTGTTGCTATATTGATTGCTGCGGTGGGAGTTGGCGTAGGGGCATATCTTGCATTTTCTACACGACCACAAACGACAATAACAACCATAGTGACTACTGAAACAAAAACTTCGCCTCTAATGACAACTGCGGTAACTACTATAACAGCAACTTCTCCAGTGGTCACAACTATAGTAACTACTGTACCAGTAACCTCCCCAACGACAATGACTACGAGAACAGTAGTTAAAAACCCGGATACAATAATAGAAGCAACGATTGGAGAACCTGAGACCTTAGACCCAGCGTGGGCTTATGATACAGCAAGCGGCGAGGTGATCTTCAATATTTATGAGACACTCATATTCTTTAACAGAGAGAAGGTCGACGATTTTATTCCCGTGATTGCCGAGAAGGTGCCTTCAGTAGAGAATGGACTAATTAAGGACGATGGGAAAACCATAATTTTCCCGATAAGGAAAGGTATTAAGACACATGCGGGTGGAGAAATAACGCCAGAAGACGTAGAGTATTCATTTGAAAGAGCAATGGTGCAGGACAGGGATGGTGGTCCTGTCTGGATGCTTCTTGAGCCTCTGCTTGGAGTTGAGAGCACACGCGATCCGGAGACTGGAGAGATAGTAGTCACTTATGAACAGATAGACAAAGCTGTGGAAGTGGATGGTAATAATGTTATATTCCATTTAGCGAAACCATTCCCAACTACTACCTTCTTCCAGATACTCAGTCAGACATGGGCAAGCATAGTAGATAAAGAATGCGCCATAAAAAACGGTGCATGGCCAGGAACAGAAGAAGACTGGAAAGACTACAACAATCCAGAGACGCCTGAGCTTCAAGAAGTTGAGTGCGGTTCTGGGCCATTCAAGTTAGAGAGATGGGAACACGGTAAGGAGATATCATTGGTGAGGTTTGACGATTATTGGAGAGGGCCAGCAAAAATAATGAGGGCAGTAATAAAGAAAGTAGATGAGTGGTCAACAAGAAAGTTGATGTTCCTTCAGGGAGATGCCGACATAGTTTACGTTCCTAGGGCTAATATTAAAGAGCTCGAGGGGGCTGAGGGGATCAGATGCGTAAAGGACCTACCAGTATTAGCACTAGACGCGGTATTCTTTACGCTAAACATCGATCCCAATAGTCCATATATAGGTAGTGGAAAATTGGATGGAAAAGGAATACCGCCCGACTTCTTCAGCGATATAAATGTTCGAAAGGCATTTGCATATGCCTTTGATTGGAAGACATTCATAGAGCAGGCCTGGTTAGGCGAGGCAAAACAGGTACCCGGCCCTATTCCTGAGGGAATACCATTCTATAATCCAGATCAACCGATGTATGAGTTTGACTTGGCTAAAGCTGAGGAATACTTCAAAAAGGCATATAATGGCGAACTGTGGGAGAAGGGATTCTACATAGAGATACTTTACAATGTCGGAAACGTTCCGAGAAAGACTGCTGCCGAAATCCTAAAGGAGAATATTGAGAAACTGAATCCGAATTTCAAGATCTACATAAGAGGAGTAGAATGGCCAACGTATCTAAGAGCAATGGTTCGAGGGCAATTACCACTATACATCATAGGCTGGCAAGCAGATTATCCTGACCCCCATAACTTCGTCCACCCGTTCATGCATTCAAATGGCGCATTTTCTGCTTGGCAAGGCTATAGTAATCCACATGTCGATGAATTAATAGAGAAAGGAATCACCGAGACTGATCCTGCAAAGAGGAAAGAAATATACTACGAGCTCCAGCGTATTTACTATGAAGAAGTACCAAGCTTTGTCCTTGTCCAAAACCTCGGACGCCACTGGGAGAGAGACTGGGTTCAAGGATGGTACTATAACCCAATACATCCAGGAATCTACTTCTACGACCTATCCAAAGGTTACCAGTAGTTAATTCACAATATTTAACCTTATTTTTCCTTAATTCCCACACTTAAATAGAGCATTAACCTAAAGTTTAAACAAATAATGAGCTCTAATCTGAGAGCATACATTGCAAGAAGACTTCTCCTTTTAGTCCCAACTTTAATCGGCATGACGCTTTTAGTATTCGCTATAACTCAATTATTTGATCCCGTAGAACGTGCTGCACTATACATTACAGATCCGAGACAAGCACGCTTTGTCAACGAAATAATATTGAAATATGGTTTAGACCAACCCATTTATATTCAATATTTTAACTGGATAACTCAAGTTATTCAAGGAAATCTAGGATGGTCGCAGTCACTACACATGAAGGTATTAGACGCATTAGTAACTCGATTCCCAGCAACAGCAGAGCTAGCCATTTACTCATCCCCCCTCATAGTAATCCTAGGAATTTACCTTGGTAAGCTATCAGCAGTTAAAAGAAATACGGCCATAGACCACGCTAGCAGAGTGATGGCCATCGTTGGATGGTCATTACCATCATTCTGGCTTGGAATAATGCTACTTGCCATTTTCTACGGCGGCCTAGGAGTATTCCCACCGGGAAGACTCAGCGAGTGGGCTGAGGCACTAGTAAGATCAGGAGAGTTTAAACTATACACAGGACTTTACACTATCGACGCTATTATCAATCTAAACTTGCCTATCTTCTTAGATGCCATCTATCACTTAGTCCTGCCAGTTATTACCCTAACAACGATAAACGTGGCATTAATAATGAGAGTAATGAGGTCAAGCATGTTAGAACAACTCGGCAAAATGTACATCATAGCCGCTAGGGCTAGAGGACTAGATGATAAGACAGTAATTGATAAGCACGCTACAAAAAATGCACTAATCCCAGTGATAACGTTGTCCGGCTTACTAACGGCCGGGATGCTTTCAGGAGTAGTAATCACGGAGACAGTATTTGAGTTTAAAGGCATTGGTTATTTTGCAGCGCATGCCGCAACACAACTCGACATACCGGCAGTACTTGGATTCGCACTTTTCGCAGGCATACTATTCATAATTGCTAACCTCATAGTAGACATACTCTACGCATACGTAGATCCACGAATAAGACTGGGGTGACTCATAGAATGCGCAGCTCATTAAAAATTGAACAAAGCCCACGCATAAAAGAGATCATATTCATCCTTACCAGAATGAGGGAAAACCCACTGTCAATAGTTGGCTTAGCAATAGTCATATCTTTCGCAATTATAGCTATATCAGCACATATTTTAGCTCCGCCCGTTTATGGAAGGGATCCCTACATTATTCCTAGGTCAGGCTACTATCCTGAACCCCAACCACCGAGCCCAGAACATCCATTCGGCACTACCCAAGGCCAGTATGATCTATATTACGGAATAATTTGGGGGACAAGAGCCGCTTATAGGATCGGCGTCCTTGTTGTCGCTGCAAGTGCGGTTATTGGAATAGCAGTAGGCAGTCTTGCCGGCTATTATAAGGGCTTTGTGGATGAAATACTGATGAGAATAACAGACATAATACTTGCATTTCCATCGCTAATACTAGCAATGGCTTTGGTTGTAGCGTTTGGTCCTGGACTCGATAGCATAACTCTTGCACTGATCCTAGTAGGATGGCCTGGATATGCTAGATTGGTTAGAGGCGAATTTCTAAGAATATCAGCAGAAGACTTTGTCGAGGCGGCAAAGGCAATAGGCAGCTCAGACCTCAGGGTAATTATTAGACACATTTTACCCAACGCGATTTTCCCATTATTAGTGTATGCGTCACTTGACATAGGCTCCATAATACTGGTTGCAGCTGCATTGAGTTTCTTAGGCCTAGGACCTCCCGAGGGATATGCAGACTGGGGCCAACTCATATCACTCTCGAGAAACTGGATTACTGGGACATCAACAAATCCATTCGCCTACTGGCACGTATACACCATTCCCGGCCTCTTTTTATTTCTCTTTGTTATGGGATGGAATCTCCTAGGCGACGCACTCAGAGACGCCCTAGACCCCATGCTAAGAAGAAGGTGAGGCAAATGAGCGATACATCCCTCAACTTAGATGAGCAGCTCAAGGTTAAGGACCTAGTAGTAAGATTCTATACCTATGAAGGAATAGTTAAGGCCGTAGAGAAAGCATCCCTAAAATTAAGAAAAGGCGAAACACTAGGAATCGTCGGAGAGACAGGGAGTGGAAAATCAGTTACGGCACTCACAATTATTGCATTAACACCTTCTCCCGGAAAAGTTGAAGACGGAAAAATTCTACTCAGAAAAAGCGACGACTCCATCATCGATATACTGAAAATGAGTGAAGCACAGCTGCTTAAAATAAGAGGAAGGGAAATTTCCATGATATTCCAGGAGCCAAATGCAGCGTTGGATCCCGTTTGCAGAGTAGGAGAACAAATCGCTGAGGCTATCCTAGCCCACAGACGTATGGAGATGATTAAAAAATCGATAGAGCTTATTGAAGATGAGAAAAAGAACGGACGACATGACGTATGGACTGCACTCGAAATGTGGGCATACAGAGAAATGCTTAACAATTCCTCCAAGACTATATTAAAAATTCTGCTGAAATTACCGATAATTCGCAACACCATTAAGAGAAAGCTAAACCATGCAGTAAGGCAAGAAATAATTGAACTCCTCAGATTGATGGAGATCCCAGATCCTGAAAGAGTCATTGATGCCTATCCTCATGAATTGAGCGGCGGGATGCAGCAACGAATAGTGATAGCGATCGCCTTAGCATGCTCGCCTCTTTTATTAATTGCTGATGAACCAACAACGAACTTAGACGTGACTGTTCAGGCACAGATACTTGACCTGATAAACAGGTTAAAAGAAAAATTCGGTTCCTCAATCATTTACATAACACATGACATGGGCGTAATTGCTGAGATAAGTGATAGAGTTGCCGTGATGTATGCAGGATCCGTGGTAGAAGTTGCATATGTTAAGGAACTATTTAGAAATCCATTGCATCCATATACTAAGGGCCTACTTGAGTCTATCCCCCGGCCTGGTACACCCTTAAAATCGATTCCTGGAAATGTACCAAACCTAGTTAATCCTCCTAGTGGCTGTAGGTTTCATCCGAGATGCGCATACATGATGGAGAAATGCAAAGAGGTAGTTCCGAGACTAATCGAAGTCTCAAAAGATCATTACGTTGCGTGCTTACTATACGGGGGAGGAGAATAAAAATGAGTAATATAGTTTTAACGAGAGATTTAGTGAAATACTTTCCTGTTAAGAGCGGCGTTTTCGGTAAGAAAGTCGGCGAGGTTAAGGCTGTAGACAGAGTCACAATTAATATAAGGAAAGAGGAGACGCTGGGCTTAGTTGGTGAGTCAGGGTGCGGAAAGACCACCCTAGCTAAGACCATAATTAGACTATACAAGCCAGACTATGGACAGATACTCTTCGACCCTGAGGGTAAAATTCCTGAAAATCCCCCATATGAGGGAAAAAACAGCTTTATTGACCTCGCAAAAGTTCGGGGAGCCGAGCTTAGAAAACTCAGAAGATTCATGCAAATTGTCTATCAAAATCCAACTACCTCGCTAAACCCAAGAATGTTGGTTAAAGACATCGTTGCCGAGCCGCTAATTGTGCAGGGAATTTGTAAGGGTGCAGAAGCCGAAGAAAAAGTTTTGGAGATTTTGGAGCGAGTAGGACTCGGCAAAGAACATCTATATAGATATCCACACGAATTCAGTGGTGGCCAGAGACAGAGGATAGCAATAGCAAGAGCACTTATAACGAATCCAAGCTTTGTTATTCTGGATGAGCCGACCTCATCTGTAGATGTGTCAGTTAGAGCCTCGCTCCTTGAGCTCTTTAAAGAGCTGCAAAAAAAGATGAACCTTACATATCTGTTCATCAGTCACGATCTTTCTATAATAGAAGCAATTAGCGATAGGATAGCAGTAATGTATCTAGGAAAGGTGGTTGAATTAGCAGAGAATAAGGAAATTTTTAGCAACCCCCTACATCCATATACACAGGCACTCTTCTCAGCAATCCCAATACCTAACCCCGAGAGTAAGAGGAAGAGAATACTATTGCCCGGTGAGCCGCCAAGCCCCGTGAATCCGCCTACAGGCTGCAGATTTCATCCTAGATGCATATACGCTATGGACATCTGCAAAAACACAGAACCCAAACTTCAAAAAGTCGGGTCTGAACACCTAGTTGCATGTCATTTATACTGAAATAATAGTGCTCCGATGAACCCAAGAGCTATGTAAGTCTACCAAAGACTACGTAGCTCAGAACCCTTATCTCTTCTCATAAATGATACGCATTTCCTTTTTTACGTCTTCTATTATGTATGGATTTAAACTACTGAAAATTCCAAGATTAACCTTTCTTTTAAATATCCTTCTCAACTCATTTTCTATCCTAACCAAATCGAAGAGGTTTTTCTCGTTATTTCGCTCAAACTCGATCGCTATATCTATATCGCTTTTTCTGTTTTGCTCCCCTAACGAAAGAACCGAAAATAGCCATAAACACTATGTCGCTCTTCTGACAGATCTCAGCCAGTTTCTCCTCCAAGCTCTTCCTCCTTAGTTCTTCTGGCAAATTTTGAATCTCAATTTTAACACTCATGCCTTGACTGTTAAGGGATTTTCTTAATTTAAGCCTTTTCCTCATAAAGAGAATTGAAAGCCTATCAATGTTTGCGGTCTGTGGATGCACCTAACATACTGAATCTAAATAGAGAAGTGAAAGCTTCTTTCCCAGTCATTATTCACTATTTTGCATTGTTTCTTTCGTAGGCGATGAATCTCAAATAGAGAATTGAAAGAGGAGTGGAAGGGCCAATAATAGTCAAGACAGTCATTGATGACATCATTGAGCTGATTTAGTCTGTGGGCTGGGCGATTTCTATGTTTATGCCGTGTTCTCTTAGCTTCTCGAGGTCTTTGTCCATGGTTTTCAAGGTAAGCTGGTTGGCTTTGGCTGTTGCGGCGATGAGAAGGTCTGCGTCTCCCATGCTCAAGCCCTTTCTCCTCAGCTCTTCATAGAGCCTGCAATACTCTATGAAGAGTATTGTAGCTATAAACATTAATAAGAGTGAGACTTTCCTGAGAAAAGGAAAGCCTCAATAATTCTTATTAATTATCTGGTGACGCAGGCCTCAGCATCGTTGTAAATTCTATTTAACTTCATATTATCTCGCTGGCATTGGGCATCCATATATTGTTGTTTGTCCCTTCCCCCTGAATATTACCTCGTTTCCCCATAAGTCTAGCTGTATGGGAATGTTGATGTGTTTTAGCCCTAGTAGGTGCTTAGTCTTTGACTTCTCCTTCATCACTACTCCAGTCTCTTTCACTATTCCATCCATGCTTGATAGTGTGTGGTATATTTCTCTTGGCAGTATTATTCCCTTAGATGTCTTTACGTATCCTGGTAGCAGTTCCCTAGAGCCTTCTATGAAGAATAGTATGTTTCCGTCCATCTCCATGCCTGTTTTGTAGTGTATTGCCCAGTAATGCTTATTCCACGACACTCCTACGGTTATCTTCTTATTTCCCCCTTCCTCAATCCTCTCAATCATTCTCCTGAGGGTATAGTTCAGGCTGATCCTCACGGACGGGGCCGTTCAGCTCTATCCCTCCCAGCTGAGAGGACTGCCAAGCATGTTAGCGCACCCTACAATCTCACCACTTTCAGCCCAGTCTCCAACGCTTATGTAGCGTCTCTAATCATGGTTGTGGGTGGTGGATGGGAGTAGCTAGTCGTGTCGCGTCTAATGAGGGGGCTTTCCCGGAACGGGTGAAAACATGGCTGAAGGAGGGGAGCGGAGATCGGGGCGTCCCGCTCCCGAGGACGTGGCGGGAGGGGCTGAGGGGGGAGCCGCTCCCGGCTCACAGCGTAGGGACACGGCCTCTGGCCGGGTCGAGGAGTACAGAGCCGCCGAAACAGCAGAGAGGGGATGGGAGATGGGATTGATGACGGATATTAAAGAGGCTATCGAAAAATACATTGAAGCCCAGAAAGGTGCATAAAATGAATAGGGTACTGTCAAGTTGGTATTACCTCCTCTCCTCCTGCCCTAGTGATGTTATGCATAATTGCAATTGCAGTTACCAAATCTTCTAAGCTCTTCAACTTCTTCGAGTTCACGTTGTTGTAGAACCTCTTCGTCCTATTCTTCAATTCCCTGAACCACCTCTCTATCCTGTTCCTTTTACCGAAAGTCTCATGGAAGTAAGTCATTCCCAATCTCTCCAATGCCCATCTGTACCAAGGTCCTCTATCTACTACTATGACTGGCTTACCTTCACAAGAATCCAAGACCTTCCTCAGAAACTTAATTGCGCTTG
>Ga0209225_1004471_pt1 | contig 11012 bp, 13 predicted proteins | sample WasSprMetagenome_FD_184732 | JGI IMG/M metagenome (GOLD analysis project Ga0209225, IMG submission 184732) | Sulfidic aquatic microbial communities from Washburn Spring, Yellowstone National Park, USA - WS (SPAdes) (version 3) | ecosystem: Environmental > Aquatic > Thermal springs > Hot (42-90C)...
CACCTAAGGCAGCGCAATTTCCAACAGCCACCAAAATTTTTGATTCCTCCCTAATTTTCTTTAATAAATCTATCTCTTCTTTCTTTATCGGAAGCCCCTCAACAAAGGAAACATCAATTTCAACTTTTCCTTTTGGAAATGGCATTTCTTCTATCAAAGAAAAATCGATCAAATCAACTCCTCTTAAAAAATCAAAAAATTTCTCTCCCAAATCCAAAAGCGCAAACTGGCAACCTTCGCAAGAGGTCAAAGAAAAAAATGCAACTTTTGGTTTCTTTTCCATTTTTTAATTGTATAATCTTTCCAAAAATAAAAAAAGGGGGAGTTTAGGGTTTAAGGGGAAATAGAGAAAGAGCTTTTTTGGGAATGCCATTGTGTGTGAGTCCAAAGCTAGCTTTCCAGGGCTCGGACCATTGGTGTACAAAAGCGTAAGTTACTCCAGCTTTGGTGAGAATTTGTAGGTTTCTTTGCATCAATCTTTCTTGTGTTTTCTCATCGTAATGATGAGGAATTTTTGTTTTCAGCAGTATTCTCGGATTAAGTTTGAGAGTCCTCCGAACGATCTTGGGATGAAACACTAGGAAATTACGAATGGATAATGGAAATTCTCGCATTCCGTAAATGTGTCGAGGACCGATTTCCCAAGCTTCTTTCGTAGAGGTAAATCCGAATTCAGTTATTACTACTGGTTTGCCATGTTTCTTTAGTTTCTCAAGCGTTTCTTCATACTGTTTTTCCGCAAATCCCTTCCAAAGATAGAGGTTTGCGGAAACTATGTCGAATTCGCTCCAATTGATCGAATCCAATTCCCAGGTACCGGCTGCATAAGTAACCGGTCCTGAGAAAAATTTCTTCGCTTCTTTTGCTAGAGAAGTTAAGTATTCTCTAAAGATATTTTCTCGTTGTCGAAATTCGTTTTCAAATCTCTGCCAGTTTTCACATCGATTTTCGTAACCTTGAATTTCTGCGAAATCTCTGATCTCTACTCCAAGTTCATTTCCAACTAAGAAAACGTCGATATTTTCTTTCTCTGCTGCCTCGGCAAATTCTTTCATTTTTTCTAGGTATTCTCGTGTACCAAGCTCCGGTTCGCTGTGAACAAATCGCGGGCATAACCACACTTGGAGTCCTGTCCTTTTTGCTTCTCTAGCAATTTTTAGTGGCCAAGATCCATTGCCAGTTATTCTAATTCCCTCAAATCCATATTTTCTCATTTCCTCTAAGTCTTTCCTTATCTCAAGAAGTGATTTAAAAGGATACATTGATTCGAATAGATAATTGATTCCCAATTTCATTTTCCCTCACCTCCATTTTATTTAAGGTACTGTTCCCCAGAATTTCTCTGGGGCCCGGTTCTAATTGTTAGAAACCGGGAAGGATTGACCTCCATCATAATTATAGCAAATCTATGAAGTTTGTCAAGAGTAAACAAGGTTTAAAAATAAAAAAGGAATTTTTCAAGGAGTGAAAAATTCGATTACTTCTTTTGTTAATGCGATCAAATTTTTAGATTCTTTTGGAATTTTCTCTCTGGATTTTACAAAAGTCCAATTTTTGTTTTTTATTTATTTTTTATGGTATTTATAGTATTGACCTATAAGAATCGAAAATAAAAAAGTACCGAAAATATTTACGCTAATTAATGGCCAAAGTTTTACATAAATTCCATAAAATATTGAAACAAAAGCGCATAAAAAATTAAGCCAAAGCGAAACGACTGATAAATCTTCAACGCTTTTTCTTTTGTAAACTTTATAGATTTGGGGCAAAATAGCGCCAGTCCAAATAAACCAGATGATAGTTATTAAAACATCAACAACTTCTCTCATTCTTTATTCTAATACTTTTTAATAAAATTTGCAGTTTGGATTGAAATTTCTGTGTATTTTTTTAAATTTCTCAAATCAGTTTCAGAAAGTTTTTCCAATGCCAAATCCCAATGAAAAGAAACAAAATCGCCAACTTTAACTTTTGGCAAAATACTTTTGAACCAAAAAATTCTTCTTTTTGTTGGCTTTCCTAAAAACCATTTTCTTTCTTTCAAAAGCGGCTGATACTCAACTATCAAATTTGCAATTTGCATTTTGCAATCTTCAATCTTTAAAATTTTTCCCCAAGAGATTTTGCAAAGGTCTTTCATCCCCTCTGTCATTATTAAATCTCTTTTCATCGGTCCTGCAACCAAAACATGAAAAGAATGATGAGCTTTGGAATTTTCTGGTAATTTTTCTGCCAACTTTGGCTTTTTTAAATTTTTCGCTACTATCTCTCTCAATTTTGAAATTCTCACTCTCTCTAAAAGTCCGTTTCCAATCCAATAAGCCCTAATTACTTTTTCATCAAAATGATTTGAAATTTTGTTTTCCTTCGCAATCAATTTGTAATAAAAAAGCGATCCCTCAAAAGTTTCCAAAATCTCTTTTATGTTTGGTACCTTTTCCCCTTTTAAAAAATCAAAAATTTCATGAGATACTTCCTCTCCCATTCCACAAAGCCCAAACCTTCCTGGAGGAAAACTGTAAAGAGCAGCAATTTTAAGTCCTGACATAGATTAAATTTTTTAACTTCAAAATTATTTCCAAAAATTTTTTCCAAAAAATGATTAAAATTCCAAAAATTATCAAAGAGCCAGAGATCATTTCAATTTGAGAAATTTTTGCTCCAGAAATTAAATTCAAAAAAGTTGTAATCGGAGAACCCAAAAGCAAAATGGCTGTTGCTTGATGCAAAGGTATATGCTTTAGTCCAGAATACCAAGTGATAACATAGCCAAAAAGCAAAATTCCAGTAATCAAAACCCAGGCAATTTGCTTTAAATTTAAGGTCGAAATTGGCGAAATTTGATTGGTAAAAGTTAAATAAATCAAAATGAAAATTGAGCCAAAAAACATTCTTGCTAAAGCAACTTCCCTTCCCCCTAATTTTTTTAATAAATATTTTGAAATTGTATTTTCGATTGCCCAAAAAATTGTGGCCAAAAATACCAATAAATCTCCTTTGTTAAATTCAGAGGGTATCTTTTTCAACAAAATGGCATTGGCAAAAAGCAAAATCAGAGCAGCGAATAAAAATTTTTTATCAATCTTTTCTTTTAAAAATAAAGTAGCCAAAATTGAACAATAAATAAACATTGTTTTATGCAAAAAAGAGCCTTTGGCTGCGCTCGTTAAGGAAAGTCCTTTGAAAAAGAGCAAAAATGGAATGGAACCGCCAATTAAACCTATTAAAACTAAAAAAACCCAGTCTCTTTTGGTTAAAAATTTTAACTTTTTCCAATCTTTAAAGAGAAAGAAAAAAGAAAGGAGGAAAACGGAAACAAAGAAATTTTTCAAAAAAGTGAAAAGATAAGGATTAATAAATAATCCAACGCCGTATTTATTAATGAAAATAGAAAAGCCAGAGATAATAGCGGTCAAAAAAACTAAAAAATATCCTTTTTTCATATTTCAATTATCTTAACAAAAAAAAAGCCCCACAAGGAAGGGCTTTGATTTTTAAATCTAAAATCTATAAAGAATTCAAATCCTGGTCGATTTCTTGGAATTGTCGATCTAAATCCAAAATCTCAACCTTATCTAAATCTTGATTGATGGCTGTCACTGAATCTTCCTTTGGCGTTACTTTTTCTACCGGCTTTACTGGCGAAACTGGAGTAACTCCTCTTTTTGTCCACCAGTACCAAACCCCAACCAAAATCACTATGACTATCAAAACCAAAATGAGAGTAGAAATAGCGCCTTTTTTTGTTTCAATTTTTTGTTCCATGTTTTTATTGAGTTGGTTGGGTCGTTGTTTCGGTTGTCGTCGGCACTTCTAACTCATCGACTTTTGGAATTTGGGCCAAAGCGACGGCAGCTTGCCTAACTGCGTCTCTGGCATCTTTAACCAATTTTTCAACTGCTTTCAAATCATCGTGGAGTTGCTTTCTTAACTTTCCGACATCAAGCTTCAAATTTTCTTCAGTCGTAATTTCAGGCGGTTCATAAACTTTCTCTGCCTGGGCTTTTACTGCCTCTCTGGCAGCATTTATTGCCTGATGGGCTTTTTCAATGGCTGCTTCTACTTGAGTTACATCTCTTCCGTTAAGTTTTGCTTTTGCCATCCTACTTTCGATTCTTTCTAAAACTTTTTCTAAATGATCCAAAACATCCATATAGTGATCAGTTAATCTTTCATTCAAAGCATTAATTCTTTCGTAAATTCTTTCAACAATTTTTTGCTTTTTCTCGCTAATTTTTGCCTTCATTCTTTCTCTCAATTGCTCCTTTAAGGCATCGATCTTGGCTTTCATTTCCTCTCTTTTGGCTTTAATTTGATTTCTAAACTCTATCCGATTTTGCTCAATCAATTTTTGTATTTCTTCCCTATTTTGCTGAAATTCTTGAGTAGAAATTCGTGGCCTCTCTCTTATTCTTTCCCATAATCTCGGAGTGGTAGTTTGAGCAAAGGCAATAATTCCCAATCCCAGAATTGCCAAAGCTATTAGAAAGAAAACAACTTTTTTCATAAAGACCCTTTAATTTTATTCGACCTTTATATTTTTATTTTAGATTTTTTTTAACAACAGTAAAGCTTTTTTGGAATTTTTCCTTCTTCTAATTTTCCGAATGGATTGCCAAATTTTCTGATATTTTCAATCATTTCTTTGTTTGTCTCAGTTTGTAAATTCTCTTTTTCAAGATAGCTCCTCAATTTTTTCATTAGCTCTGGTAAATTGATTTTTACCGGGCAATTTTGATAACAAGCCATACAAGAGGTGCAAGAAAAACAATTTGCCTCGATTGCTTTTTTAAAGCCTTCTGAAAACCCCGCAAAAATTATTCCTTTTGTGCCCAAATATTTTGACCCATAATTTCTCCCGATTTGATGGAAAACCGGACAAAAATCCAAACAAGCACCGCAATTTATACAATATAAAATTTCTTCAAATCCTTCTTTCAAAAGTTTTTCTCTGCCATTGTCTAATAAAATCAAATTCACTTGTTTTGCCCCCTGTGCGCCAATTACAGTTTGATTTTGAATGTCAGCTGTTTTCGAAGGTCCAGAAATTATTGAAACATAAACTGGAAAATCTTGACCAGTTCCCCAAATGGCCGAGGCTTTGATAATTTTTAAAGCATCTTCTAAATTCTCGACAATTTTTTCAAAACCAGAAATCACAATGTGAGTTTCTGGCCATCTTGAAACTAAAGAAATGTTTCCTTCGTTTTCTAAAATTAAAATTTTCCCATCTGAAGTGATAACGTTTGCTCCTGAAATTCCAACTTCAGCTTTTGAAATTTTTTCTCTTAATAAATTTCTGACAAAATCTGCAATTTTTTCTGATTTAGGTTCTAAATCAGTATTAAATTTTTCTTTAATTCTTTTTACAATTTCTTCTGGCGTCAAATGAATTGCAGGTAAAACAGGGTGGGATTCTTTTTCTTCCATTATTTGACAAATAAAATCTCCCAAATCAGTTTCGATTAATTCTTTGTCTGCCAAAAATCCCTCTTTTTCTATTTCGTTAAAGGCATTCGACTTTGATTTTATAATTTTTGTTTTTCCTTTCAATAAATTTTCAATAATTTCTCTGGCTTCTTTTGCGTCTTTTGCTTCAAAAACATTAATTCCGTTTTCTTTTAAGGTAGAAATTGTTTTTTTCTTTAAACTCTCAATTTGTGAAATTGCTCTTTTTTTAATTTGATAAAGTTCCTCTCTAAAATCTTCATACTCTAAATTATTTCTCAAAAGCGCCTTTTTCCTCTTTTCTCTGTATTCCAAAACTACCTTCCACAAAGTAGCTTTTGTTTTTTCATTTAAAAATTCTCCTTTCATAAATCTTCAAACAATTCAATTAATTCTTTGACCTCAATTTCTTTTGCGTTTTCTTTTAAATGAAGATAGCACAAAGGACAATTTGTACATAAAATTTTTGCCCCTGTCTTTTTTGCCTGTTCAATTCTATCTTTTGCAATTTTGTTTGCCAATTCTGGCTCATTTGATTTTACCCCACCTCCTGCCCCACAACAAAAGCTTTCATTTCTTGAAAGTTCCATCTCTGAAATTTCGTATCCTTGAGACTTAATCACTTCCCTCGGTTCTTCAAAAATTCCCAATCCCCTACCCAAATGGCAAGGGTCATGAAAAGTAATTTTTTCTTTTCCTTCTTTTTTCTTAATTTTTCCTTCCTTGATTGCTTTTTCTAAAACTTGAGAAATATGCAAAACCTCAATATCCCATTTTTTCCCTAAAAATTTTGGATATTCAATTTTAAAAGTCATTGCACAAGCTGGACAATTTGTGATTATTTTTCTAACTGAATGCTCTTTGAAAATTTTTAAATTTTCCTCTGCTAACTTTTTGAAATCCTCAAGATAGCCCGCTTTCAAAGCTGGAGATCCGCAACATTTTTCCAATTCTGAAAGCTCAATGAAATCAATTCCAATTTTTCTCAAAATTTTTTTATATTTCTCTTTGAGATCCTTGGCAACAAACTTTGTCAAGCATCCAGGATAATATAATGTATTTCCACCTAAAATTTTAGATAAGAAATTTGACATTTTAATTTAAAATGTAAAATTACCTTTTCCCTCTCATCATTTTTAATTTTGAATTTCCATTTTGCATTTTGATTTTTGAATTTTGCATTATTTTTACATCCAACCCTTAAAAAGGGCTATGGATAAAAATAGTAAAATTAGGCCGGCGACCAATCTCATATATTTTCTAAAGTTTAATCTCCATTTTTCGATTCTATCAACCTGAGCCCAGGCAAAAGCAACTCCAGCGATGATAACTAATAAAGGAACAACGAAAAAGAAATTGTACCAGATTAAATATGGAATGTGTGCTTCGACCCTTTCGGCTAAAATAGTGGTATAAACTAAAGGAATTCCGACAGTACAAGGAAGTTCAACTAGAGAGGATAAAAGGGCCAATAAAATTGCAGAAGGGATTGTTCCTCTTTTAATTAATTTTTCAATCGTTGGCTTTGCGCTTTCTGGAATTTCCAAAGAAATACCTTTTCCGTAGGCAAAAAAATCTTTGATTAGAATCAAACTGGCAATAAAAGCAAAAACAGCAATGACAATTTTTATTTTTTGAATAAAACTAATTAAAGAGATCAAATTAATCATTCCCAGCATAAAAAGGAAATAAATGACAAAAACGCCCAAAATAAAAACTAAACCTACTTTTATTGCTCTTTTTTTGGAACCAATAGCCAAAAGATAAGTTAGTAAAAACAAAAGGACGGAAAACATGCAGGGATTAATTCCATCAGCCAAACCCAAAATTGTTCCTAAAAAAAGCAAAGAAGATTGAGAAGAAATTTTAATTTCTTTCCCAAAAAGAGGAATTGAAATTTCCTTTTTTTCTTCAGAAGTAGAGGTGGATGGTTTTTGAAGTGGCGATAAATTTTCTTTTGTCTCTTCAACCGGTTTAGTTTCTTCTTTTGGCGACTCTTCTCTTTCAGGTTTCCATTTATCAATTCCTCCGGCAGCCAAAATTTCTTCTGGCGAGGGACAAACATTCGTTAAACAATTTTGAATCAAATTTTCAATCTGTTTTCCAGTGGTTTCTTTCGTGCCAAAACCAACAATAAAATCCTTGCCAATAAAGGTCATCGGCACACCAACTGGCTGAGTTTTATAAGCCTGGGCAACTTTTTTAAACAATTCTAAATTCTCTCGACTATAATAAACTTCAAAATCTTTAACCTCCAATTGAGGATATTTTTGTTTTAATTCTTCTAAAAATGGTTTCTCTTGAGCGCAATGAGGACAACCCTGTCCCCAGAAAAAATAAATTTCAAGTTTTCCTGCTGAAAAAATTTCTTTTGGAGAAAAAAAGGATAAAAAGAAGATAAAAATTAACAAAAAGAAAATTTTCTTTCTCATATCTTAATTTTAACTTTTAAAAATTATTGAAATCAAAAAAATTAAAAAGCCAGAAAGAATGATTAAAAGACCGGCTGGATGTCCTGTAATTTGAGAAAGAAAAATGCCAAGAATTGCAGAAATTGTTCCAAAAATTAAAGAGCCGAAAGAATATTGGAAAAGGTTTCTGCTAATATTTCTTGCAGTCAAAGCTGGAATTACAATTAAAGCCACTGGTAAAAGTCCTCCAACCAATCTCACTGTTTGAGCGACGATTATGGCAATACAAGCTAAATAAATGAAATTGTATTTCTTTACATCAATCCCTTCTGATTTTGCTAAATCTTCAGAAATTTCGCTCAGAAGCAATTTTGGATAAATTCTTTTCACTATCAAGAAAATTAAAGTGCACAAAATTATCACCAAAATTGTTTCTGAAAAAGTAATTTTTGTAATATCTCCAACTAAGGCTTCTTCGAGTTGATGCTCGTCAGAAAAAGGCAAAATCAAAAATCCCAAAACAACTCCTGTTGCGAAAACCAAACCTGTTAAAGCTTCCATTGGCGCTTTTGTTTTTATTTCCAAAAGCCAAACTAAAATTCCGCCCAAAGCGATAGTCAACAAAGCCCCCAAAAAGACATTGAAATGATAAACCAAAGCCAAGGCTACTCCTGGCAAAGCCAAATGCCCCAAAGGTCCTCCAACCAAACCCATTCTCTTTGTAATCATCAAAGAACCTAAGTATCCTGCTACTCCTCCAATGAAAATTGCTGAAATTAAAGCTAAAAAGAAATTACTTATCATGAAGATATCTTTTGTTTTCTTTTATGTACCTTTTGATGAACCAATTGAGAAAGATAAACTCGTCTTTTTTAATCTGAGCTCTTTCTAAAGCATTGTAATAAGAATTTCTGTTTTTATACGGAATATTCAAAAATGGATATCCGAATTTGTGCAAAACAAAATTCATCATCAATCTTGAAATTCTTCCGTTGCCATCTGCAAAAGGATGAATAGTAACAAATTTTAAATGCAAAAGACCTGCCAATTCTACAGGATGCAAAACATTTTTATTTTTTTGATACCATTTGAAAAAATCTCTAAGCATCGGATAAATCTCAACAGGATAAGGTGGCTGAAATTTACTCCCAGAAATTCTTACTTGATAATTTCTTATTTTTCCTGCAATATCAGGTTTTGTTTGCTCAAAAAGTTCTTTATGCCATTTCAAAACCAGGGGCAAAGAAAGGTCCTCTTTTAAATTGAGCATTTCTAAAAAAATCTTTCTATGGGCTTCTGCTTCTTTGATATCATGAATTGGTTTCCCTTTTGGTGTAATTCCCCTTTCTAACAAATCTGCGGTTTCTCTCAAAGTTAAAGTTGAGCCTTCAATTCGTTGAGTATCATAAGTAAATTGAATTGTAAAAATTTCAATTTCCTTTTCTCTTGCAGATTCTGGCATTTTTTTCAATTCTTTCTGATAGTTTTGCCTGATTTTTCCCAAAATTTTCTCCCATTTCTCTCTGAAGATCAGTTGAAAAAATTTTCTTTTAATTTCTTCAATATTCTTTGGAATTTTCTTTCCCAAATACAATTCTTTCTTTTCAACCTTTTTTCCTTTTCTTATCGTGTGCTCCAAATAAAAGTAAGTTTCTTTTCCTCTAATTTTTTTTCTAATTGTCACCATCTTACCACTACAAATTTACCAAAATTTAAAAATTTTTTCAAATTGTAGGGGTATTAATGCCCGTGGTAGTGTTCGTAAAATTTTATTTCTTGGCCGTAAAGTTTTGATAGAGATTCTGGGGTGACGGTCTCTTTTGGTTTGCCTTGGCAAATTGGGCATTTGTTCAAGCAAATAACATAATCTGAAAATTTGAAAACGACGCTCAAATCGTGAGTGACCAAAATTATTGTTAAATTTTTTTCTTTTTTTAATCTCTCTAAAAGCTGATAAATCGTTTCCTCTCCAGAAATATCAATTCCAGTTGTTGGCTCATCGAACAATAAAACATCAGGATTTCCAATTAATGCCCAGGCAACCAAAATTCTTTGATACTGACCAGAAGAAAGCTCACCCAAATTTTTCTTTAAAAAACTCTCATTAAAGCCAACTAACTTCAAAACTTCTATGATTTCTTTCCCATCTTTTGTCTTCAATTTAAAAAACTCTTCAACCGAAATCGGAAAATTTTTAACAAATGGAACTCTTTGAGGAACATAGCCAATTTTTATTCCTTTTTTCCACTCAATTTTCCCTTCGAAAGGAAAAATTGAAAGTAAAGTTTTCAACAAAACTGTCTTCCCTGCCCCATTTGGTCCCAAAATCGTCAAAACCTCTCCCCTTTTTACTTCAAAAGATAAATTACAAATAATCAACTCATTATCGAGTTTCACATTCAAATTTTCCACTTTTAAAATTGTTTCTACCATTTTTAATCAGCGTTAAGGTTTTGAAATTTTTATTGCCTTTCCCTCAATCAATGCTTCAGCGACTTTTTTCCTTGCAGAGGTTAAAATTCGACAAAGGGTGGCTTGAGAAATTTTCATTTTCTTTGCTGCCTCAACTTGATCTAGTCCTTCTAAATCACAAAGGCGCAAGGCCTCAATTTCATCCAAAGACAATTCAACCTCATCTAACATTGAAAGAGGAACGGCTCTTGGTTTAAAATAAACTGCCTTTGGATCAAATTGTACTCTTCTTGGTTTAATTGGTCTTACCATTCCCTTTTTAAATGAATTTTACAATTTGGACAGATTAAACTTGAACAAGGAACTCCAGGTTGATGTTCGACTCTATAATTACATCGAGGGCAGACGCAATAACCCCCTGGCCCTCTTCCTCTAAATCTCCTTCTCCAACCAAATCCTCTTCCAAAACCTCTCCCGAATCCTAAAGTTCCAGGAACTGGTTTATAAAAGCCGGTCTCAACATCGTGGCTTTTTATTTGAATTGCAACATAAACTAAATTTTTAATTTCTTTCATCAATCTTTCTCTCAAACTTTCTGAAATTTTTGTTGCCTCATCAACGTCCAAATTCTTTGACAAATTTATTTCCAAATTGGCAGTAAAAACAGAGCCTTTCTTTTGAGTTTTTAAATCTGAAATTTCAATTCCCTGAGATTTGGCAATTTCTTTTATTTTTTCTTCA